>Ga0209147_101097_pt1 | contig 11305 bp, 14 predicted proteins | sample AraplaCol_mLB_r2_FD_184278 | JGI IMG/M metagenome (GOLD analysis project Ga0209147, IMG submission 184278) | Arabidopsis root microbial communities from North Carolina, USA - plate scrape CL_Col_mLB_r2 (SPAdes) (version 2) | ecosystem: Host-associated > Plants > Roots > Endosphere | place: USA... | reverse complement strand
GGTTCCAGCCCGTCGCTGACCCAGATCCGGTCGATCGGACAGCCCTTGCCCTCCAGATGCCTGCCCACGCCAATGGCGTTCATCATGGCATAGCTGGTGGAGCTGATCGCCGACACCCGACCGTCGAACCCGGCGGCGGTCACGCCTACCGGGTCGGCCGGGTCGATCACGGCGGTCTTCACGCCATGGCCCGAAAGAGCGATGCCCAGGGTAAGGCCGACAAGCCCACCCCCCAAAATCACGACGTCGAAGCGTTCCATGACCCTGTGTCTAGGCGCTTGGGAAGGGATTGGGAAGCGGTGGCATTTCCATAAAAGGACGTCATCCCCGCGGAGGCGGGAATGACGAAATTAAAAACTTAAAGCGTGCGCACCCAATCGGCCGGGTCCGCCACCACGCCGCGCTGGATGCCGGTCAGTTCGGCGCGCAGCGTTTCCGTCACCAGCCCGCCATCGCCATTGCCGACGGTGAAATCGCCGGTGCTGCTCTTGACCATGCCGATCGCGGTGACGACCGCCGCCGTGCCGCAGGCGAAGGCCTCGCGCAGCTTGCCGCTGGCCGCGTCCGCGCGCCACTGGGCGAAGCTGTAGGGCTCTTCGCGTACCTCATGCCCCTTGGCGCGGGCTAGCGAGATGATCGAATTGCGCGTGATACCGGGCAGGATCGTGCCGGTCAGCGGCGGCGTGACGATCGACCCGTCGTCCATCACGAAGAAGACGTTCATGCCGCCCAGCTCCTCGACCCACTTATTTTCGGCGGCGTCCAGGAAGACGACCTGATCGCAGCCATGGCCGATCGCTTCCTTCTGCGCGACCAGCGACGCGGCATAATTGCCGCCGCACTTGGCCGCACCCGTGCCGCCGCGTGCAGCGCGGGTATAATGTTCCGACACCCACAGGGTCACGGCCTTCTTGCCACCCTTGAAATAGGCGCCGGCGGGCGAAGCGATGACGCAGAAAATATATTCGTTCGACGGGCGCACGCCCAGAAAGGCTTCGCTCGCGAACAGGAAGGGGCGCAGATACAGGCTGCCTTCACCGGTCGGGATCCAGTCGGCGTCGATCTTCACCAGTTCCTCGACCGCTTCCAGGAACAGATCCTGCGGAATGGCGGGCATCGCCATCCGCTCGGCCGATTCGGCGAAGCGGCGGGCATTTTCCTCCGGGCGGAACATGGCGACGCTGCCATCCTCCAGCCGATAGGCCTTCATCCCTTCGAAGATTTCCTGCGCATAATGCAGCACGGCGCAGGCGGGATCGAGCATGAAGGGCGCGCGCGCCTCCACCTTGTGGCTGTGCCAGCCCTGACCCTCGGTATAGCGGATCGTCACCATATGGTCGGTAAATAGCCGACCAAAGCCCGGATCTTCGAGCAATACAGCGCGCTTGTCCGCCGGCACAGCCTGGCTGTTGCGGGTGACGGTGAAACGCGACGTCTGCTCGGCGGCCATGGTGAGTCTCCTTGTTCTGGCTCGGACGAGGCCGCCTATGTCACAGAGCGGCCAGCGAAACAATGTGTCATATATACTGACATATTCCATGATCGGAAAAAGGCCAGCTGGCCATCGCTGGCCTCTTCCCGCCTGGCCGCCGTCCGGTTATCGCTGCGCCATGCATTTTTTCTCCGACAACGCCACGCCGCTCTCCCCGCAGATCATGGCCGCCATCGCCGGTGCCGACCGGGCCGATCATGGCTATGATGGCGATGGCTGGAGCGCGCGACTGGACGGCGCCTTTTCCGACCTGTTCGACACGCCGGTCAGCGCGCTGTGGGTATCGACCGGCACGGCGGCCAATTGCATCGCGCTGGCGACCCTCTGCCCGCCCTATGGCGGCGTGGTCTGCCATGAGGAAGCGCATATCGCGGTCGACGAATGCGGCGCACCGGGCTTCTTCACCCATGGCGCGACCTTGATGCCGCTGCCCGGCGACGGCGCGAAGCTGACGCCGGGCGCCGTGACCGACCGGCTGAAGACGATCCGCCCCGACGTGCATCAGGTGCCGGCGCGCGCCATCAGCATCACCAACGCGACCGAATATGGGCTGACCTACAGTCCGGACGAGGTCGCCGCGCTGGGCGATGTCGCCAAAGCCAATGGCCTTGGCTTCCACATGGACGGCGCCCGTTTCGCCAATGCCGTCGCGCATCTGGGCTGCGCGCCCGCCGACGTCACCTGGCGCGCGGGCTTGGACGCCCTCTCCTTCGGCTGCGTCAAAAATGGCGGCATGGTGGGGGAAGCCCTGCTCTTCTTCGGCGAGGCGGCGCCTGCGCGCGCAGCGGAAGCCAAGCGCTGGCGCAAGCGCTCGGGCCATCTCTTCTCCAAGGGGCGCTATCTCGCCGCGCAGATATTGGCGATGATCGAGGACGATCTGTGGCTGGCCAACGCCCGCGCCGCGAATGGCGCGGCACAGACGCTGGCGGAAGGCGCCTCCGGACGACTGATGCACCCGGTCCAGGCGAACGAGCTGTTCATCCGCCTCACCGCCGATGAAGCCGCCCGCCTGCGCGCGCAGGGTTTCGATTTCTACGACTGGGGCGAAGGCGCGGCGCGGCTCGTCACCAACTGGTCGCAGGATGCGCACAGCGTTGCGCCGCTGGCGGATGCGCTGCGGGCGCTCGACCGTGAATGACGGGGCCAAGGGGGGGATCATCATCCCCTTCATTCTGGTCGTCCTGATCTGGAGTTCGACCTGGATCGTCATTCGCGACCAGATCGGATCGGTGCCGGCCAGCTGGTCGGTCTGCTATCGGTTCGCGCTGGCCGGCGTCGCCATGGCCGCCTTTGCACGGTGGCGCGGCGTGTCGCTCGCCATCGGACGCAGCGGACTGCTCTACGCTGCGCTGCTGGGCGTCGCGCAGTTCGTGCTGAATTTCAACTTCGTCTATCGCGCCGAACATTATCTGACATCGGGGCTGGTCGCGGTCGTCTATGCGATGCTTCTCATCCCCAATTCGATCCTGTCCTTCCTCATTTTCCGCCAACCGGTCAGCCGCACCTTCATCGGTGGATCGGTGGTGGCGGTAACTGGCATCGTCCTGATGCTGCTGCACGAATATCATGCCGCGCTATCGGAAGCCGGAGGGGTCAATCCCGACATGGTGCTGCTGGGCGCGGGCTTTGCTTTCGCCGGCCTGATCAGCGCGTCGGCCGCCAATGTGATGCAGGGGATGGAGATCGCCCGCCGCCTGCCGATGGTGGCGGTGCTGGCCTGGGCCATGCTGATCGGCGCTGGGGTGGATGCGCTCTATGCCTGGGCGACGATCGGCCCGCCGACCTTCGACATGCGGCCGGGCTATATGTTGGGCGTCGGCTGGCTGGGCCTGGCCGGGTCGGTCGTGACCTTCCCGCTCTATTTCACCCTGATCCAGCGCATGGGCGCGGGCCGGGCGGCCTATACCAGCGTCCTCATCCCGGTCATCGCGATGCTGATCTCGACGCTCGCGGAGGGTTATCGCTGGTCGGCTTTGTCCATCATCGGCGCGCTGCTGGCGATCGCCGGCATGGGCATCGCCCTGCGATCGAAGGCGGCTTAACGCGCGCCCGGCTGATAGCGCAATTTGGCGGCGTTGACCTTGTCCAGCAGGCTGGCGATCGACGGCACCGCCGCGCCCGAGCGCGCAGGCATGGTCAGGTCGTTCATCCGGTGGCTGAGTTTGGAGAAAGTCTTGTCGATCCGGGTCATGGGGGCGTGCCTTTATGCAGTGCTGCCCCGCTTGTCGATCGCCTGGGTTAACAAGGCGTAAACCATGCGACGGATCGCCTCAAAGGCAGGCACGCAGCCCTTCCTTGTAGGTCGGATGGAGCGGCGACCAGCCCAGCAGCCGCTTCGCCCGGCCATTGGCCACCCGGCGATTTTCCGCATAAAAGGCCCGCGCCATGGGCGACAGTTGCGCTTCCTCCAATGTCAGGAGCGGCGGCACCGGCTGGCCCAGGAGCGCGCAGGCGGCCTCTATCACGTCGTTCTGCGCGCAGGGCAGGTCGTCGGCCAGATTATAGACGCCCGCCGGACCATCGAACGATGCGACCACGCCCGCGACAATGTCGTCCACATGGACTCGGCTGAAAACCTGATCGGGCAGGGCGATGCGATGCGCTTTCCCCTCCCGCACCCGCTCCAGCGCTGACCGGCCGGGACCATAGATGCCGGGCAGGCGAAAACGGCGCATGTCGGCGCGTAACGCCCCCCATGCCATGTCCGCCGCCGCCCGCGCGGTCCGGCGCCCCTGCCCGACCGGGCTGGCTTCATCCACCCAAGCACCCGCCGCATCGCCATAGACGCCGGTAGAGGAGAGATAGCCTGTCCAGATCGCCGGCGCGGCAGCAATGGCATCGCCATAGCGGGCCAGCACCGGATCGGCATCGCCCTCTGGCGGGACGGAGGAGAGGATATAGGTCGTCTGTGCGATGGCGGCGCGGACGGCATTGTCGTCATCAAAGGCAAGGCTGTCGGCGTCAGCGCTGCGCCGAACGCCGGTGACTTGCCATCCATCGCCGCGCAGACGAGCGGCCAGACGAGAGGCGGTATAGCCCATGCCGAGGATCAGCATATATGCCATTATTCCTCCCGTTCGGTTCGAGCTTGTCGAGAACCCCGCGCGATGTTCTCGACAAGCTCGAACCGAACGGAGCAGAAAGAGCGCTTAAACCGTAAAGCTCTCACCGCAGCCGCAACTGCCCTTGGCATTGGGATTGTTGAAGACGAAGCCGGCGGTGAAATCATCTTCCACCCAGTTCATCGTCGATCCGATCAGATACAGAACCGATGCGCCATCGATATAGAGGACGCCGCCCGGCGTTTCGATCTTCTCGTCGAACTTGGCTTCCGTCGTCACATAATCGACCGAATAGGCCAGGCCCGAACAGCCGCGCTTGGGGGTCGACAGCTTGACGCCGATCGTGCCTTCGGGCGCCTGGCCCATCAGGTCGGCGATGCGCTGCTCGGCGCTCGGCGTCAGCAGGACGGCGGCGGGGCGGGCGCGGGTCTTGGTCTGTACGTCGGTCATTACAGCATCCCCAGTTCGAGCTTCGCTTCGTCGCTCATCTTCTGCGGATCCCATGGCGGATCCCAGACCAGATTGACCTGCGCATCGCCCACGCCCGGCACCGCGCCAACGCGCAGTTCGACTTCGCCCGGCATGGATTCGGCGACCGGGCAATGCGGCGTGGTCAGCGTCATCGTGACGACGGCATGGCCGTCCGTCGTCACGTCCACGCCGTAGATCAGTCCAAGGTCATAAATATTCACCGGAATTTCCGGGTCATAAATTTCCTTGAGCGCCTCGATGATCCCATCATACAGATCGCCGCCCGGCTCGCCCGCAGGCGTCTCGACCGGCTTCTGCGACAGGAACCCGTCCAGATAGTCGCGCTGGCGCGTCTCCTCGACGCGTGCCTTGGGTGGTGCATTCACAGCATCCACTTCCTCGACCAAAATCTTCCGCTCTTCGCTCATCCGAAGATCTTCCTCACTCGTTCGATGCCTTTGACCAGCGCATCCACATCGCTGTCGTCGCTATAGATGCCGAAGCTGGCCCGTGCGGTCGCCTCGACGCCCAGATGGCGCATCAGCGGCTGTGCGCAATGATGGCCGGCCCGGATCGCGACGCCCGTTTCATCCAATATGGTGCCGACATCGTGCGGATGCACCCCCTCCACTTCAAAAGAGAGGATACCCGCGCTGTCATCCGGTCCGAAGACGCGCACGCTGTTGATCTGCTCCAATGCGGTGCGGGCCTTGGCCACCAGCGCACATTCATGGGCATGGATCGCGTCCAGCCCGATGCCCTGCACATAATCGATCGCGGCAGACAGGCCGACGACGCCGGTAATATGCGGCGTCCCCGCCTCGAACCGCGTCGGCGCGGGGGCGTAGGTCGTCTTTTCGAACGTCACCTTGTCGATCATCGACCCGCCACCCTGATAGGGCGGCATGGCGTCGAGCAGTTCCGCACGGCCCCACAGCACGCCGATGCCGGTCGGGCCATAGAGTTTATGCGCGGAAAAGACGTAGAAATCGCAATCCAGCGCAGCCACGTCCACCGCAAGGCGCGGCACGGCCTGGCACCCGTCGATCAAAATCTTCGCGCCGACCATATGGGCGATGTCGGCGGAGCGGCGGCAATCCAGCACGCTGCCCAGCACGTTGGACACATGGGCCAGCGCGACCATGCGATGGCGCGGCGTGATCATCGCGCGCATCGCGTCCAGATCGATCCGGCCATCGTCGGTGAGCGGCACGACGTCGATATGAGCGCCGACCTTCTCCGCCACGATCTGCCACGGCACGATATTGCTATGATGTTCCAGCGTGGACAGCAGGATGCGGTCGCCCGCCTTCAACTGCGTGCCCGCCCAGCATTGGGCGACGAGGTTGATGCCCTCGGTCGCGCCGCGAACATAAACGATCTCGCTGTCCGACTTCGCGCCGATGAAGCTGGCGACCTTCCGCCGCGCCGCTTCATAGGCCAGCGTCATATTGGCCGACCGTTCATAGACACCGCGATGCACCGTCGCATAATCGGGACCATAGGCCCGCGCAATCGCATCGATGACGGCATTGGGCTTCTGCGCGGTGGCGGCGCTGTCAAGATAATGCCAGTCGCCCACACCGGGGAAATCATCCCGCAAGCGCAGACCCTGTGCGAGGTCGGTCATACCAGCGCCTCCAGCTTGGCGATCGCGGCGACTTCCAGCGCTTGCCTGACCGCTTCGTCTGCCACATCGTCGAACACGCCTGCGACGAAGGAGCGCAGCAGCAACGTCTTGGCCGTCGCCGGATCCATGCCACGGCTCGCCATGTAGAAGAGCGCCGCCTTGTCCAGTTCGCCGACCGTCGCGCCATGGGCGCATTTCACGTCGTCGGCGAAGATTTCCAGTTCCGGCTTGGCATTCGCCGTCGCCGTGCGGTCCAGCAGCATCGCCTTGATCGACTGGAAGGCATCGGTGCGCTGCGCATCGCGCGCGACGTTGATGCTGCCCAGATAGCTGCCCGTGGCGCGCTGACCCAGGATCGACCGGATCGTCTGGCCGCTGGTCGAATCCGGCTTGGCATGGGTGACGCTGGTGATGATCTCCAGCGTCTGGTCGCCGCCGCCAAGGATCGCGCCGTTCAGCTCGAAATGCGCATTGCTGCCGATCGTGACGTCAAACGTCACGCGCCCCAGCTTACCGCCGACATTGAGCACATGGAAATCGCACCGCGCCCCGTCCGCGACAGTGATGACATAGTCATGCACCGCCGCCTGTGCATCGGCCGCATCCTGCAACAGATGATGGCGCGCCGTTTCGCCTTCCGCCACGTCGATACGCGTCGGCGCGGGCGTCGGCCAGATGGAGGCGACAGCCTCCAGATCGCTATAGCGCCATTCTTCCTGTTTGCGCGTAGGCAGAGCGAGAGCGGTCACAGGCACGCCTCCTCCGCGTCTCCGCGCCTCCGCGTGAACAGAATCTTCTCACGCGGAGACGCGGAGACGCGGAGAGAAAGGAGGATGCCTGCGGCGCGCATTATGCCACCACCTCGGCATAGCCTTCGCGTTCCAGTTCCAGCGCCAGTTCGGGACCACCCGACTTGACGATCCGGCCCGCTGCCAGAACATGGACGAAGTCCGGCTTCACATAATCGAGCAGGCGCTGATAATGGGTGATCAGCAGCACGGCCTTGTCGGGCTTGCGCATGATCGCGTTGATCCCCGCGCCCACGATCTTCAAAGCGTCGATGTCGAGGCCGCTGTCCGTCTCGTCCAGGATCGCCAGCTTGGGGTCGAGAATGCCCATCTGCACCATTTCGGCGCGCTTCTTCTCACCGCCCGAAAAGCCGACATTCACCGGACGCTTCAACATTTCCATGTCGAGGCCCAGCAGACCGGCCTTTTCCTTGGCCAGCTTGATGAACTCGCCGCCGTTCAACTCCTTCTCGCCCCGTGCGCGGCGCTGCGAATTGAGGCTTTCGCGCAGGAATTGCAGGTTGGACACGCCCGGAATCTCGACCGGATATTGGAAGCCCAGGAACAGGCCGGCTGCGGCACGCTCATGCGGCTCCAGTTCGAACAGGTCCGCGCCCTCGAAGGTCGCGGTGCCGCCGGTCACGTCATAGTTGGGACGGCCGCCCAGCGTATAGGCCAGCGTGGACTTGCCCGCGCCGTTCGGCCCCATGATCGCGTGGATTTCCCCCGCATTGATCTGGAGCGACAGGCCCTTGAGGATCGCCTTGCCGTCGATTTCGTTGGTGAGATTGTCGATCGTCAGCATCTCTTATCCCTCATGCGCGCGCTGGAGCGTTCGCGCGGTCCAGAACGCCATGTCGCGCACATCGCCCGGTGCGGGGAACAGCGTATCGATATGGCGCTTGATCGGCATATAGGGCCACCAGTCGGCACCCGGTTCCGGCGCGCCCTTTTCCAGCAGCGCGACGACGAATTCGCTGACCGGCCCCATGCGGGCGAGGTTGGGCGCCTTCGCCTTGTGGAACGCCTTGTCCTTGCGCAGCTTCTCGGTGAAGGCGACATCACCCGCTTCCAGCGCCGCACGGCTCTCCGCCTCATAGGCGTCGAGGTCGCCAAAATCCTTGGCGGCGCGGGCCTGCAACTCGCCCTCTTCCAGCTCATAATCCTCGGTCAGGATGCGGATCGCGGCGGTCCATGACTGGCCGTTGCTCACATCCTCCGCGAAATCCGCGAGGGCATCCTGGATATCGTCTTCGTCGCTCAAAGTTCGGTCCTTCAAAATCTAATGTCGTTCGTCACCCCGGACTTGATCCGGGGTCCCGCTACTTCCGAAACGAGCGGGATGCCGGATCAAGTCCGGCATGACGGCGTGAATTATCCAACGCTACCTTCCAGCGAAATCCCCAGCAGCTTTTGCGCCTCGACGGCAAATTCCATCGGCAGCTGTTGCAGCACTTCCTTGGCGAAGCCGTTGACGATCAGCGACACCGCGCTTTCCTGATCCAGTCCGCGCTGCATGGCGTAGAATAACTGATCGTCGGAAATCTTCGACGTCGTCGCCTCATGTTCGATCTGGGCGCTGGGGTTGCGCACTTCGATATAGGGCACGGTATGCGCGCCGCACTGGTCGCCCAGCAACAGGCTGTCGCACTGGGTGAAGTTGCGCACGCCCTCCGCGCCCGGCGCCACGCGCACGAGGCCGCGATAGGTGTTGTTCGAACGCCCGGCGCTGATCCCCTTGGACACGATGGTCGATCGCGACCCCTTGCCATTGTGGATCATCTTGGTGCCGGTATCGGCCTGCTGCATATTGTTGGTCAGCGCGACGGAGTAGAATTCGCCAACGCTATTCTCGCCGTTCAGCACGCAGGACGGATATTTCCAGGTGATCGCCGACCCGGTTTCCACCTGCGTCCAGCTGACCTTGCTGTTGCGGCCCTGACACAGCGCCCGCTTGGTCACGAAATTATAGATGCCGCCCTTGCCATTCTCGTCGCCGGGATACCAGTTCTGGACGGTGCTGTACTTGATCTCGGCATCGTCCAGCGCGACCAGTTCCACGACGGCGGCATGCAGCTGATTTTCGTCGCGCATCGGCGCGGTGCAGCCTTCCAGATAGGAGACATAGCTGCCCTCGTCCGCGACGATCAGCGTGCGTTCGAACTGCCCGGTATTCTCCGCATTGATGCGGAAATAGGTGCTCAGCTCCATCGGGCAGCGCACGCCCTTGGGGATGTAGACGAAGGTGCCGTCGGAAAAGACCGCGCAGTTGAGCGTCGCAAAATAATTGTCGTGCATCGGCACGATCTTGCCCAGCCACTTCTTCACCAGATCGGGAAATTCGCGCACGGCTTCGCTGATCGAGCGGAAGATGACGCCCGCTTCCTCCAACTCCTTGCGGAAGGTGGTGGCGACGCTGACGCTGTCGAACACGGCGTCGACCGCAATCTTGCGGCTGCCCTTCACCCCGGCGAGCATTTCCTGCTCGGCGATGGGGATGCCCAGCTTCTGATAGGTCGCCAGGATTTCGGGATCGACCTGATCCAGCGAATCCAGTTCGATCTTCTTTTTCGGCTCCGCGTAATAATAGGCGTCCTGATAGTCGATCGGCGGGACGTTCAGCTTCGCCCAGTCCGGCGCATCCATCTTCTGCCACATGGCGAACGCCTTCAGCCGCCAGTCGAGCAGCCATTGCGGCTCGTTCTTCTTGGCGGAAATGAAGCGGACCGTATCCTCGTTCAGCCCCTTGGGCGCGAAGTCCTGCTCGATGGCGGACGACCAGCCATGTTCGTAGGTCGACGCGCGATCGGCGGCGTCCTGCGCTTCCTGGTTGCGAACGGTGGTTGCTTGTTCAGTCATGCCATTTCTCGTGTCAGACTGGCGATCGTCACCCCCGCGAGCGCTTCGCGGATGGCATTGTTCGCCACATTCATGTGCGGACGGATGCGGCAATCCTGTTCCAGATTGCAGTCATGCGCCCCTTGTTCGCTACACGCGGTCATGGCGATCGGCCCTTCGACCGCCTCCACCACATCGGCCAGCGTGATGGTGGCCGGCGGGCGCGACAGGCGTACGCCGCCACCGGTGCCCCGGCTCGATTCGAGCAGGCCGGCGGCCGACAGGCGACTCACCAGCTTCTGCGCGGTGGGCAGCGGAATGCCGGTTTCGGCCGACAAAGTGGTCGCGTTCATCTTGAGATGCCTGTTGGTCGCAGGGTCAAACCCCGCTCCTGCACCACAATGGCGCGCGGCGGCGGACATCAGCACGACCGCATAGTCAGCGAAGCTCGACAGTTTCATGTCGTGTCACGCGCCCTTCAAAGTTGCGAACCATTCTCAAATCGGACCGATTCCATCCGATTGGGCGCATGTGGTCGCACAGGGGCGTTTAATCAAGGAAATTTTGCTTGGGGGACGCCTAGCTCAACCGGTTCAGCACCGCCACATCGCCACCCAGCGATCGGCGCAACAGCGTCAATTGCGCGACCGCCGACGGCTCGGTCTGCAATTGATGCAGGGTCAGGCCGATGAAATGCTTGATCTCCCGGATGAAGTGCGACTGGTCGTAAAAGCCGCCTTCCTCACATAATTGCTGCCAGCTGTCGCCATCCAGCGCGATTCGCGCCGAACAGCGCAGCGCCCGATATTTGCGCGCCAGCATCTTGGGCGGGGCACCATAATATTTATTGGCCAGCCGCGCGAGCTGGCGCGGCGACAGGTCGGTCGCCTCCACCAGCGTCTCGATCTTTGGCGACCCTTCACCCACCAGCCAGGCGTCGATCGCCGCCAGCAACGTCCAGGTCGCGGGGCGAAGCGGTCGGACCAGCTTCCCCAGTTCCGCCCAGCACAGGGCCGCCATCGCA
>Ga0209147_101095_pt1 | contig 11318 bp, 1 predicted proteins | sample AraplaCol_mLB_r2_FD_184278 | JGI IMG/M metagenome (GOLD analysis project Ga0209147, IMG submission 184278) | Arabidopsis root microbial communities from North Carolina, USA - plate scrape CL_Col_mLB_r2 (SPAdes) (version 2) | ecosystem: Host-associated > Plants > Roots > Endosphere | place: USA... | reverse complement strand
AGCCTGTGCACCGGGGGCGCGTCAGGGAAACGCAGCGCGTTGAGGCCCTGTGCCGCATGCCCAGCCTCGTCCTGCAGCGCCACCTCGCCAACCGCCTGCTCCGGCGCGTCGGCCAGTGCCTGCAGCAGCGCCAGATAGTGCCCGGCCATGCGCGCGATGGTGCCGGCCTCGAACAACTCACGCGCATAGCCGAAGACCGCCCTGATCCCACCCTCTGGATTCTCGATGGCCGTGAGCGTCAGCTCGAACTGCGCGGCCTTCTCGCCGAGCGGGCAGCCCTCCATCGTCAGCCCCGGCAGCGTTCGCAGGGCTTCGTATCCGCCGCGCAGGTAGTTGAACATCACCTGGAAGAGTGGCGAATGGCCCATGCTGCGCTCGGGCTGGAGGGCTTCGACCAGCTGCTCGAAAGGCAGGTCCTGGTGCGCCTGCGCGCCGAGTGCCGTCTCGCGGGCATGGGCAAGCAGTTGCGCGAGTGCCATGCGGCCATGAACCTGCGCGCGCAACACCTGCGTGTTGACGAAGAAGCCGATGACGCCTTCGGTCTCGGCCCGGTTGCGATTGGCCACCGGTACGCCCACGCGGATGTCTTCCTGCCCCGTATGGCGATGCAGCAGTGCCTGGAAGCCCGCCAGCAGCAGCATGAACGGCGTGGTGCCGCGCTCCTGCGTGCGGCGCCGCAGCGCCCGCGCCAGCGCGGCCGGCAGCTCGACCGTGTGGCTGGCCGCGACGTAACCGCCTTCGGCCTTTCTCGGATGGTCCGCCGGAAGCTGCAGCACCGGCTGCTCGGCCCCCAGCTGCTCGCGCCAGTAGGCAAGCTGCCGCTCGCGCTCGCCGGCCTCCAGCCAGCGCCGTTGCCATGCGGCGTAGTCAGCGTACTGCACCGGCAGCGGCGACAACCCCGCAGCACCTTCGCCCTGGGTGATGGCGCGGTACTGCGCCACGAACTCGTCCACCAGGATCTGCATCGACCAGCCGTCCGACACGATGTGGTGCATCACCACCACCAGCACGTGCGCCTGCTCGCTCTCGCGGATCACGCTCACGCGCAGCAGCGGGCCGCGCAGCAGGTCGAAGGGCTCGCGGCTCACATCGCGCGCGGCCTCCCCGGCCAGCCCGGCGCGCAGCACCTCGGGGGCTCCGCCCAGGTCGACAAGCGGGATCTCCAGATCGAGCCGGGGCAATATGACCTGCTCGGCCAGCCCGTCGTCGCCAGCCCGGAACACCGTGCGCAGCGACTCGTGGCGTGCCACCAGTGCCCGGAAGGCCGCCCTGAGCGCATCGACGTCCAGCGCGCCCTGCAGGCGCAGTCCTTCCGCTATGTGATACGCGGTGCTGGCGGGATCCAGCTTCCAGAGGAACCACTGGCGGCGCTGCGCGAAAGACAGCGACGCGCGGTCCGCCGCGTCCGTGCTCGGGACCAGCGCCGGCTCACGGTCTTCGGATGCCGCCGCCCCCTTCAGACGGCTCGCCAGCAGGGCTTGCTGCGCCGGCGTGAGGCGGGCGCGTTGAACGGACAGTTTTTGGGATATGGACATGGGGTGAAGAAGATTCGGTCTGCGCGATACGCGCGGCCCACGTGGTGGGCCTCACCCCTGATGACGTATACGGCGCCGCTTTGTTCAGGCCACCCCCTCGGCCTGCCCTGCCACGCGTCCTTTCCCCTGCTCGATCTGCTCGATCACGTGCAGCTCCACGAGCGCGGCCAGCGCCGCCACCGTCGGTTCGTTGAAAAGCGCCGCCGGGTGCAGCACCACTCCGAACTTCTTGCGCACCCGGCCCAGCAGCTGGATGGCCGTGAGCGAATCGCCGCCCAGCTCGAAAAGGCTGTCGTTCACGCCGATGTACGAGAAACCCAGCGCTTCGGCCCACATCTGCGCGATGTCGGCTTCGAGCTCGCTTTCTGGCGGCGCGAAAGGCGTTGCCAGGGCGGGCCGCTCGTGCGTGCCACCCGCCGCCCGCGCCTGGACCTGGGCCACAGGTTCCACGTCGAAATCCAGCGAGGTCAGGCGCGCGCGCTTCTCCTCCACGCTCAGCGGCGAGACGAAGAGTTGGGGCACCACCGCGCCGGCGAGCACGCGCTCGAAGGCTTGCACGCCCATCCCGGGCGAAATGCCGACGCCTTCCGGGTGGTCGCGGTGCGCGGCCATGCCGACCTCGCGCCAAGTGTCCCAGTTGAGCGACCAGACGGGAAAACGCTGCTCGCGCAGCGCCAGCCGCGCCGTGGCGTCCAGATAGCAGTTGGCCGCGCAATAGTCGGCATCGCCGAAGGCGCCGAGCGCGGCGGCGGTGGACGAGCAGAACAGCACGAAATCGAGGGCCTGCCCTTCGAGCGCCGCCATCAGGGCGCGCGTACCCTGCACCTTGGGCGCGCACACGGCCTCCACGGCCGCGCGCTCGCGCTGCGCCATGACCCCGCCGCCCGGCAGGCCGGCCGCATGGATCACGCCATGGAGCACGCCGAACTTCGCGACGGCCTGGTGCACGACCTCTTGCATGCGCGCCGCGTCGGCCACGTCGGCCTGGAGCACCAGCAGTTCGGCACCGCCCTGGGAAAGCTGCGTCAGCTTCTGTAGACGCTCGCGCAGCGACGGGGCGGTGGCGGGGTCGGCGATGGCCTCCCCCCACAGATGACGCGCCGGCAGCTCCGAGCGCCCCACGAGCACCAGCCGGGCCTGCCACTGGCGCGCGAGGCGATCGGCCAGCGCGAGGCCGATGCCGCCCAGGCCGCCGGTGATCAGGTAGACGCCCCGCCTCCTCAGCCGCTGGACCGAAGCGCCCTCGTCGCCCACCACCGGCTCGAACCCCTGCTGCCAGCGGTGCGGCCCGCGGTACGCCACCAGGGCCGGCGGTTCGGCCGCGCGCGACTCGGCCACCACCTGGTCGACCAGGCGGCGCAACGCGGCGCCTTCGCCGTCTGGTGCCACCACGTCGATCAACTGGCAGTCGATATCCGGAAATTCCTGCGGCATCACCTTGCAGGGACCGTGCAGCATCGCCTTGGTCGGATTCAGGCTTTCCAGGCCCGTCACGTCCTCGGCCTGGCTGGCGACCACCGTCACCCGCAGGCGGCCGCCCTGGCTGGCGAGGCCTTCGCCGTAGAGCGCCTGCACCAGCGCCAGCATGCTGTGGAAGCCGCGTGCCAGCACCGGCTCCAGCGGGCCGTGCGCATCGTGTTCCTCCAGACTCCAGAGATGGAACACTTGGCGCAGCGGGCCATGCACCGCGCCGGCCTCGCCCAGCACGCGGGCCAGGTCATCGCGCGCGTCGGTACGCACGCGATAGCGCCGCGAGTCCAGGGCCTCGAAGGCCTGAGCACTCTCCGCCACGACGACACGCCCGGACGAGGCGGCGAGCCTTTCCACCAGCGCCGAACGGAAGCCACCTGTATCGCCGAGCACGAGGCAGTACCCGGCTTCGGCATCGACCGCCCCCAGCGGTGGCTGTGATTGCAGCGTCGCCGCGCGGCGCCATGCGGGCGCCTGGAACCAGTCCTCGAGTTCCCGCCGCGCCGGCTTGCCTTGCGCAGGCTCGCTGGCAGCGGGCACCTTGCCCGGCTCGATCCAGTAGGACCGGCTCTCGAACGGATAGGTAGGCAGCGGCACGCGCCGCCGCGCGGTATTGGCGTGGCAGGCCTGCCAGTCGACCGATACGCCGGCGACCCACAGCTGCGCCAGTGCGCGCGCGCACTGTGCATCGCCCTCGCGCCATTGTTGCGGCCGGGTCTGCGAGGCCACGATGCATGCGGCAGATGCCGCGCGTGCATGGCGCCGGGCCAGCGACACCAGCACCTCGCCCGGCCCTGCCTCGAGCAGCGCGACGCGCCCCGGCATGCCCAGCACCGAGCCCAGGCCCTCTGAAAATCGCACCGTACCGCGCAAATGGCGTACCCAGTACTGGGCGCTCGTGGCCTCGGCATCGGTGATCGGCCGACCCGTGACGTTGGAAATGAAGGAGATCGACGGCGCATTCCTGCGCACGCCCTCGACCAGCGCCTGGAACGCCGGCAGCACCGGCTCCACGATTGACGAATGGAAGGCGTGCGACACATGCAGCCGGCGCGCCACCGTGCCGCGCGCGGCCAGCTCGCGCTCCGCTGCCGCGATGGCCTCGGGCGTTCCGGACAGCACGCAGAGCCTGTCGTCGTTGACGGCCGCGAGGCTGCAGTCCCGCGAGAGCCACGGCTGCAGTTCGGCTTCCGACATCGCGACGGCCATCATCTCGCCGCGCGGCAGCCCCTGCATCAGGCGCCCGCGCGCCGCGATGAGCGCCAGCGCGTCTTCCAGGGCGAACACGCCCGCGATGCACGCGGCCACGTATTCGCCGACGCTGTGCCCGAGCATCACGGCAGGCTGCACGCCCCAGTGCATCCACAGCCGCGCCATCGCGTACTCGACGACGAAGAGCGCGGGCTGCGTGATGGCGGTCTGCGACAGCTTCTCCGCCGCGGCAGCCTCGTCCGCCTCCGCCGGGAACAGGCACCACCGCAGGTCCAGCCCTAGCAGGGGCTGCAAGGTGCCGCAGCACTGGTCGATCACTTCGCGGAACCGCGGCTCGCTCTCGTAGAGCCTGCGGCCCATGTGCAGGTGCTGCGCGCCCTGGCCCGGAAAGAGGAAAGCGACCTGCGGAGCTTCGGTGGTGCACGAACCACTCCAGCCGTGCGCTGCGTCGGGGGCTTCGAGCTGGCGCGCGGCCTCCGCCGCGCTCGAAGCCAGCACGGCGCGGCGATGCGCGAAGTGCCTACGTCCGGTCTGCAGCGTGTAGGCGACGTCGGCGAGCGGCTGTGCGCCGTTGTCCGCGATGTGCCGTGCCAACCTTGCCTGCGCCGTCCGCGCCGCATCAGCGCTGCGTGCCGACACCGGCAGCACATGCCAAGCGCGCGCGGGGCCGGGAGGAGCCGCGACGGGGGCTTCCTCCAGCACCACGTGCGCGTTGGTCCCGCCCATGCCGAAGGAACTCACGCCAGCGCGGCGCGGCGCGGCGCCGGCGGGCCAGTCGCGTGCCCGGGTGTTGACGTAGAACGGGCTGCCCGCGAAGTCGATCTGCGGATTCGGCTGCTCGTAGTGCAGGCTGGGCGGCAGCGTCCTGTGGCGCAGCGCGAGCACCGCCTTGATGAGGCCGGTCACGCCGGCCGCCGCGTCGAGGTGTCCGATGTTGGTCTTCACCGAGCCGATGGCGCAGTAGCCGGTGCGTCCGGTGCCGCTGCGGAAGGCCTGCGTGAGCGCCGCGATCTCGATCGGATCGCCCATCGGCGTCGCGGTGCCGTGTGCTTCCACGTAGCCGATGCTGTCGGGCTCCACGTCGGCAATCATCTGCGCGGCGAGAATGGCCTGCGCCTGCCCTTCCACGCTGGGTGCGGTATAGCCCACCTTGCCCGAGCCATCGTTGTTGATGGCCGAGCCCTTGATGACGGCGTGGATGGTGTCGCCGTCGGCCACCGCGTCGACCAGCCGCTTCATCGCCACGATGCCCACGCCGCTGCCGCTGATGGTGCCGGCCGCGCGTGCGTCGAAGGCACGACAGTGACCGTCGGGCGATGCGATGGACCCAGCCTGGTAGCGATAGCCCAGCCCCTGCCCCAGGTTCAGCGACACGCCGCCGGCCAGTGCCATGTCGGCCTCGTGGTTCAGGAGCGCCTGGCAGGCCATGTGCACAGCGACCAGAGACGTGGAACAGGCGGTCTGCACAGTCACCGCGGGCCCCTGCAGGTCGAGCTCGTAGGCCGCGCGGGTGCACAGCGCGTCCTTCTCGTTGCCGTTGAGCAGCGTCTGCAGCGAGGCTTCCTCGCCCTTGCCGCCCAGCACTCCGGCCTGCAGCAGGTTGCGCCAGACATACTGGTTCGTGCTCGCGCCGCCGTAGATGCCGATGCGCCTGGGCTGCCGCTCGCCGTAGCATCCGGCATGCTCGAGCGCCTCGACCGCGGTCTCGAGGAAGAAGCGCTGCTGCGGATCGAGGTACTCGGCCTCGCGTGCCGAATAGCCGAAGAAGCCCGCGTCGAAGCGGTCCATTCCGTCGAGCACGACGCCGGCCTTCACGTAGTCGGGATCTGCCAACGCCTCCGGCGACACGCCCCGCGCGCGCAGTTCCTCGTCGGAGAAGAAGCTCACCGACTCAACGCCGTCGCGGATGTTGCGCCAGAAGGCGTCGATGTTCGGCGCGCCGGGATAGCGCCCGGCCAGGCCGACGATGGCGATGTCGATCTCGCTGATCTCGCCGGGTTCGATGGCGTCGCTCATCGGTGCATTCCTTCCGCGGCTTTCTTTCGCCGCAACATGGCCTCGCGTTGCCTGCGCGCACCTTCGCGCGCGGGTTGCATGGCGGTTTCCTCCGAATGGGCAGGACTCAGGCTCTGTGCCTGCGAAGCCACGGTGGGATGCCTGAACAGGTCGACCAGCGGCACCGTGAAGCCCAGCCTCGACTTGATCTGCGCCTGCACCTGCACCAGCAGCAGCGAATGGCCGCCGATGTCGAAGAAGTTGTCGTGGATGCCCACGCCTTCAAGGCCCAGCACGTCGGTCCAGATAGCGCAGATGGCCCGCTCGATCTCGCGCGTGGGTGCCACGCGGCCAGCGGCAACGGGTGCTTCCGGCACCGGCAGTGCCTTGCGATCGACCTTGCCGTTGGCATTCAGCGGCAACGCCTCCAGCACCACGATCACCCCGGGCACCATGTGCTCGGGCAGCGCCTGCAGCAACCTCGTCTTCAGCTCCGCCACATCCACAGCCCGCGTGCCCGAGACATACGCCACCAAGCGCGCCCCGCCCGCGGCCTGCTGCTGCGCCACCACCACCGCCTCGCGCACCCCAGGCTGCGCCAGCAACTGCGCCTCTATCTCCCCCAGCTCGATGCGGAAGCCCCGGATCTTCACCTGATGATCGATGCGCCCCAGGTACTCCAGCTGCCCGTCCTCCCGCCAGCGCACCAGGTCGCCCGTGCGGTACAGCCGCTCGCCCGTCTCGCTGAACGGATCGGCCACGAAGCGCTCCGCGCTCAGCGCGCTCCTGTTCAGGTAACCTCGCGCAAGCCCGATGCCCCCCAGGTACAGCTCCCCCGCCAGCCCCGGGGCCGCAAGGTTCAACCCGTCGTCCAGCACGTAGGTCTTCGTGCCCGCGATCGGGCGGCCGATGGCTACGTGGTTGCGACCGTCCGCCCTGCACGTCCAGTGCGTGACGTCGATGGCCGCCTCGGTCGGGCCGTACAGGTTGTACAGGCCCGCGCCCGGCAGGCGCTCGAACACCCGCGCCTGCGCCTCCGCGGGCAGCGCCTCGCCGCTGCACACGATGCGCTTCAGGCTGATGCACGCCTCGATGCCCTCGTGGGCCACGAAGGCCTGCAGCATCGAGGGCACGAAGTGGATGGTGGTCACGCCGTGCCGGCGGATCAGCTCGACCAGCTTCGCCGGCTCGCGGTGGTCGCCCGGTTGCGCCACCACCAGGCGCGCGCCCTGCATCAGCGGCCAGAAGAACTCCCACACCGACACGTCGAAGCTGAAGGGGGTCTTCTGCAGCACGGTATCGGCCTCGCCCAGCGCGTAGGCGTCCTGCATCCACGCGAGGCGGTTGTACAGCGAGCGGTGGCGGTTGGCCGCGCCCTTGGGCCGGCCAGTGGAGCCGGAGGTGTAGATGACGTAGGCCAGGTGCTCGCCGTGCAGGGACACGTCGGGGTCGACGCTGGAGCCGGTCTCCAGGTCCAGCCGGTCCAGCTCGATCGTCTGCACGCCCTCCCTGGCAGGAATCGTCGCGGCGACGTGGCTCTGGGTGAGCAGCAGCGAGACACCGCTGTCCTCGAGCATGTAGGCGATGCGGTCCTTCGGGTACTCGGGGTCGATGGGCACGTAGGCGCCGCCGGCCTTGAGGATGGCCAGCAGGCCCACCACCATCTCGATGCTGCGCTCAAGCGCGATGCCCACGGGGGTGTCGGGGCGAACGCCCAGTGCGATCAGGCGATGCGCCAGGCGGTTCGCCTGGGCATCGAGCTGTGCGTAGCTCAGAGAGGCTTCGCCGAACACCACAGCCTGCGCATCCGGCGTGCGGGCCGCCTGCCGGCTTATCAGGCGGTGCACCGGCTCTTCATAGGGCCGATGCGCCAGCTCCTCGCCGAGCACCTGCAGTTGCACGGCTTCGCCGTCCGCCAGCAGCTGCACCTCGCCCAGCGTTCGCGCCGGGTTCCCGCACAGCGCCTCCAGCAACGCAAGCAGGTGCCGCACCATCGCAGCCACGGCGGCATCGTCGAACTGGTCGCGCGCGAAATGGAAAGCCAGCGACAGCGTCTGCCCGCCGTGCACCGTCACCGTCATGGGGTAGCTGGTTTCCTCGCGGTTGTGCACCTCGCCGAACACCAGTCCGCCGGGCGCCTGTTCCTTCAGCGCCTGGTCGACGGGGTAGTTCTCGAACACCACGATGCTGTCGAACAGGCCCTGTCCGCCCTGCCCGGCCCAGCGCTGAATCTCGTACAGCGGCGTGTGCTCATGCTCGCGCGATGCGAGGTTGCGTGCCTGCAGTTCGCGCAGCCATTCCCCCACCGGCCCGCCGGCGCCCGGCGAAGCCACCATCGGCAGCGTGTTGATGAACAGGCCCAGCATCTGCTCGGAGCCAGGAAGCTCCGTCGAGCGGCCGGCCACGGTGGTGCCGAACACCACGTGCCGCTGGCTGGTGTAGCGGCCCAGCAGCAGCGCCCATGCCGCCTGCACCATGGTGTTGACGGTGACGCGCTCGCGGCGCGCCACCCGCGTCAGCCGCTGCATCGCGGCGGCATCGAGCGCGCCGTGACGCACCGATTGGCCGACGCGCCCGCCGTCGTGTGCCGCCCTGGGCAGGGCCGCCGCCAGCCGCGTGGGCGCTTCCACGAGGGCAACCTGCGCGCGCCAGTAGCGCTCGCTTTCGTTCGAGTCGCGCCCTTGCAGCCACTCGATGTAGTCGCGGTATCGCCCGCCCGGTGCCGGCAGCACCTGGCTGTCGTAGTGCCGCAGCACCTCGCCCATCAACTGCGAAGTGCTCCAGCCGTCCAGCAGCAGGTGATGCACGGTCCAGAGCATGTGATGGCGCCGATCGGCGGTGCGAACCAGCACCAGCCGCATCAGCGGTGGACGCGTCAGGTCGAAGCCGCGCGCCAGTTCGTCCCGGGCGAGCGCATCAAGCGATTGCGCCAGGCTCGGGTCGTCGCGTCGATCGTGCACCGCCAGCGGCACTTCGAGATGCCGCGCCACCCATTGCGCGGGCGCCTTGCCTTCGGTGAGGAAGCCGCTGCGCAGGATGTCGTGGCGCGACAGCGCCGCCTGCCACGCCTGCCGGAAGCGGGCCACGTCGAGCCCGTCGACGTCCACTCGGAGCTGGTTCACGTAGGCGCTGCCTTGCGGCTCGTACAGGCTGTGGAACAGCATGCCCTGCTGCATCGGCGACAGTGCGTACAGGTCCGCGAGCTCGCTGCATGGCAGCGGCAGCCTGTCGAGCTGCGCCTGGCTGACACGCGCCAGCGGAAAGTCCGAGGGTGTGACACCCATCGCACCGCTGGTGCAGTGCGCGATCAGCCCCTCTAGCTCGGACTGGAAGCGTTCCACCCAGCCGCGCACCGCCTCGGGCTCGTGGCGCTCGCGGCTGAAGCTCACGCTCAGCGCCAGTTCGCCGTCGTAGACCTGCCCGTTGACGGAGAACTCGTGCTCGCGCGGCACGCCTTCGTCCACCGACGCGCCAGCCGATTCCGCGGCCGGCACCCACGGCGCGTTCTCGTCGAAGCTGCCGTCGAACTGGCCCAGGTAGTTGAAGACCACCCGGGCCCGCGGCAGCGCGCGCATCGCCTCGCGCTGCGTCTCGCTGCCCATGTGCCGGAAGACGCCGAAGCCCAGGCCCTTGTCCGGAATGCGGCGCAGGCTCTCCTTCACTCGGCAGATGGCCTCGCCGGGCTCGCCCAGCGGCTCGATCGCCACAGGGAAAAGGCTGGTGAACCAGCCCACGGTGCGCGACAGGTCGACGTGCTCGAACAGGTCCTCGCGGCCATGGCCCTCCAGTTCGACCAGGATCGACTCGTGGCCGCCCCAGGCGCACAGCGCGCGGCCCAGCGCCGTGAGCAGCAGGTCGTTGACCTGAGTGCGATAGGCCGCGGGCGCGTCCTTCAGCAGGGCCTGCGTGCGGGAGCGGTCCAGGCGCAGTTCCACGCTCGCCATGTCGGCCGTGCGGTTGCGGCCTTCGGGCCTGGCGCAGGGCAGCGCGACGGGCGTTCCAGCCAGCGACTGCCAGAAGCCCAGTTCCTCCTCGTGCGCGGCCACATGAGCCTGCAGCGCAAGCGCCATGTCCTTGTAGCTGCTGGTCCTGGCGGGCAGCACCACGGGCCGCCCCGCGCGGCATTGCGCGTAGGCCGTCTGCAGGTCTTCCAGCAGGATGCGCCACGACACGCCGTCGACCGCCAGGTGATGGATAGCCAGCAGCAGTCGCCAGCTGCCGTCCTGCACCTCGATGGCCAATGCGCGGATCAACGGCCCCAGCCCGATGTCGAGGCTGCGCTGAGCCTCGTCGCACAGGCGTTCGATCTCCGCCGCATCGCGGGCCTGCCGCACCCACAGCACGGTCTGCGCCTCGCACTCGGACAGCGGCGCATAGGCTTGCCGCCAGGCGCCTTCTCCTTCCGTTCCCCGTGCATAACGCAGGCGCAGGCTGTCGTGCTGGCGCACCAGCGCGGTCAGCGCCTGCTCCAGCGGAGCGACCTGCAGCGGCTCGCGGCTTTGCAGCAGCACGGCCTGGTTCCAGTGGCGGGAAGGCATCGCCTGCTCGAAGAACGCGGCCTGGATCGGCAACAGCGGCACCTCGCCCTCGACCACCGAATGGCCGGCCGGCCCTGTCTCCTCCACCTTTTGCGCCACGACGGCGAGCTGAGCCACCGTCTGGCGTTCGAACAGCTGGCGCGGCGTGAGCTTCCAGCCTGCCTGCCGCGCCCGCGCGACGATCTGCAGGCTAAGGATGGAATCGCCGCCCAGCTCGAAGAAGTTGTCGGTGCGCCCCACCTGCTCCACGCCGAGCACCGCGGCCCAGGCGGCGGCGAGCATCTGCTCGACCCCGCCGCGCGCGGCTTCGTGTTCCCCGGCGCCCGCGAAGCTGGGCTCGGGCAGCGCCGCGCGGTCGACCTTGCCCGCGCCGTTCAGCGGCAGCGCATCGAGCACGACGAGGGCCGCGGGCACCATGTAGTCGGGCAGCACCTGGGCCAGCCGTTCGCGCAACGCCTGCGCGTCGACGAGTTCTCCCGGCAACGGCGACACATAACCCACCAGCCGCGCACCGCTCGCCCCCTTGCGCGCCACGACCACGGCCTCCTGCACTTCGGGCTGCGCGAGA
>Ga0209147_101092_pt1 | contig 11361 bp, 10 predicted proteins | sample AraplaCol_mLB_r2_FD_184278 | JGI IMG/M metagenome (GOLD analysis project Ga0209147, IMG submission 184278) | Arabidopsis root microbial communities from North Carolina, USA - plate scrape CL_Col_mLB_r2 (SPAdes) (version 2) | ecosystem: Host-associated > Plants > Roots > Endosphere | place: USA... | reverse complement strand
TCGATTTTTATAGGAATTTGATAATTGGCACACTTCTTGCTTATTATAAAGGTAAGGGGAGGAATTTCTATTTATATTTTCAGAATTTACTTTATTTTCTAATAGTATTTCGATAATTTTAAAGGAGTGAATACGATGGGAAACAAAACAGAATCACACGGAAAGTTAAAGCAACGTCACGTTTCCATGATTTCCATTGCAGGTATTATCGGAGCCGGCTTGTTTGTAGGAAGCGGATCCGTTATTAACGCAACAGGCCCAGCAGCAGTAGTTTCATATGCAGCAGCCGGACTGCTAGTCGTTCTATTGATGCGTATGCTCGGTGAAATGGCTATGGTAAACCCAGATAAAGGCTCATTCGCAACATATGCTCAGCAAGGAATTGGCGCGTGGGCAGGTTATGCTGTTGGATGGCTTTACTGGTTTTTCTGGCTAATTGTAATTGCAATTGAAGCCACTGCAGGAGGAGCAATTGTTCATGAATGGCTCCCTTCCGTACCAATTTGGCTTTTAAGCTTAATTTTAACCTTTGCATTAACTTTAACAAACTTGTTCTCTGTCAAATCATTTGGAGAATTTGAATATTGGTTTGCTATGATTAAAATTGTGGCAATCGTTGCCTTTATGGGAATCGGTTTAGCTATTATTTTCGGATTAATCCCAGGTACATCTTCACCTGGTCTAGCTAATTTAACGGGCCACGGAGGCTTTATGCCAAAAGGTACGAACTCTATCTTCTTAGGAGTTATTACCGTTATTTTCTCTTATTTTGGAGCTGAAATTGCGGCTATTGCAGCTAGTGAATCAGAAAATCCAGCAAAAGCTATCACAACTGCTATTCGCAGTGTTGTATGGCGAATTTTAATTTTCTATATTGGTTCAGTTGCTATTTTAGTAACTCTTTTACCTTGGAACTCAGCTGATTTACTAAAAAGTCCATATGTAACAATGTTAGAAATGGTCAACATTCCAGCAGCTGCACAAATTATGAATTTAGTCGTATTAGTATCCGTTTTGTCTTGCTTGAACTCTGCTTTGTATACGAACTCACGAATGATTTTATCATTAGCTCAAAAAGGACAAGCTCCTCGCGCTTTAGCAAAAGTAAGCAAATCAGGCGTGCCGGCAAGAGCTGTATGGATTAGCACAGCTGCCGCATATGTATGTGCTATCTTTAGCTTCGTTTCGCCGGATAAACTCTTTTTGTTCTTAGTTAATGCATCAGGAGCCATTGCTCTTATTGTGTACTTAGCTATCGCTATTTCTCATTTACGCCTGCGTAAGAAAATGAATCGAGCAAACCAGCCAATTAAAGGGATGAAAATGTGGTTGTTCCCGTATTTAACATACATAACAATTGCTATTATTACCGTAATCTTCTTATCAATGGCATTTATTGATTCAATGCGCTCACAGTTTTTCTTAACTCTTGGATTAACCGTTGTGGTTCTTCTTTCATACTCGTTCATCAAAAAAACAAACAACAAGCGACCTGACGATCAATTTTCCGAGTCAGAAAATATTGCAAAATAAAAAAGCCGCATCTGCGGCTTTTTTATTTTGCTTTTGATTATTTCTCAACCGATATGTCACGATGAAGATTTCGAAGCGGCTGAGGAGGGCAAATACGTCGCGTCGCGTAAGAAACGACAAAAATAGTTAACAACCCGCCTACCATCGCAAATGTACGAAATGGAAACATGACCACCCCGTCTTCTATCATCGGATACGGAAGCAGCGCTTTTAAATGAAGCAGTGGTTCCCCTCCACCGATTCGAAGAACAAGAGACACAATGAACCCAGCCAAAGATCCGTACCAGTTCGCTCCTTTAAAGAACAAAGCGCAAACCAACTGTGGAAAAAGAATACAATACACTAGGTCCCCTGATAAATACCATAAGGAGTAGACACTCTCAGAGTTTAAAGCAATTAAAGTTGCTCCGGTTCCAATAATAATGATAGAACGTTTGATAACTTTATCTAACTGTGCCTGTGTCGCATTTGGTTTTACGATCGGACGATACACGTTCCAAGCTGCCATTCCCGAAGCTGAAAGTAACGAAGCCGCTACTGCAGCCATGACGGCAGCAGCTAGTCCTCCAAGTGCAATCGCTCCTACTAAATCGGGCGTTAGGTATTTAAATACATACGTTAAAATCATGGACGCGCTCTCAGGGCTTGACGCTCCAAATGAAGACCAGTCTGCACTATAACCTATCATTCCTATTAAAGTTGGAGGCAAGGCCGCTAGAGCGCAAAAGATGCCGGCTGTAATAGATAGCCACATTGCTGCTTTTTCATTTTTAGCAGATAACACGCGCTGAAAATAAATCTGCCATGGAATACCACCAAAAATAAGTAAAAATGTGCTATCCCACCATTGCCAATATGTATTTCCCCATTTCGGATCTTCCCAGCCTTTTATTGGAGGAAATAAATGAAGAGAACCAGTCATGCCTTCTGAATAAGTAGAAAAAACGGCTCCCGCCCCTCCCGTATTCGAAAATGCAAAGGGAAGTACCAGAAATAGTCCTAAAAACATAATAGAAAGCTGTAAGATATCGGTATGTGCTACTGCCCACAAGCCGCCAATCACGGTGTATGCAATGGCAATAAGTGCGGAAAGAATGATGGAAATTGAAAAACTGAGGCCTAAAATCACACCGAATGTTGTTCCTAAAGCAGTTAAGATAGCTGCGCTCCAAAACAGCTCTCCCAGTATAGCTGGAAAGTAAAGAACCGTAGCCATTTTCTTACCGAAACGAGATTCTAGAGGATCGAGCATTGTCATAAACTCAAACCTTCTCATCTTTCTAGCAAAAAAGATACCGCCTAAAATCAAGCTGATTGAATAACACCATGGCGCTTGCGTCCATGTCAGCCCTGAGGAATAAACGGTTTCGGCCGTTCCAGCAATATACCCTCCACCTACCCAAGTGGCGGTCATTGTGAACATTGAAATCCATAGCGGCATAGATCTTCCCGCAACAAGCATATCATCTGATTTTCCTTTTTTACTTGCAGCGGCTCGAGCACCAATAAAATAAATAACACCATACATAATGAACATTAAAATGAGGCCTGGCCAATAGAGATCTGGACTATAGAGAGAATAGATAAATGCGACAACCATAAAGATGGAAAATCCTATAATAGTTGTCCATAAGGGGGTTAGTAGACGGTTGTTCCTGTTTGATTTCCCTGAAAAGTCAGAATTCTCATTCGACTTTTCAGGCCTGGCTTGTTGTGTGTCTGAACGAAATGGCTTTTTAGCATTTTGCATCGTCTCACATCCTTTAAATTGATAAAGAAATCTAAAGACATAATTGTCCTCTATTCATTTTTCCTACCATCATACAATTAAACCCAAAAATAGTTTTTTTAGAATAAAATATAAATAGTTGGATTATAAATACCAATGCGAAGGGGAGAAATTACGTTTATATAATTATATTAAAATAATTTAAATTGACTTTTTTTATTATTTTGCTAAGAACTCATAATTATTTTCATCTTCCATCTAAACTCCTTTCTTAATTTCTACATTCAAAATCCTTTGTTTCTCAGGGTTTGTATGCAAGCAGATATCGTACTATGGTTAATATATCTGAATGTTTAGGATATTGTCAAAAAAGTTTGAGTGTTTTCATATAAAAAAAGAATAATATTCTCATCGCTCGTACATAAAAAAACCTTTTGTATCAAGGGACATAGCAATCAGTGATTTTTTATTACTTTTTGTTAAATTTTTTCTTAATATCCGAATGATTAGTCTCTTCCAGAGAAGATAATCTAATAAATTCTGAACATTTTGAGTTTTTCGATTTGACTAAATTAAACGGCCGATGCTATAATTCAAATTGTTAAGAACGTTAAATATAAATTTAACAAATTCTATTATTTGGAGGTCGATGCTATTGGAACAAACACTTACGCTTGAAAAAATGCACATAAACGGTGAATGGGTTGAAGCACGCAGCGGCGAGAAAAGAGAGATTATAAATCCTTTTAATCAAGAGGTTATCGCTGTCGTTACAGAAGGAAATCGTGCTGATGCCATAGAAGCCATTGAATCAGCTAGAAAAGCTTTTGATGCAGGTGAATGGTCTAAATTCACAGCGGCCCAAAGAGGTTCTTTACTATTTAAAGTAGCGGAAGAAATTCGTAATGATCATGAAGAACTCGCCAAACTTGAAACCTTGAATACTGGAAAAACCCTCGTTGAAAGCCTGGCAGACATGGATGGAATTGCTGATGTCTTTCAATACTATGCTGGATTAGCAGATAAAGATGGTGGACAGATGATTGAGTCACCTAATCCCGATTCTGTTAGCCGCGTTGTCCGCGAACCTGTAGGTGTATGCAGCCAAATTACTCCTTGGAATTACCCTTTATTGCAAGCCTCTTGGAAATTGGCTCCCGCACTTGCTGCTGGGAACACAATTGTTATTAAACCAAGCGAAATTACCCCTTTAACAACTATTCATATGATGAAAATTTTTGAAAGAGTTGGCTTTCCAGCGGGTGTCATTAACATTGTACTCGGCCCGGGTGCGACCGTTGGACAAGAAATGGCAGAAAGTCACTTAGTAGATTTAGTTTCCTTTACAGGTGGCGGTGTATCTGGACGTAAAGTCATGCAGGCTGCTGCAGGCAACTTTAAAAAAATCGCTCTTGAACTCGGTGGGAAAAATCCGAATATCGTCTTTGCTGACGCTGACTTTGACACTGCGGTTGACTATGCATTAAATGCGGTCTTCTTTCATGCTGGTCAAGTTTGTTCAGCTGGTGCGAGATTACTCGTTCAAGATGATATTCACGATAAATTTGTTTCAGCAGTTATTGAACAAGCCCAAAAAATTAAGCTAGGGGACGGCATGCACGAAGCCACTCAAATGGGACCCGTTATCTCAAAAGAACATCTAGCTAAAGTGGAATATTATATTGAGCTTGGGAAACAAGAAGGTGCTTCTCTTGTTTTAGGAGGCAAGCGTCCAACTCAGGACTCTTTACAAAAAGGCTTATTTATCGAACCAACTATTTTCACAAACTGTCATGGAGATATGAAAGTTGTCCAAGAAGAGTCATTTGGTCCAATTATGACCATTGAGCGCTTCAACACTGAAGAAGAAGCAGTCGCACTTGCTAACGATACGATTTATGGATTAGCTGGAGCCGTTTGGACAAGTGATATGAACCGAGCTGAACGTGTAGTAAAAGCACTCCGTATGGGAACGACTTGGATTAACGATTATCATCCCTACTTCCCGCAGGCTCCTTGGGGAGGATATAAGCAATCTGGGATTGGAAGAGAGCTTAGCCATATCGGTCTAGAAGAATATACGGAAATTAAACATATTTATACGAATACAAATCCACAGCCAATGCGCTGGTTTCAATAAAAATTAAGGGGGAATTTAAAGATGTTTATGCGATTTGAAAGAATGGAACGTTTAAAAAGTTTTGAGATGCCAACGGTTGTAAAACATGGAATTGGTGCTGTCAAGCATACTGGAGAAGAAGTAAAAAACCTAGGTGTATCTAAGGTTTTACTAGTAACAGATCCTGGCGTAAAAAAAGTAGGCTTAGCAGATCCCGTAATCGCTAGTTTAAAAGAAGCGGACATAGACGTTATTCTATTTGACCAAGTAGAAGCCAATCCTTCTATTCACGTAGTAGCAGACGGCACAAAAATGTACAAAGAAAATGGATGCAACGGACTCGTGGCTGTTGGAGGCGGAAGCTCAATGGATACGGCAAAAGCTATTGGTGTAGAAGTAGCTCATAATGCTCCCGTCTTAGATTATGAAGCAGCTGAAGGAAAAAAACCTTTAACAAAACGTATCCCTCCTTTAACAACAATCCCTACAACTGCCGGTACAGGAAGCGAAGTCACACAATGGGCCGTCATTACCGATCCTGTTCGTGAGTTTAAATTTAATACAGGTGGACCTTTAATTGCTGCTCACTTAACAATTATTGATCCAGAACTGCACGTATCTATGCCTTCACATATTACGGCCGGTACAGGAATTGACGCATTAGCTCATGCAATTGAGTGTTATACATGCCACTTTGCACAACCAATGACAGACTCTGTTGCTTTATTGGCTATTGAGTACGTTGGAAAATACTTACGACGTGCAGTTGCAAATGGACAGGATATCGAAGCACGCTATGGAATGGCGCATGCAGCTATGCTTGCTGGCCTTTCATATGGAAGTGAATCTGCAGGAGCAGCTCATGCGATGGCTCAAACATTAGGAGGCATTTATCCAATTGCCCATGGCCCTTGCGTAGCAGCAATGCTAGGTCCTGTAATGGAATATAACTGGATGGGCGAGCCTGAAAAATTTGCGCGCATAGCTCAAGCTTTAGGAGTTAATACGCATGAATTAACGCTTGAAGAAGCAGCTCAAGCAGCTGTTCGTGAAGTATATCAATTAGTTAAAGATGTACAAATCCCTTCTTTAGAAGAACAAGGTGTTCCAAAAGAAGCGGTTTCTCGCTTAGCTCAAGAAGCATTTAATGATCCACAAACAGTTGGTAACCCTCGTGATTTAACTGTAAAAAGTTACGAATGGATTTATAACCGCTGTTTTGAAGCTACACCATTAACCGTATAAAAATGATAAAAAGGCTGTTGATTTTTCAACAGCTTTTTTATTTACTCTTTCGCTAATTCTTCGTTTAAAATATCGATGATTCTCCGGTCGTCAAAAACTTTCACTACTTTTTTCAAGAAATGATAATAATGTTTTGACTCTATAATCTGCGCTAAATTACGCTTTGCCTTTACTCCGATCTCCTCAGGCACATCTTCATCATTTAAAAGAATCTGCAGCTTGTTTTCCGCTTCTTCGATTGCCTCTAAATTAACTGAAATTTCTCTTTGCCACTTCTTACAGAAAAATGAAAAAAAGGACTTAGAAAAATCTTTTTCTGCTTCATATAAGTCTTTTCGAACACCTTTTTTCCACACTTTGTGGACCATATCAATATTTTGCAGTGAACGAATAGATGTACTCATCGTTGGTTTACTCATACCCAATTCTTCACTCATTTGATCTAATGTAACAGGTTCATCCATAAAATAAAGCATGCCATACAGCCTTCCTACTGAAGGTGTGACACCATATAAATCCATCGTATCAGCTAAGGCGCTGACAACCACATCTTCTGCTTCTTTTAATAAATCATGATACTCTTGAATATCACTCATTTACTCTTCTCCTCTTTTGTTAAATTTATTTGAATTATACTTAATAAATTTAATGATACACGATAAAAAGGAAAAAAACAGAAATTCAGTTCAATTTTTTGATAAAAAAGAAGCCTTTCTCTTAAAGAGAAAGGCTTAAGACATAGTGGGGAATACTATATGTTTATCTTTCCCGATTTAGATATTATTTATACCGTATATTTTTGATTATTTTCAACCTGATCGTTTTATTTCTTTTTCGGTAATTGTTTCAGCATATCAATAGCATGTAATGTAATTTGAGAAGCACTTTTATTTTCATTACGTATTTCTTCATAAATCTCTTGTCTATGAATATCTACAGACTTTGGAGCTTGAATTCCTAACTTTACTTGATCACCATTAACTGCAAGGACGGTCACTTCAATTTCATCACCTATTTTGATTGTTTCATGTAACTTTCGTGTTAAAACAAGCATGGACTCACTCCTTATCTATTCCTCTTACTCAAATATCCTGTGCTTCGTTTCGTAAGCTGTATTCATTAAAATCACTTGCTTAGCAAGCTGTTGCTTTGTATTAATAATAACAGGAGCCTGCAAATTAGCCGTTATCTTTTCCACAGAATCTGACATCGTAAGCAATACGTAAACCGCTGCATCTTCCGCTTGTTGTAATTGAAGCTTTTCGATTTCCTGAGGTTCTAGTTGAAAATCATAATCTAAAAAAAACTGAAATGGATCCGTGATAATAAAAGCTACTTCTTTGGTTTGAATAGACTGCAGAACTTGGAAAGCTTCGGCTTCTGGAAGTGGTAAAATAACAAATTCAGTTTCTTCCAAAAAACCTGGAATCCCTTGATTAAATGTCAGTGTTTGCTGATTATCTATTTCTATATCTCCATGATAGCTTGTGGAAATTTTCATCTCATCACACCTTTGCTAATTAATTTTTTATTGTTATCTTTTTTCATTATAAAAAAGCTCCTTCTGTTTAGAAGGAGCTTTTTAACGCAAGAAATCTAGCAGCGTAGGCTGAATAATTTGAGCCCCTACTCCCAAAGCAGCACGATGCACGCTTTCTTGTACGGTTAAATCCGTAATGACTTTTTCAATATCAGCATCTTCATTATTTGAAAGCATCTTAGTAGCCGTAATTTCCTGTGAATCAAGGCGGTTTTCGATCAGCTCAAGCCGATTGCTCCTTGCTCCCAATTCAGATCGCTCCGCTAATAGCGTAGACAGCTGCGTGTCTACCTGTGTAGAAAGATCTTTTAGTGAGTTTACATCGTTTTGTTCAAAAGCTGTTTGAACATTGTTCATTAATTCGAATGCATCTTGTCCAAAGATGTTTTCAGGATGAATATTGACTCTCAGCTGGATACCTTTTGATACCTCAACCGAAAAAGGATCCAGGTTAATATTCGACTCTATCATACCGCTTGCATTCCCACTAATAGGCGGTGCTCCCACATTTACACCGTTAAAGATATAGTTTCCTGCCACCTGCGTATTGCCTACTTGCATATAATCCAGCTTTAACTGTTCAATTTCACGTGCAATCGCTTGGCGGTCATCACTTTCATTCGTACCGTTTAACCCTTGCACGACCAGCTCTTTAGTGCGCTGAAGAATGGAATTGACTTGTTCAAGTCCTGATTCTGAACTATCAAACCAAGACTGGGCTTCTGTTAAATTACGTTTATATTGATTTACTTCAGAAAGATTAGAACGATACGCCATTCCTTTAGTAGCCACTACCGGGTCATCCGAAGGACGAGTAATTTTCTTTCCCGTTGATAATTGGTTTTGAAGGGTTTCCAGCTTATTATAGCTATTGCTAATCTGTTTTAACGAATTAGCAGCTAACATTCCTTGTGTGACACGCACCTTTACCTTCCTCCAGTTCCAAGACCGTTTACAATTTTATCAAGCATTTCATCAATCATCGTCACCATACGGGCACTAGCGTTATATGCATGCTGAAACTGAATCATATTGGTCATCTCTTCATCTAATGAAACTGCACTGGTAGACTGGCGCCTTTGCTCTACAGCTCCCTGGAGAGTTTCTGAATTACTTTTTAAGCGGTTGGCTTGTTGGGCATCTACTGACATTTGGCCAATAACAGATTGATAAAAGCCATCTAGGGAAACAGCTTGATTTCCCGAATTAATAAGCACCTTTTGACGAAATTGAGACAACAGCTGAGCATTTTGTCCATCTCCTTGGCGATCAGTTCCAGCAGCACCAGAAGCAGCAGCAATATTGTTCGTGTTTTGTTTAATTTTATCAGCAATAACAATTCCAGTTGCAGCCCCTTCTTTCTGAGAAATCTCATTAAAAAAGGACACACCATTATCACCATCTAGCGTGACACCTTGTTGGTGCTTATCATTAAACCAGTTCACAAATTCATATGCCATTTCATCTAAATCATCAATCATTGAAGCGTAAACACCTGTTTTATTACCACTATTATCTATATATCCAGAAGCCTCAATTAACCCTTTAAGTTTTCCTTGAGGAAATGACTCAGGATTCCGTATCTCATCCCCTATATGAATTTCCGTCACATAGGAATCTTGATTTGTTGTCACACTGATGGCGTTTACTTGATGAGTTTTCCCATCTAAAAGAGTAGTAGGCCCTTGAGACGTTTGAAGCTGAACCGTTACCACTCCTTCTGACGTTGCAGAAGCGTTCCCGCTGCTTTTTGTATACTCTAAAGAAACCGGCATAAATTTAGAAATCTCATCTAGCAGCCGATCTCTTTCATCATACAAATCATTAGGCAAATAGCCATTCGGTTCTACGTTTTGTATTTGTTGGTTCACATTATTTATTTGCTCTAGCAAAGAATTCACTTGTGTTACGGCTACGTCACGCTCGTTTTGTAAATCACCTTGAATCGTTTTTAAAGAAGTAGATAAATAAGAGAAAGTATCGCCTACTGCTTCAGCCCGTTCAATCATAACAGACCTGGCTCCTGCTTCTGAAGGGTGTGAAGCTACATCTTGAATGGATTCAAAGAATTGATTAAAAACAGCTGAAAGTCCATCTTCAGTAGGTTCATTCATAATTTCCTCCATTTTTTCAAGAGCACCAGCGCGTGCATCCCAATACCCTACTTTAATCGTTTCATCTCGATACTGGGTATCTAAAAATGTATCACGTATTCGCTCTACCGTGCTGGCTTCTACTCCCATTCCTATTTGACCCGCAGTTCCAGTCTGATTCATCCCTGGGGCTGGATAGGCTGGGAACGTTTCTAAACTTACTCGCTGACGCGTATAGCCCGACGTATTTGCATTAGATACGTTATGGCCAATTGTGTAAAGAGCCGCTTGTTGGGCATCCATTCCTCGTTTAGCCACCTGCAAACCATGAAATGTTGAACTCATTCTGCTTTCCTCCGTTCTTTATGCCTTGGAATTGAAAATAGAGTTGGACTGAAACGATCTATTATTTGTTTTTGTATAATTGAACGAATCCTCTCGTTTCGATGGAACAAGAAGGTCTAGTTCGGTATGAATCAGCTGCAAAGACTGTGTGAGCAGCTGATTGTTCAAGTCATTTGCATACTTTATATCTTGAATTATATCTATTAGCTGTTTTTGAAAGGGTATCAAGATGGAGTATTCAGAGAATGAGCCTGCTATTTCTTCAATGGAGCGAGCAGCATGTCCGCTTTTTTCCATCGCTTCTATACGTTTTGTTTCCAGTGCAGAAATAGCAGCTATATGAGATTGCTCTTTTTGCAAAGAAGCCGTCAATGCCTTTACATCTTGTTTAATAATAAAATTCGTTTTCTCTTTAACAATGACAGACAAACTTTTGTGAAGCGTTACTTGTTTTTCTAGTACCGTTTGAATTTCTCGCACGTTCAATCAATGTCAGTCCTTTTACTTTTTATAAAAATCTACAATGCTTTTAGCAATTTCTTTTCCATTAATTTCGTATGTTCCGCTGTTAATTTGCTGTTTTAGTTTCTCCAATTTTTCAAGTCTTTCTGGAGATGATTTATTTCCCTGAAGTTTCTTTGCCTCAGATGAAATATGAATCTGATCTTGTGGATTCTTTTTAGAGACCTGTTCTGTTTTTTCTGATTGTTTTTTGTACGGATTTATTCCAAATAAGTTCGATGGGTTAATCTTCATC
>Ga0209147_101091_pt1 | contig 11366 bp, 5 predicted proteins | sample AraplaCol_mLB_r2_FD_184278 | JGI IMG/M metagenome (GOLD analysis project Ga0209147, IMG submission 184278) | Arabidopsis root microbial communities from North Carolina, USA - plate scrape CL_Col_mLB_r2 (SPAdes) (version 2) | ecosystem: Host-associated > Plants > Roots > Endosphere | place: USA... | reverse complement strand
AGTCTTCTTCATTCAGACAGAAAGGAAATTTAAAGTGTGCACGTATTTTCAACTCAGACTCTTTACTACACACACTCCTATACACATAAAACATCTATACCTTTCGTAACATTAAGGAAACAAAAGGAAATGATATAGAAATAATTATAACATTTCGCAACAAACTTGTAACACAAATGTAACACAATACATTTAATCGTACAATACTTTTTTAGCTAATTATCAACAAAGCATTGTTAATATCGTTCAAATTTAATAATGTTCCCATAAAGTAATACATATTGTTTGTGAAGTGTTTTTTCAAAATATAACGAAACCTACCATGACGGAGGAATGGTAATTCAATTTAAGAATAAATGGATTGATACCTTTCTAGCTTTTGTATCCCAATCATAGTATAGAGAGGATTATGGTTATCCAATAAATATATGTGAACATATACAAGCTAAGCCTTCTAAATAATTACTGTAACTAAAAAAACAAGTAATTATACTTGTTTTTTTAGTTTACTTTCCAATATCGCAACAGTTTTATGTGCTCTCTTTTCCTGTCTACATTATTGGATGCATATCTTACTAAAGATAGCTTCTTTTTTTATGATTCTATTGAAGTAATTAATTGCTGACGTTCTTTATCTCTATAAATTTTCATTTCATGTTTAAACTCGTAATTTCCTACTTCAAATCTAGCCCATTCCTTACTTGTCCAATATACTACATCTACATTTTCTTTTAAGATTGCAGAACACACATCCACTAATTCATCTTTGTAAAATGGAGCTTCTTTTGCTAATTCAAAAGCAAGCACTTTTGGATCCTTAGTTTTAATTTGAAGTTCCCTAGAGGTTTGCCCTAAATACTGCCATGGCGATGGTATTGATTGAACTTGGGCATCTCCCCTATCTTGAAACTGTGATGGAGAATAATTTGTTGAAGCAAATGTAGGTTTACTTACTCCTATTGCTGTTCCTAAAACAACAGAACCAATAATAAGTTTTTTAATCATTTTTTCAGCCCCTTTAATAATTTTGGATATGCTTCATTTTTATACCACGTTCACAGTCATGTAAATGAAGATAATTTGACAGAATTCTGTGTTTTCCTCGAAAAATGTATATTAATTACACACCTTAAATTTACTAAAAGCAAAATTGTTGGTTAAGGTAAATTTTTTTGTCGTAAGTATACACTTTTTGTATAAAAATTAGTTTTTTAAATATTTGCATACTTATTGATAAAGCTTCCTGCCATACCTTATTCGAAGCCAATTTACCTCTACCTACTCACTTCGCATTCCTTGAAGAAGGAATCTTCTTGACTAAAACGTATAAAAAAGTTGGGGATTTCCTCAACTTTTTTATACGTTTATTGTCTTATTAATCCTGTAGATGTAACCCCATATGTTCTTTTCTTTCCGATATATTCCTGTTTTCCATTCTCAAGGTTAGTTAAAGTCGCGCGTGTTTTTTCCTTTGCTGCTTCCCCTCCTATATGAGTAAATTCTATATAATCTCCCTCTTTTACAGGTACTGTTTGCGTTTCAGCATTTTGTTGTCTATTTCCCATAATTTCCTTATTGTACATAACGCTACCAGATGAGTTCTGGACTTTAATACTTGCATATGTGCTATTGAAATAAGAATGCGGTACACCGGTTTCTAATATTCGCTTTAAAACTTAGATATATTTAATATTTTTTCACTACTATTATTAATCAAATTATAGTATTTTGTATTAAAATCTTATGATTTAGGACTAAATAACTTAATTGATCACACTATTTGACTCATAATTATTTACCAGAAAAACGTTATGTAAACTTTCTATTTGTCAATTAGACAAAATAGTTTATTTGCTGGTACCTTATCATTAGCTAGAAAGACCCTACTAAAAAACGTAGACTCCTTTAGGTATCTAAACATTACATATATTTCAAACGTAGATTCCTCTATCGTTAACACCTGCCCAATTCCAGCGTTGTTTACAAGGATATCAAATGTAGTATCACCTATATATTTTTGAAGAGATTGATCCATCATTGAATACAATTTATTAATGCCATTAAAAGTACTTAAGTCTGCACGAATCGCAAATGCGGAACCGCCATCTTTTTTAATTTTATCCACTACACTTTCTGCTTCTTCTTTTCTTTTACTAAAGTGAACAACGACTAACGCACCAGCCTGTGCCAAATGTAAGGCAATACTTCGACCTATCCCTCTACTAGCCCCTGTTACTAATGCAATTTTCCCCTTCAATTTATTCATCTCATCATCCCCTTGTTTAAAAAAATCTACTTAGTTATATCACAAGATACGCTTTGAAATGTTGCTCACTAATTTGATATCCATAAAACCAAAAGGCCCACTCATAATTATAAGAGTCGGCCTTTTCACTTCACATATTCATTAGCTTTACATACAGCATCCCTAACTGTTATGTACTTTGTACTAAGTATAATAAAGACTCTAAATGGTATTATAGGTAAAGCCAACTTAAACTAAAGTTAATTCATATACATTTTGCTTAGAGTCTCTGCCTTTAAACAGTTCGTTTAGGATTCTATGCATATATTCAATAAAATTTCAGCAATGCCTGTATTTTTCATCTTTCATATTTTTCTTTGTTAGCTATGAGTATACTTAAAAAACTAAAAACTATTTGATAATCTTTTAGAATCTAACTTTCTTTTAATACTATTTGCTATTTCTTCAATATTTTCATTTAGAAAGAAATGATTACCTTCAAAAGAATGAAAAGTACACGTTTTACTTGTGTATCGTTCCCATTTTATTACTTGATCATATGTAGTAAATTCATCATTTTCCCCATTAAATATAAGAAAATCAATATCACATGGTTGTGTATTTTTGTCATGAATATACGTCTCAACGATTTTAAAATCTGCTCTTAGAATAGGGAGAAAAATCTCCATTAATTCTTCTGATTGCAGTACCCCAGATGGTGTACCTCCCATTGCAATAACTTCTCTTTTAAATTGCTCATTAGAAAGATTATGTCGGATATTTTTTATTTTACTATTTGGATGATTTCTACCGGACAAAACAAGAAATTCAGGCGATACGTTTTTAGAATCTTTTATTTTTCTGGCCACTTCATAGGCGATCAAACTTCCCATGCTATGCCCGAATAGAATGTAGGGCGAATCATCTATCTGCATAACTATTTTATTGTAGACATCATTTACTGCCTCTTCCATACTTTGGTACAAGTTTTCTTCAATTCTATATCCTCTACCAGCTAACTCTATCGGGACTACCTCAATATATGGATTAAAGTGATTTTTCCATTTTGCGTAACTAAACGCAGATCCCCCAGCATGTGGAAAGCAAAAAAGTTTAGTCTTCTGCATTGATTTTCTCCTTACTTTCAAATTTGTATATATTTTGGCAAATTGCATAAATGTCTTTAATTATTATCTCTTGCGGAAATTCATCCCTTGTTGCACAAGCAGATAACTTATAATTTGGATCAATGTTATATTGTTTAAAGTAAAAGTTTTTAGGTATATTCTTGTATGAAATTAAAGTTCGTGATTCTTTTTTTATAGAGAATGAATTTAATGGGGTATAAAGCCCTTTTCCAATCGTTTTTATATAGCTTTCTTTTAATGTCCATAAATCAAAAAAACAATTAATTTGTTCATCAGAATTCATATTAGATATATCATAAAATTCATCCGCTGAAAAAAATTCTTTTGCTAATTTAAGAGCCTCTATCTCTGAAATCTTTTCTATATCAATACCCACATTAAAATTAGCAGTAGTACAAACCACCCATTCTCCTGAATGTGACAGATTAAAATGAAAGTCAGAAAAATTTTCAACAAAAGGTTTTCCATACTCATTATATTTAAATCTAATTTCTTCATTATTAATTTTATACTTTTGGCAGATTAGAGATCGGATTAGTAAATCCCCTATCAGGGTCCTATTAACGTCACATGAGTTTAATAAACGCTTCATTCGTTCTTTCTTCTCATTTGAAACCAAGTTACTAAGTTGCTTAAACAAATGACTTTCAATATTCTTTGGTATTTTCACAGCTTGAATGTGTATGATAAATCACTTCCTTTTTAAAAAGATGGCTTCATATATGTGCGTTACATAAATTCAAATTAACTTTATTAAATTGCAAATACAATAGAAAAGGTGCATATTTACATATCAATGAAAATATACACCTTTCCTCAATAATATCATCAAAGCATTAGTTTCTATTACAAAAAATAGAGAGGATTTACATCATTCTATGAGCAACTCATATAGGTTTCTATGTCTCTATCAAGTAAATTTTCCATTATCCTCTTAAAAATTAATACTCTTGATATATTCATTATTGCCTACACTTTATTTGCAGTTATTGGTCTCCCCTTTTCATTCATAGCGTTGCATCTTTTGCACTCTCTACTTTTCAGTTAATGAAAGGGATGTTTCTTTTATCCCTTCAAATTCATTTAATAGGTACTTAGCTATCTTTTCAACTGCGGGGAAGTCTACTATTTCCTCATGTGATCCAGGGACTGAATACCTATTTACTCTTCCTTTTAATAAAGGTCCCCAATCTGTAAACAACTCTTTTCCTTCCTTAGCACTAAAGTAGATAACTTCTCCAAAGTATGGTATCAAATCATTCTCTGCCATTAAGTTCAGGCATTTCCTATGAGCATTGATAACTTGCTTCAAATTCATAAGATTTGCATCAGGCGGGAGTACTCCTTCCATAATTAATCGCTCCACAAGCATATCTTGCTTATGAACGAGCCCTTCTTCCTGCTCAGTAAGATCTCTAGGAATGAAATGTTCAGATATATATGAGAGCATATCCTCCCTTGTTTTACGATCTTGCTCTGAAGGTACTTTAGTATCCATTAGTATCAACAACTCAACTTCCTCACCTTGATTCTTTAGCACAGTTGCGATTTCATAAGCAATTGCACCGCCTAAAGACCATCCTCCAAGACGATATGGGCCTTCTGGCTGAACACGTTTGATTTCTTCAATGTAAAGTTGAATTAGTTCCGGCAAGGTCAATTCATCAATTTCTTCCTTTTCTATAAGAGGATTCTGTAAACCATAAAATGAACAATGGTTCTTAAGTAATCTTGCTAGTTGAATATAACAGAATACATTCCCCATAAACGGATGAACACAGAAGAAAGGGCTTTTTTCTGATTCTTGTAGTGGAACTAGCGCTGCTACTGATTTCGTCATATCATGCTTATCACGAATAAGGCATGCGATTCCTTCCAATGTTGGATTCTTAATCAATGTTGAAACCTTAATCTCTTTTCCAAACTTCTCCCTAATTTTTGAAACTAATTTAATTACAAGGAGAGAGTGTCCTCCTCTATTAAAGAAATCATCATTTACATAGACATCTTCTATCTGTAACACATCCTGCCAGATTTTAATCAACTGATATTCAATTTCATCCCTTGGAATGATTGGTGTAGAGAAGTTATTTTCTCTATGAATAGTTAAATTGTTCAATGCCTTTCGATCAACTTTGCCATTCGTTGTAAGAGGAATCTCGTCTACCTTAATAAAGTGTGCGGGAACCATATAATTTGGTACTTGTGTCTTGAGATACTCACGCCACTCATGCATACTACCATCTCCAACTACATAAGCAACCAATCTCTGCTCTCCTAATTTATCCTCTGTTGCCAAAACTACTGCTTCTTTTACCAATGGATGCCTCTCTATACTCGCTTCAATCTCTTCAAGTTCAATACGAAAGCCCCTAATTTTCACTTGATTATCAATTCTTCTCAAGTAATCTAAATTACCATCAGGTAAATAACGAACCAAATCTCCCGTACGATATAAACGCTCTTCTTCATTAAATGGATGACAGATGAATCGCTCTGCTGTTAATTCTGGGCGATTCAAGTATTCTCTCGCTATACCTGCACCCCCAATATATAGCTCACCTGTTACACCAACTGGAACAGGTAACAAATTTTTATCCAATACATAAGTTTGAACGTTCGGCAACGGACGTCCAATTGTTACTCTCTTACTATCTTTTTTGATATGATAGCATGTTGCATCAACCGTACATTCTGTAGGACCGTATACGTTATAAAAATCAATCTTTTCAGTCTCTACTAGCTGTTCCCATAATGACGGCATGATTGCTTCACCACCGACCAATATCTTGCTTGGTACATGAACATCAGCACTTATTTCTAGCAATCCTCCATCTATTAGTAATTGAAGTAATGAAGGTGTCATATCAAACATTTCCAATTTATTCTCCCTAATATAGGACACAAATTGTTCTGGATTAGTGCGAACTTCACTTGGAATAATATATAAACTTGAACCATAAAGCAGCATTTGTAATTGCTGAATAGATACATCAAAGGCAATTGATGCATTCAAACCAACGCGCATATTACTAGGTATCTCATGTGAGAAAACTTCTTTTTGTAAACCATATGATAGGTTTATTACAGAATGGTGCTGTACTAAAGCTCCCTTTGGATTCCCTGTCGAACCAGAAGTGTAGATAACATACGCTAAGTTTTCCCCTGTTACCTCACATATTGGTGAAAGTTTGCTTTCTTGAGAAAGCATTGCTTGGTCCCTATCTAGGCAAACTGTCTTAATGTCTTTAGGAATCCAGCCTAGTAATACTTCATTTGTAACTAACACTTTAATTCCTGTGTCTTCTAAAATATATTGTAGGCGGCTTTCCGGATTCGATGGATCTAATGGAACATAGGCTGCTCCAGCCTTCCAAATTCCCATGAGACCAACAACCATCTCAACTGAACGCTCAAAGCAAAGGCCAACTAATGACTCTGTCCCAATTCCACATTTCTGTAAATGATGGGCTAATTGATTAGCTCTTTCATTCAGCTCTCGATATGTTAGTTGCTGTTTTTCATCTACCACTGCCAACGCGTCAGGCGTACGATTTACTTGCTCTTCGAATAGTTGATGGATTGCATTCTCACGTGGATAGGATATAGTATTATTATTCCATTCTTCCAATAGCTTTCTTTGTTCAGCTTCCGTAATATATACTAGCTCCGATAGATTTTGATCAATGTTTTTGAGCATTTGCATTAACACTTTGTGTAAATGACCCAGCATTCGTTCAATGGTTACTCTATTAAACTTACTACGGTCATACATTAACTTTAACGATAACTGGATTCCTGGAACTACAGCTAACCCTAATGGGTAGTGGGTTTGTTCTACCCCTTCCAATTCACCAATTTCCAGATTTTCTGAAGACTCCTCTTTCACTGGATAATTTTCAAACACATATAAACTATTGAACAGCGGTATTCCTCTAGGAACTTCACTCCACCCCTGAATCTCTGTCAAAGAAGCATACTCATATTGTCTTCTTTCTATCTCTTCCTCTTGTATCTTCTGCAACCAATCTATTAATTTTATATCATCCATCAATTGAATTCGCGTCGGTGACGTTGTAATGAAAGGACCTACGATGTTTTCAACATCAATAATCTCCGTAGAACGCCCTGAGCTTGTTACACCAAAAACAATGTCATTTTCTCCACTATATCGGCTCATGAGATATGCCCATGCACCTTGAATTACTGTACTCAAAGTAAGTTTATTGCGTTTCGCCCATCCTTGTAACGCTTGAGTCTGCTCTTCTGATAAATACGTAACCTTCTCTGTGTAACCTTTTTCTTCCTCTTTACTTTCTAAGCCCAGCAAAGTTGGCGCAGTAAAACCTTTTAGCTTCTCTCTCCAGAATTGTTCCGCCTGCTCCTTATCTTGCTCTCTTAACCATTGGATATATTTCTTATATGGTGAGGACTTAGGTAACTTCACAGCTTCTCCATTCATTCTCTTCTGATAGACTGTAAGTAATTCATTAAATACTAATGGTAAACTCCATCCATCCAGTAAAATATGGTGATGGGTCCAAACAATCCGATATTCTTCCTCACCTTCTTGAATGACTGTTACCCGCATCAATGGTGCTTCATCAAATTGGAAGGCTTGTTTTCGATCTAATGCCAAAAAGACTTTTCTTTTTTCCTCTATCTCTTCACTTGTCATTGTACGCCAGTCTTCTTTATTCACTTTAAATGGGATATTTTCATACACCACTTGTACAGGTTCTTCAATTTCGTCCCATACAAATGCTGTACGAAAAATTTCATGCCGCTGAATTACAGATTTCCACGCCTGCTCAAATGTAGGAATATTCATTTTTCCTCGAATCATAAAACTCAATTGCACTATATACGGTGCAACATGTTCATCCCCTTGGTCATGCAATGTGTGGAAAATCATACCTTCTTGCAAAGGTGATAGTGGATATAAATCAGTAATCTGATTGTTCTTTCCGCGATGCATTTTGTTTAGTACATTTGTCAAACCTTCTTGGCTAAGATTAGCCATTGCAAAATCCGAAATGGTCAGTGCAGATTCTCTATCTGAAAATTGAATCAATGTACTCAGTTGATATAGCATATTCTGTGCAATACTTTGAATCGTTGATTTGGCAAATTGTCCAACATTGTATACCCAAGTGAACTGAAGTTTTCCATCCGTTACAACCCCAATTACATCAATTACATGCGATCGCTTGGAACCGGCAGCATGATCTAAACGCTTAAATTCGTTCTCCGGAATAAACATTGCATCGCTAGAAAACATTTGGTCAAATTGTCCAAGATAGTTAAAACTAATAGACGGTGTATATTGGGAGCTTAATTGCTCACACATTGTTGCGTTCATGTAACGCAACACCCCATAATCAACACCCTTATTAGGAATTTTGCGAACTTGTTCTTTAACTGCTTTTAATGCTTCAATTGGCGTATTAGCACTAGTAATATTTAAATGAACTGGGTAAATACTTGTAAACCATCCCACAGTTCTCGATAAATCAACATCTTCAATAATCTCTTCTCGACCATGTCCCTCTAAATCTACGCTCAATATCAGCTGCCCCGTACATGCTGCCGTAGCTTGTACTAATGCTGCTAATAATACTTCATTGATTTGGACACGGTGAGTGCTTAAAGTCTCTTGCAATAACATACGGGTCTCATTCTCATTTAACACCACAGTAATTTCCTCAGTTACTGCGCTTACTGGATTACTTATAGTACCATCTACCGGCAATTTAACTACGTCTTGTTCAGCCTGCTCCTCCCAGTAATATAGCACTTCTTTTGATAGTCCAGTTTCAGCGTAATGATGTAATTTCTCCGACCATTCTTTAAAAGATGTACTCTTCATAGGTAATTGAATTTTCTGCCCTTGGACTACTTGCGTATATGCTGTTTGCAAATCTTCCAATAAAATTCGCCAAGAAACACCATCCACGGCTAAATGATGAATTGTCCAAAATAATCGGCCAGCGTGCTCACCTTCATCAAAATACACCATTCTCATTAGCGGACCATCATGTAAATTCAAACTTTCTTGTGCAATATTAATCTCTTTTTGAATAACCTGATGCCAATCAGCTTCCGGCACTTCGTCTAATGAAATGACAGTAAGCATCAATTGTTCTTCTATTCCTTCATTCCACTGTTTCCAAACCCCATTAGGTAAACGTTCATATCTTAAACGCAGAGCATCATGATGAAGTAGAAGGTTACCTGCCGCCTTTTCCAGTGATCCTATGTCCAATTTCTCTTTCGTTCTAAAGAACATGGATTGATTCCAATGATGTGGGTTAGGATGATTTTGTGCAAAAAACCTTTGCTGAATAGGTGTAAGTATCGTCTCTCCAGTTATAATTCCCTGTTCAGCTTGTACACCTTGTTCTTCTTTGACTACTTGCGCCAACTCAGCAATTGTTTGGTGTTCAAATATTTGTTTTGGTGTCAATTGTAAACCAACTTGCTTCGCGCGCGAGACAATCTGAATGCTAAGAATTGAATCTCCACCAATTTCAAAGAAGTTATCATTCATACCAATACGTTTTGAACCTAGCACACGTTCCCAAATGATAGAAAGCTTATGTTCACGTTCATTTCTTGGGGCCACGTATCCTTCTTGTGTTCCTTGATAATCTGGTATAGGTAACGATTTCCGATCAATCTTTCCATTTATGGTTAGCGGTAATTCTTTCATTTCGACAAAGTAGGAAGGTATCATATGGATTGGCAGTTTTGTTTTAAGATACTCTCGCCATTCTTCTAAACTGCCTTCGCCCACTACATAAGCTACCAGCCTCTTATCTCCCGACTGATTTTCCCTAACCATTACAACTGCCTCTTTTACTAAGTCATGCTCTTGTAAAGTCGACTCAATCTCTCCAAGTTCAATTCGAAATCCTCTAATCTTCACTTGATTATCCATTCTTCCTAAGTAGTCTATATTACCATCAGGAAGATATCTCACTAGATCACCTGTTCTATATAACCTCTCGCCTTCTTTGAATGGATGAGAAATAAATCGTTCGGATGTTAACTCTGGACGATTCAAGTACCCCCTTGCTAGACCTGCTCCTCCGATATAAAGTTCCCCCATTACACCAACTGGAACTGGCAACCTATTTCTATCTAATACATAAGTTTGGATGTTAGGCAATGGACGTCCAATTGTTACTCTCTTACTACCTTTCTTGATATGATAGCATGTTGCATCAACCGTACATTCTGTAGGACCATATACATTATAAAACTGGATTTTATCAGTCTCTACTAGCTGTTCCCATAATGACGGCATAATTGCTTCACCACCAACCAGTACCTTACTTGGAACATGAACGCCATCGCACGTTTCTAACAATCCGACATCTATAAGTAATTGAAGCAATGAAGGTGTTATATCAAAGATTTCTAACTTGTTCTCCCTAATATAAGCTACAAACTGCTCCGGATCACTTCGTACTTCGCTTGGAATAATATACAAACTTGAACCATAAAGCAGCATTTGTAATTGCTGGATAGATGCATCAAAGGCAATTGACGCATTTAAACCGACATGCATGTTAGATGGTATCTCATGTTCGAAAACCTCTTTTTGTAAACCATACGACAAGTTTAGTACAGAATGATGCTGTATCGAGACACCCTTTGGATTCCCCGTTGATCCTGAAGTATAGATAACATACGCTAAGTCTTCTCCTGTTACTTCACATTTTGGTGAAAGAATGCTTTCTTGTGAAATCATTATTTGATCCCTGTCTAGACAAACTATCTTGATTTCTTTAGGTATCCAATCTTCCAATGACTCGTTCGTAACTAATACTTGAATTCCAGTGTCCTCCAAAATATATCGTAGGCGACTTTCTGGATATGATGGATCCAATGGAACATAGGCTGCTCCAGCCTTCCAGATCCCCATAATACTAACAATCATCTCAACTGAACGCTCAAAGCAAATTCCA
>Ga0209147_101089_pt1 | contig 11388 bp, 7 predicted proteins | sample AraplaCol_mLB_r2_FD_184278 | JGI IMG/M metagenome (GOLD analysis project Ga0209147, IMG submission 184278) | Arabidopsis root microbial communities from North Carolina, USA - plate scrape CL_Col_mLB_r2 (SPAdes) (version 2) | ecosystem: Host-associated > Plants > Roots > Endosphere | place: USA... | reverse complement strand
ATTTGGAAAGATTCTTATTGGAACGTTAACAGTTGGAATGTTATTGTCTCAAGGAATTCCATATAACGTATTAGCGGAAGAGGTAAATACATCTACTTTAACTGGAATTGATGATGCAAATGCTATCTTAAAAGGTCTTACAAAGGAACAACGTAATGCCTTAAAAACGTTAGATACAAAACCAGGTTTTGTTATTTCGCCAGGTATCAATACAACAAGTCCTAATAATGTGAATGTGATTATAGAATTTAAGCAAGCGCCTAGCAAAATAGAGGTATTAAAACAAGCGGCTAAAGGGAAAAAATTAGCTCTTTCAAATGCGGAACAAAAGGTAGAGGCATCACATAAAGGATTTAAAGCAGAGCTTGAGCAGCTTCAAAAGAATAAAGAGAAAGGGACAAATGTAAAATCTGCAAAAATAACAAGAGAATATAAGAATGCTTTTAATGGTGTAGCGATTTCTTTACCAGCAAATATGATCGAAGACTTAGTTCGTACCGGTATCGTTAAGCGCGTATGGGAAGATCATGAGGTTAAAATTGATTTGCCGAAAGAAACAACTAAGACTGTTGTTGAACCGAAAATGGCGGATAGTGTACCGCAAATTGGTGTGGACAAGCTGCATGATGAAAAAATAACAGGGAAAGGAATTAAGGTAGGTGTACTGGACACAGGTATTGATTACAACCACCCGGATTTGAAAGATGCATATAAAGGATATCGTGCAAAACAAGGTGAAGATCCAAGTAAAATAGATCCGAACTCCATAAAAGGATGGGACTTTGTTAATAATGATGCTGATCCAATGGAGACAACGTATAAGGATTGGCAAAATTCTGGAGGATATCCAGAGATTTATGAGGGGAGTGCATATTATACATCCCATGGTACGCATGTAGCTGGGACAATTGCTGCAGACAAACAGAATAGTGTGGATTATGCAGTGAAGGGTGTTGCTCCAGATGTAGATTTATATTCATATCGCGTATTAGGCCCATATGGAAGTGGACAAACAAGCGGTATTCTTGCTGCGATTGATAAAGCAGTGAAAGACAATATGGATGTTATCAATTTATCACTAGGTGCGTCTATTAATGATCCTTTATATCCTACTTCTGTCGCAGTGAACAATGCGATGTTAGCTGGTGTTGTTACAGTTGTAGCAGCAGGTAATAGTGGTCCGGAAGAAGGTACCATTGGATCACCTAGTGCAGCGGCACTTCCGATTACAGTTGGAGCCAGTAACGCTGCAATGAAAATCCCAACGTTTTCCGTCGATGCAGGTGATTTACATGTGGATAAGATGATGCTACTTGGAAAAAGCTTTACTGATAAGATTGAAGATTTGAAAGGTCAATCCGTATCAGTTGTATATGCAGGGCTCGGGAAATCAGATGATTTTACAGGAAAAGATGTAAAAGGAAAATTAGCTCTTATCCAACGCGGTGAGATTACATTTGATGAGAAAATTAAGCATGCTAAGGAAGCAGGCGCAAAGGCGGTAATCGTATATAACAATGTAGATGGTGAAATTACAAGTTATCTTGGGGAAAGTACTGCATCTATTCCATCGTTCCGCTTAACAAAAGTAGATGGTGAGAAATTACAAGCAAAAGCTGTACAAGGAGATGTGTCGTTAGCGTTTGGGGAACTAAGTAATATAAAAACAGAGGGAGATCACTTAGCTGATTTCAGCTCCCGTGGTCCTGCAACTAAGACAGATGATATTAAGCCAGATATTGTAGCACCAGGTGTGTCTATTTTCTCAACTGTTCCTGAATATATTAATGATCCAAAAGATGGAGAAAATTATCCGATAGCGTATGGACGTATGTCAGGTACCTCTATGGCAACTCCTCATACTACAGGGGTAGCGGCACTCATTTTACAAGAACATCCAAATTATAGTCCATTTGAAGTAAAAGAAGCACTCATGAATACCGCAGTTGACTTAAAAGAAGAGCGTTCTGTATTTGAGGTGGGCTCAGGACGAATTGATGCATACCGTGCAGTTCATGCAGATACATCAATCGAGGTTGTTGATAAAACATCAAACGTTGTAGGTGATGAAGAAGTAGAAATTGAAGAAAAAACAGGTTCTATTGCATTTGGGTATAAAAATCAAATTGAAAATGGGCCTATTAAAGATAGTCGAAAAGTTTTAATTAAGAACAGCAGTAAAACAGATGGGAAAGAGTTTAAATTAGAGGTGAAATTTTCACCTACAAGTGTAGGTGTGCAAGATGCAGCGAAGAATGGTGTGAAGCTAAACGTACCAGATTCTATTAAAGTAGCTCCTGGTGCATCAGAGGAAATTAGCCCTGAAATTACCATTCCAGAAAACGCTGAATTTGGTAGATATGAGGGCTATATTCATATTTCAAATAAAAACAATGAAAAAGAAGTATATCAAGTACCATTTGCAGTTAAATTCACAGAAAAAGGGATTGCGTCTGTAGATTTACTGAGAGATGCAATGGCAACAGATGCTTCTAAATTCCATCCATTTATGGAAAGACCAAGTTCGCCGTTGACATTTAAATTAAATAGTCCTCTCGAAACCATTGATGCAATTGTAAAGGACCGAACGACAGGGAAGGCATTAGGAGTCGTTGGTACACTTAATGCAAGTAGTCTAACACCGAATGTTGAATATATGATGTTTTCTGGTATGGGAGGGTATGTACTTCCATTCACAGGAGATCCAGCTCATCCAATTGCGGATAAACCTGTTATGTTGCCTGATGGAGATTACGAATTGAACTTCGTTGGATATGATAAAGAAGGAAAATCTTATACAAAAGGCGATAGCATTATCATTGATAATGTAATACCTGAAATGAAATTTAAGGATGTACAACCTGGTATACACGAAGTCAATGATTCTATGTTTAAAGAAGAAGACGGCCAGCGTGCATTATGGGTGCATGGTAATATTTATGATTCTACAGTAGATGCATTAAAGGCAAAAGGCTTGCAATATGATCAAAAAGCGAATCAAATTGTATATTATCAAAACTCAGCCTTCCCATCAGGATGGTTGAATACAATTCAAGCAAATGGTGATTTTAAATTTGGAGTACTTCCAGAGGAAATAAATGAGCCGTTAAATTTAAAATTATTTGGATATGATCTTGCAACTGCCGGGAATATGGCAACTGGATATAAAGATTACGTCTTTGTAAAAGAAGGGACAGAATACGCTGTTCCAAGTTATGACAAAGATAAAATCAAATTAGGAGAGAAAATTACATTAACTTTGAATCTTAATAATGTAAAACAGCTTATGTCAGGTACATTTGAAATTCCTTATTACAAGCAGCTATTTAAATTTACAGATGTGAAACCAAATCCAGCACTTACGGAATATGTAGAACAACATGGATTGAACCTTAAATTAGAAGATCCGAAGATAAGTGAAGCAGGAGCTTGGGAAAACAAGGTGAAAGTTGGCGCATCATTGGAGGGAAAAGAATTTAAAGGATTAGATGGAGATAAACCATTTTTAGATGTTACATTCGAGATGACGAACGATGAATACTTTAATGGTTTGACTGCATTTGGAGTAGATAAGTTCTCTTATACAAAAGTTGGTGCATCAGAAGGCATTGAGATTCCCGCGTTTAAAGATAAATCTTTTGCTATTGTTTCGAAACATTCAACGGTTACAGGATATATTGGCCCGGAAGCTTTCTTGAATGAAGAGGGGTATTTAGGTAAGAAAGACTATACAAAACTAGGAGCAAAAGTGTACGCAGTTGGCAAGGATGGAAAGAAATATACAGGAACGATTGGTGATAACGGACAATTTGAAATTCATAGTGTTCCAGTAAGCGATAAAGAATATGATATTTTCGTAGAAATGCCAGGTCATTTAAATAGTAAATTAACAACAAAAATAGGGAAAATGCAGGATGGAGAATTAGTGGGACAAAACTTTAGAGCTGACATGGATGATAACCTTGCAGGTGATGTAAACGGCGATAAAATGGTAGATATTCAAGATGCTAGAATAGCAGCTTTATCGTATGGAAAAGGAAAAGTATCTGTAAAAGATGGAGATATAAATCAAGATGGTGTTGTAGATGAAACGGATGTTCGTTTAATTGAGAAAAACTTCTTGAAAAAGGGCCCAGATGCTAAAGGAAACGAGAAACCGAAAGAAAATGTAGGGCCAGTGACGTTAGAGAAAATTTTACGCTCTATCGGTTTAGAACCAAAAAAATAAGTGGACAAACTTCTAGAGTAAATAAAGGCATCAGACAATGGATATTAAATGAAATGGATTGGTTAACAAATGACCGGTAATGATTTACGGTAACATTACCGGTCATTTTAAGAGTCATAGTCGTTTGGGTACATGAAGTAACTAGTTTAAAGTAAGTTCGCTTTCATTATGGGACAAGGAAGTTGCTTAATTATTATTGTTGTTTGTGGGATGGAAATAAGGTTTGTAGTTTAAACTTTAACAATAGGGGGACTTGTGAAATGGGTATGAAGAAAAAACTTGGTATGGGTGTTGTAACTGCAGTGCTTGGCTTATCCTTAATTGGCGGGGGAACATATGCATATTTTAGTGATAAGGAAGTATCACAAAACACGTTTGCAGCGGGTACTTTAGATTTGAGTGTGAATCCAGAAGTTGTTATTAATGTCGACAATCTGAAACCAGGTGATGAAATGGAACGTGGTTTTCAATTAGTAAACAAAGGAACCTTAGCAATAGGAGATGTGAAACTCCTGACAGATTACAGTGTAATCGATGCGAAAGGGGATAATGGAAATGCTGATTTTGGTGATCATATCCGTGTTGATTTCTTGTGGAACTTGGATAAAAATGAGGTTCCAATTTGGTCTACTACATTATCTGAATTAAAGGTAGCTACGCAAAATGGAAATATTCCTAATCTTGTAAAGAACGGTATTGTAGATCGAGAAGGAAATGGACTTGCTCCAGGTGATGATGATACATTTTATGTAATGTTTACATTCGTAGATAACGGTGAAGAACAAAATGTATTTCAAGGAGATGCGTTGAAATTAAATTGGACTTTTAACTCCATGCAAGCAAGCGGTGAAGAAAAGTAAGTGTAATAATTTGTATACTATATGTGTGAGACATATAGTATACAAATGAAGGCGTTTATCCTCAATGGTAAAACTCCTTATAAAAATATGGGTGAAAAACTTGATGATGATTTCCCTTTTAAAACACATCGTAAACATATTTTGCGATGTGTTTTGTTGTAAGTTGGAGAGTACAGAAATATTAAATGATTATCCAGCTTTTGAGATACTTTGAGGGAATTTAGCACCTTACGCTAGCTTAGCAGCTTTCCTGTCCCCTTTATCCCCAAGAAGACGTAATCCAGTTATGATGAGCATACATCCTCATACGCGAAATTGAAAGTAACAACTAGTGCATGCTCACAAAACTTTTCATCCTATGGCAGAGAAGTTCTAGAAAATCAAGAACACCCTGCAGAGAATAAGCTGAGGGACTTACTGGCTCATGTAAAAGAGAAGTATATGAAAGTGAAGGGCTAAATTTTAAAATTCTAAAAAGGGTGAATGGATGATGTTAGGGATAGGGTTGATTGTATTAAGTATTTTACTTGTCAGCATTGTATTTTTACCATGATGCTTTATTCCAAGTGAGACAGAAAACATGTAGTATTTTTATTCGTAATCATCCAAAAAAGAAAGAGGGATATTTGTTACAATCACGGCATTGTAGAAGAAATAGAATAAAAGAGGAAAATATATACTGTTACAAATTAATATTCCATGTGTTTTTTGAACATACATTACTTATCTTTAATGTATATATTGAATATATAAATATATTGTGTTATGATGTGAATTAGAAACTCGCGTGTTTCAAATACAACATTTTTATCTTTTTGATGACCTCTTATCTTTCCGTAAGAGGTCCTTTTTTTATCCCTCCGTATTGTATAGCCGCTAAAATACTATGAAAAGATACTAGAGACTACTACACTGTGATATCCTCTAGTATTTTTTCTTTATCTATATTATCTATTGTTAGGTAAACGACGAATTAGTACTTTTTGTATAATTTTCACAAAATAACTTTGAATCATTATTTATTTCAATATAAAGTAATGAAAGGACATATTTGACTATCGTCTTTAATTTTTCCGACAGCAAGCAAAGTTAGCATGTTTAATGCATAATCAGACGCCTGTAAATGAGCATTACTATTTAAATTTTTACCAGAGAGTAATTTAGTTAATTAGTAGAAAAAGGAAGGGGCCTATTTGGCTCCTTCCTTTTTCTCATACATACATAACGCTTGTTGACAACTTATGAAATAATAGCATTCATCGCTATTAAAATATAACATTAAAAGCAATTAATTAGATATGTAATTTTGCATATATTGTACTATTTCATGAATAGGAACAAAACTATTTATTCCTTTCTGTATGGAGACAAATAGATTTAGGTTTACTTAGGGTAAGAAGACCTGATCATTGATTGCTGGTTAAACCATATTTCTACGTATTTGAAACAAATTATTTCACTGAATTGTATGTTAAAGAGAGTGCGGGATTTATGAAATGTAGATTATTCCTTGATTTCTTACTCGTGATTTTACTTGGACATCGGAAAAGAAGTTACGTTATATACGATTTCAAAAGGGGATATTATTCAGTGCATCCAAAGATGCACTCCGTTTCCTGTTTCCTATCCTACTAAATTACCATTCCAAGCAAATTTCTTCTCTTTCAAACAATTCATCCATTGAATAAAGATAATTCGGCCATACGTATCGGAGGACATGAAACTTTCTTAATACCATTTGGAATATATTTCAATATACTTCCGATACTATAACAGATCGAAAATTTCTTTATTGGAGGTATATAATGGCATATCCATTTCGTAACTTAGTATTTGAAGGTGGCGGGGTAAAGGGAAGCGCTTATATAGGTGCCATCCGTGCACTAAATGAAGAAGGGATTTTACCAGAAATACAACGATTTGGAGGGACTTCAGCAGGAGCGATTACTGCATTACTTTTAGGTCTTTCCATTCCATTCGCAGATCTTGTAAAAATCCACAAAGACATGAATTTCAAAGCGTTTAAAGATGATGATTTTTCGATTGTACAAGATAACATTCGTTTGTTTTTTGATGGTTTTGGTATCTATAAAGGGGATTTCTTCACTGAGTGGGTAGGAAAGATCGTTGAAAAGTGGACAGGGAGTAAGGACACAACTTTTCAGCAGTTGTATGACAAAACAGGAAAAGACGTGTTTTTCCAAGGAACGAACGTTTCTACACACCAGCTTCGTACGTTTTCTCGCGAAACGACACCTGATGTCCCGTTAGTAGTTGCTGTGCGGATTTCGATGTCCATCCCATTCTTTTTTAAATCTGTGGAATGGGATAAAGATTATTATGTAGACGGAGGTGTACTCGATAACTACCCAATTCGTTTATTTGATCGGAAAAGTTTTGTGAATAAAGAAGAACACTTCACGACCACAGATACGATTGACGAGGTTAATAAACTGATAAGCAATATAGAGGATCATTCTACACTAAGAAGCTTACACACGAAATACAATGCATCTTTCTTTGATCCTACAGATGAAATTGTCTACAACAAAGAAACACTTGGTTTCCGTTTAGAATCTCAGGCGGAGGTTGCCATGTTAAAACATATCGCAACCTCAACAGAACATCATATTGGCCATTCTCTTATTCATTTTGCATGGAATTTGTCTCAAACCATGATCAAAGGTCATGAGAGCGGAAAAACCACCAAAGAAGATGCTGCCCGCACTGTATTTATTAATACATTCTTTACGTCGTCGTTTAATTTTGATATCACAGAAGAAGAAAAGAAAACACTCATGAATTCAGGTTATACTTCTACTAAAGACTATCTACATCAGTTTAATACGTCTGAAGTAAAATTGTTTAATCGACCATAAAGCCGAGTGCAATGCACTTGGCTTTTTTTTATCGTCCTGTAAATTCTTTTTTTAGTAGCTAATAAAAATTTAGATAGACTATGCATAGAACAAGAGAGAGGAGATAACAGAAAGTAATAAATATAAGTTTTGATGACTTCTTATTTTGTAAAACTAGGGTGTAGAAAGGGTGAAACAGGTGGAAGAAAAACGAATTATGATTTATACAATTTTTCGGCTAACACAGTACAAAAGAGAAGCCTAAAACGGTGGATAGGAATGTATCAAAAAATGAATAGAGTAGCAAGGCGGATTTATTGTGAAAGTAGGGATTTTCCTTTTCTTTCTACTGATAATAAAACGTTATGTAGACTGGGGATGTATAAGGTATTCATTGCTATTCCTTCAAAATGCTGATGTTACATCACATTAAAATAACCTCTAATTTAAGTATTGAAATTCTCTAAATCTCGATGTATTATATTCTTGTATTTTCTCACTTTGCTAAGCCTAGAAAACATCATCACTTCTGAAAGAACTCGAACTCCAGCGGGTTCTTTGAATTTACTTGAACTTATTTTTGAATCATTGTATTATATTTCCGAGTCTTACTCATATAAATCATTATCAGGAGAATCTGCAAATTTGCAGGTTCTTTTTTATTTTATTGAAAGTAAAATTTTAGCCAGTCGTTTATTTTCATATTGTTGGTTTTTATACGTGTTTGGTAAAAATCAATGAGTTGCAAAAAAATACTATGCTGAAATCTAGTTCGGTATAGCAATGTGCATATAAAAGATCCCACTTTGCTATATCCCCTAAAAAGAGTCATAAAAATCTATATTTTTTTAATTCAGTTGCATACTACAAAACTTCTTTTAAAAGAAATGTATGTACATACACATTATATTTTGTTCCATAACTCTCTAACTTTCGTTCACGATAGTCTGTTAAGTACAGGATTATTGGCGGGTGGTGCAATAGGTGCAGAAGATGTGAAAACAAATGAAAAAGTACAAGTTGCTGTTGCAGGTAAAGAGGGAAATGTAACGTATAAAGAAATTGATAAAGCAGAATCTCCATTGTTATTTGGAATGTATCCTTTATGTTAAGATCCTAATAAGAAGTTAGTTTTTTTTGATAATTAATATTTATACAAAATGTATAATTAATATACTAAAACGTTTTTAAATTTTATAATGTATTCCTTTTCATATGAATGAATTATTTATTGCAACAGGTTTCCCGTTCAAAATAAGATGTTCAAACAAAAGACAATATAAGTATCTTTATAATGATTTTTCAATATAATCAATGTGTTTATGAAAGGAACTCTGTGTTATTTTTGCTTTTTTACTAACTAATACAGCTTCAAACAAAGGACACAATTGCTACATACTAAGTGTAATTTATTACCTATTCAAAATTCTGTCTATTCAATCTTTCTAAAAATAAAAAAAGATTAAACTTATAAATATACAAGTTATAATGAGGGCGTCGAGACACAATTTATTACCTCTAGAGAAAATATCAAACCTCGTTTTGGATTAAAAATTCTAAAGAACTTGCCAGTAATTTTTTAAAATTGGACATACTGATATGATTACTATACGGAGGATAGCGGATTAGAAGGGAAGTTTATTCAACTTAATAAAGAAAGCGTTATCAAATGAAACTTGTTTTGAATCGATCATTCTAATAACTTAGATTCAACTACAGCTAAAAATAATAAATTATGGGGGTGCTTATATGAACATGAATGTAGCATCTATTAAAGAAAAAAAGATTGTTAAATACAAAAGTTGTTTTGATGTGATTGGGCCCATAATGATAGGCCCTTCAAGTTCACATACTGCAGGTGCTTTGGCTATTGGAACAGTTGCTAATAAATTATTTCAAGGTCTTCCCAAAAAAGTTGTGGTAAAGTATTATGAATCATTTGCTGAAACCCATAAAGGTCACGGAACTGATTTTGCAATTATTGCTGGTATATTAGGCTTAGCTGCTGATGACAGCAAAGTGCCAGATGCTATTAAAATAGCAGAGTCTAAGGGAATTGACATTACCTTTATTGAACAATTGGGTAATAGTCCTGCTGGTCATCCAAATACGGCAGATGTATATGCAGAGGATGAAAGTCGAAGTATTAGAGTAATGGGTATTTCGGTCGGTGGTGGGTTGATTGAAGTCAAAAATGTTGAAATTGATGGATTTAGCTTAAATCTGCAGGGGCCATTGCCAGTTGTTATTGCGATTTCAGAAAGAGCTGACTTTGAATTTGTTTTACGCAGGATCTTTAAACAATATGATGTGGAAATTAACAACTTTCATAGTTTGGAAGATAAAACAAAATATTTATATGCATTCGCTTTGGATTCGATATTGCCAGGTAATGCTCAGAAGGAATTAGGAGATTTAAGCAATATAGCTAATCTTATTATTCTTTAGTCACATTAAGGAGTGAAAAATATGCATATGGCCATAAAAGAAATTGTGGATGCAGCTAATAAAAGCCAAAAGCAAATTTATGAATTAGCAATCGAACAGGAAATCAAACAAACTAAAACTTCTTATGAAGAAGTATGGAGTAAAATGGAACGAAATTTAGCGACTATGCAACATGCAATAAATAAAAGTATCGAGGGCGACGGTGTATTTTCTCCAACAGGTTTGACCGGAGGGGATGCTGTAAAAATTAAAAACTATCGAGAAAATAGGAAAACTCTTTCTGGAGATTTGATGGTGTTAGGGATTCAAAGTGCTATCGGTGTTAATGAAGTAAATGCTGCATTAGGAGCTATTTGTGCAACTCCAACAGCAGGTGCGAGTGGGACGATTCCGGGAGTCCTATTTAGTATTAAAGATACGTTGCAGTTAAGTCATGAAGATATGATTCATTTTCTATTCACTTCAGCGTTATTTGGAACGATAGTCGCAAACAACGCTTGTATTTCAGGAGCGTATGGAGGATGTCAAGCTGAAGTAGGAAGTGCCTCAGCGATGGCGGCTGCAGCTGCGGTAGAAGCTGCGGGTGGAACGCCACAGCAATCTTCTGAAGCTTTTTCGATTGCATTACAAAATTTACTCGGTTTAGTTTGTGATCCGGTCGCTGGTTTGGTAGAAATTCCTTGTGTAAAGAGAAACGCCATTGGAACGGCAAATGCTTTAGCAGCAGCGGACATCGCATTAGCTGGCGTAAACAATCTCATCAATGCTGACGAAGTGATTGAAGCCATGTATAGAGTTGGAAGACAGATGCCTCGCGAATTAAGAGAGACAGGTTTAGGTGGTATTGCAGCTACACCTACAGGAATTTCCATTAAAAATAAAATCTTTGGGGAGAAACAATCAAATCAATAAGTTATCGAATATATTGTGAAGTTTTTAACAATCTTTACTCTATTGTTCGCCTAAGGATGTCTGTATATTGGGGGAGTTATCA
>Ga0209147_101081_pt1 | contig 11458 bp, 11 predicted proteins | sample AraplaCol_mLB_r2_FD_184278 | JGI IMG/M metagenome (GOLD analysis project Ga0209147, IMG submission 184278) | Arabidopsis root microbial communities from North Carolina, USA - plate scrape CL_Col_mLB_r2 (SPAdes) (version 2) | ecosystem: Host-associated > Plants > Roots > Endosphere | place: USA... | reverse complement strand
CCGCCGCGCCATCCGCGCCTGTCTCGCTGAGCAAGGTCGATCTGCGCAAGCAGCAAGTCGGCGTCTCGCTCAAGAAGCTGGGGATCGAGCATGAGAAGGCCGAAGTCCTGTTCGTCATCGATGGCAGCGGCTCCATGGCCAAACTCTACAGCAATGGCACTGTCCAGGAGACGGTGGAACGCATCGCGCCAGTAGCCCTGCGGCTAGACGATGATGGCACCATGTCGACCTGGTTTTATGCCTCGCGTTGCAAGCAGGTCGAGGATCTGACCGCAACAAACCTCGAAGGCTTCGTCGCACGTACACTTCCTTCTCCCGGCGCGAAAATCGGCGCCCGCGAGACCGGCAAGAAGGGCTTCTTCGGCGGCGCGGTCAAGGAAGGCGGGGACTCCATCGGCTACGGCAATAATGAGCCAGTGGTTATGAATGCCATTCTGGACGCGGAGCCGAGCCACCGCATCAAGCCGCTGGTGATCATTTTCCTGACCGACGGCGGAATCGACGGTTCGACCTCGAAAGAGATCATCGCGATACTCCAGCGGATCTCGAACCGCCCGATTTTCTGGCAGTTCGTGGGCGTCGGCAACGCGAACTACGGGGTTTTGCGAAAGCTCGATACCATCGACGGCCGGGTTGTCGACAATGCGGGCTTCTTCAGCGTCGATGATCTCTCGCGCATCAGCGACGATCAGCTTTACGACCGCATTCTATCCGAATTCCCAGCTTGGCTGAAGGCTGCGCGTGCCGCACGGATCATGCCCTGACCGCCTGTCTTAACCACAAAAGCACCATCTCTCCTCTAGGACTTTCCCATGCGTATCTGGTTCAATCGCGGCTTCTCCCTTGCTCCTATCTCGGCTGCCATGATCGCAGTCGATCCGACGCTGGAGGTCTACGCGAGCGTGGGCGAAGGCATGCCGGCCTATGAGGGGCCGACGGAGACCTGGGTCGAACCCAATTTGCCGGTGGCTCAATATGTCGAATGGGCGCGGGAGATAGTGATCGCCCGGGGCATCGATATCCTCATCCCGACACGGTACCGCAAAGCCCTCTCGCAAGCAGACCTGCCCTGCCGGGTGGAATTGCCAGGTTCGATCGAGACGCTCGCTCTTCTCGAGGACAAATATGATTTCGCGGAGGCGATCCGCGACGAACCCTTCCACCTGCTGACCACGCCCGTCGAAACCACGTGGCAGTTGGAGAGCAGCATCTTCACCTTTCCAGAAGTCCATGGCGAGGACGCCGAACCCTGCGTAAAGCCGCGCAAGGGCGTCAATGGCCTCGGGTTCTGGCATCTGACCAAGGTCAATCCGACCAGCCATCTCCTCAACCCAGACGAGCGGAAGATCCGAGTGGACCTCTACCTCGATGCCATGCGCGCGCAGGAGGTGGACGGCCCGATCGATGAACTCGTGCTGATGGAATTCCTGCCGGGCCCAGAGATCTCGTTCGACATTCTCGCGCACCACGGCCGGCTGCTGAAGGCAGTCGCGCGCACGAAACAGGAGAACGGCCGCCAGCGTATCCAGTCCGAGCATCCGCTGAAGGACGCGGCCGCCCGGCTGATCGAGCTGTTCAACCTGCATGGCGTTGTGAATGTCCAGTTCCGCAAGGCCAAGGACGGTAGCTGGAAGGCGCTTGAGATCAACAGCCGTCCCGCCGGCGGCGTTGTCTATGGCGAGAAAGTCGGCGCGCGCATCATTGCGGATTGGGCGGGACTGCTGACCAGCCGTCTCACCCCGGACAGCATCGACCGTCGCTCGATCGACACTGAGATCGCCATCTCAAACACCGTTCTTGAAGTCAGCTAAGCACGAGGGCCTCTGGTGATCACTCCGCAACCTGGTCAACGCATCCAGCTTAACAATAATCCAGAATGCCACATCCGGATTCTGGGGCGCGATGCTGAGCGATTGGGCGTCGCAGCGATCAACTCGCAGGGCGCAGTTCTGCCGTTCGAGGAAGGTCAGGAGGGGAGCTGGTATCTCTCTTCCTTCGCTTCGTTGGGTGATCAGTTCGAGATCATCGCCTACATCGTTGATGATCGGTCAGGAGGCTTCGTCAATCAGAGCTATCCCATCCAGATGGAGATTTCAGGCGAGCAATATGCGCTGCCGGCTCCAGACGGCCAACTCGCCGCCATCATCCTCTCTGAAATCTACGTGAAGGCCGGCACTCGGCGGATGAAGGTCTCGAACGAAGGCTATACCTTCGGCATCGACGCCTATCTCCGCGCCCGCAATCTCGCCTCTGTGACCATGCCCTTCCGGCAGCAAAAGCGGGCGCGGACGGAAGAGCCAGACCAAACTTCGCCGTTTGAACCCGACCGGCATCGCCCGTCCGCAGCCCCAGGACAGGTCATCGGCACCGGCAGCGGTATCATCGTTGCGCCTGATCTCGTGATCACCAATGCCCATGTCATCGAGGATGGAGAGAGCTTTCGTCAGGGACGGACGCAAAATCTCCTCCGACCGGTCGCAGTAGATCCCAAGCATGATTTGGCGCTGCTCGAAGGCTCAACCAATGGCCAGCCTCTGCCCATGCGTATCGGTGCGCCTATCTGGCTCGGCGAAAGCGTGATGGCTGCCGGCTTTCCCCTGATGGATGTGCTGGGCGCTGATCTGAAGGTGACTACCGGCAACATCTCAGGCCTCACCGGAAACCACGGCGACATCTCCCGCTTCCAGTTCACCGCCCCCATCGGGTCAGGCTCCTCTGGCGGCGCCATCGTCGATGAATATGGGAACCTGGTCGGCGTCACCTCGGCGTCCCTTGCCCATGGAAATATGCGCGAGCGCGGTTCGATCTCAGAGAATGTGAACTTTGGCATCCGCAGCAGCTTTGTTTTCGAAATGATCGCGGCCGCCGGCTTCACCGCGCCAACCCTTGGCCACCATTCGGAGAATAATCGCCGGGAGGTCGTCAACCGGCTGCGCGCCAGCGTCGTCAGCATCATCGTCAGCGCCTGAGGGGGTCTCGTGGGTTTTCGATTCAGCAAACGTATTTCAATCTTGCCGGGCGTCCGGCTCAACCTCAGCGGCTCTGGTGCTTCGCTATCGATCGGGCCGCGCGGCGCCTCGATTACGATGGGTAAGCGCGGTGTTTATGGCAATGTCGGCATCCCTGGAACCGGGCTGAGCTATCGCGAGCGGCTCGACAAGCCCAGCCGCAGCTCCACTCCAAGTCGGCCACCAGCCGTGCCAACGCCCCCGGAGCCTCAGATCCCCAACGGCCTCCTAGCTCGGATTGTCGAGGATCAGCTGGTGTTTCTCGATGGGGAAGGCCAGTCCATTGACCCCGCACTGATCCCGCTCATTAAGCGAACCATGAAGGACGAATTGCGCGAATTCCTTCAGGAAAATGTCGATGCGCGTAATGGCGCTGCCACCTCTCTAACGACCATCCATCTCGACATTCCCCAAACCGTCGGCCAGATCTCCGGCTCCAGCGCGGGAAAGCCAAGCCGCGGGCAATTTGCTTCTGGCGAGGAACACATGGCGGCGCTCATGGCTTGGCGGGCCGCTCAAGCGAACGCGGGGCCCGATCTCGCTGCGATCGAAGACGCTTTGCTGCAACGTCTCGGCTGGCTGGAATGGCCCCGCGAAACCAATATCGCGATTTCCTTCAGCGGCGGCAGGCTACTACTCGACGTGGACCTCCCGGAAATCGAGGACATGCCCTCGGTCAAATGGTCGGCTGACTTCACACAGCTGGCATTCCGCCCGAAAGAGCTGACCCAGAAGGAGCGCGCAGCTCTTTACCTCGACCATGTCTGTTCGCTGCTGGTGCGGCTCGTAGGGCATTCTATGGCGGTCGCTGAACCTATCCATACCGTCGCCCTGTCCGCCTACACGCAGAGAAGCGGGGCAATTGGGCAGGAACGAGACGAATATGTGGCCACCTTGTCGGTCGATCGGCCTGCATGGGGCGAGGTCAATCTTGCCTCCCTAGCGGAGATTGAGCCTCAAAATCTGCTCCGGCATCTCGGGGCAAAAATAGAAACCAACAGCAGAGGAATACTGCTGGTCCAGACGCCTCTGACATGATCAAATATATGCAGGGCATACCCGGCTATCGGGTTCACAGATAAAGAGGAAATTTCTGATCCATGACGATCATGGTCGACGACACGCGCGTCGTGACGCTTGAAAGCGGCACTCTCACTCTCAAAATTCAGAACGACGCTTCGATCGACGAATTGTGCGGCTTTGCAGCTCGCGCCAATCCTAAGCGTGGGTTCCTGATCGTCTCGAAGGTTCTCGGACGCCACCTGCCGGCGGCTCCGGCCGCCATGCGCGGTTCCATGGATCAGCTGGGGGCTATGCTGCCCGCCGACTTACCCCAGCCGGTCGCCTTCCTCGGCATGGCAGAGACGGCGACAGCTCTTGGGCAAGGCGTGTTTGCCGCCTATCGGCGCAACAATCCTGATGTCTCTGCTCTCTACCTGCAGACCTCCCGCCAGCGCGTCGACGGATCAACGATCATCGCAACCTTTGAAGAGGGGCACAGCCATGCAACCTCGCATCTCGTCCAGATCGCGGATGAGCAGCTGATCGCGCTCGCGCGTTCCGCCCGAACCCTCGTCATCATCGATGACGAATGCAGCACGGGCCACACCTTCATCGGCGGCGCGGAAGCAATGATGGCGGCCTTGCCGAACCTTGAGCGCATCGAAACCTGCTGTCTCACCGACTGGAGCGGCCAGGCCTATTGCACGGCGATGCCGCTTCCCACCACCGGGCACGCGATCCTGCGGGGCGCGATGAACTGGGAGAAGAACCCGGACCAGGTGCCGCCCCAGTTGGCCAGCACAAGCAATGGTGTGGGCACGGCGCCGGCCACTGGCATGGGCAGCCGTTCGGGTCTTCTCGACCCGGAGTGCGCCTTCCGAGCGCCGGTGGAACCCAAGGCCGGAGAGCGCATCCTTGTGCTTGGCGACGGCGAACACAGCTATGAAGCCTTGCTCATCGCCGAGGAAATCGAAGCCAAGGGCGGGATCGCCGCCGTCCAATGCATCACCCGGACGCCCGCGCTGCTGGGCCATGCCATGGAAACCGTATCGCATTTCGACGATGCTTACGGCAGCGGCGCCCCCTGCCACCTTTATAACATCCTGGGCCATCAGCCCGACCGCATCATCATCACTGCGGAGATTGCGGGTGAACAGATCCGCCAGGCGAAGGCGGCCGTCGCCGCTCTTGGCAAGGACATACCGATTGAGATGGTCCTTTGCGCATATCACTCTGCGGAGGAAAAATAAGAATGACCGCGCCTGTTGTGTTCACCGATCTGGATGACACCCTGTTCCAAACTGCCCGGAAGTGCCCTGACAAGAAGGCGGATGGCCTCCGCCTGATGAGCACGCTCGTCGATGGTTCGCCGTCGGGCTATGCCACTAAGCGCCAGGAAAACCTGCTCGGCTGGTTTCGCGCCGGCAAGGTCATCCCCGTGACCGCCCGCAGCACCGAAGTGATGGCCCGGGTCGATATTGAGCAGGCGCCAGCGATCTGCTCCAACGGTGGCTGCATCACCCTTGAAGGGGGGTCGGTCGACGAAGAGTGGCACAGCCACCTCATCGCCTCGGCCGCCAAAGAGCCCAGCATCCATGAGATATACGGGGAGATGACCCGACCGCTTGAAGCAGAGCAGTTCCGTCACTGGGTCGTCTCCGAGCACGGCCTGCCACTCTACATCGTCATCAAGAGCAACATCGATGATGGCGAAGTCCTGGATGAGCTGACTGAGGTTCATGCCGAGGTTACGCCGTTCGGCTGGCGTCGCCACAAGAACGGCAACAATCTCGCCTACATGCCCTCGTGGCTGAACAAGCGGCACGCGGTCACCTACCTCATCGAGAAAGTCCGCTCCATCGCGCCCGACGCCCCGATCATCGGCGTCGGCGACAGCACCTCGGACGTCGGCTTCATGGACCTGTGTGACTTTGCCATGGCCCCCACCAATTCTCAGTTCTGGAACGCTGTGCGCAGCGGCAATGATTGGACCCGCTAATGAGCACGATCCTCGCTGAAAAACCCGCCCTGTTCTCCGGCTCTTACGATCCGTCTGACGTCCAGATCCTGCTTAAGCCGGCCGCAATCCAGCATGTCGATGTCGAGGAGAAGGAGCGCCTGATCCAGTCGGGCACGCGCCACTATTCTGAAATGCTGTCACCCGAAAAGGTGCCGGACGAGCGCTATATGACGCTCTATGCCGACGCGCTTCGCCGTAATGGCGGGTCGCTGCGGGCACATATCGAGTTCCTCGCGCGCAAGATCGCGGCGCGCCCGGAAACCGCCAAGGAATGTGTCGTCATTTCTCTGGCGCGGGCAGGGACGCCCATCGGCGTCCTTTTGAAGCGCGCTCTGGTCCGTATCGGCATTGATGCCCATCATTATTCGATCAGCATCATTCGCGGTCGCGGCATCGACCTCAATGCCCTTCGCTACATCAAGGCTCGTCACGGTACGGAAACCTCGATCTTCCTCGACGGATGGACCGGCAAGGGCGCGATCAAGGGTGAGCTCGAGCGCTCGCTCGCTGAGGAATCGCTCGGCTTCTCGCCCTATCTTGCAGTCATCGCCGATCCCGCCGGCTGCGCGGATCTGGCTGCCACGACCGAAGATTATGTCATTCCGAGCGGCCTGCTGAACGGCATCGTCTCGGGTCTCATCAGCCGTTCTGTCCTGACCGATGACTTCGTGGGTCCAGACGATTTCCACGCCTGCCTTTTCCAGGAAGAGCACGCGCCATTCGACATCAGCCGTGATTTCATCACTGCCATCGAAAATGCGCCCATGCCGAAGGCAATTTGGAATCCATGGTCGCTGAATGAAGCGAAAGCAGCACGCGACGGACGCGAAGCCCTGCTCCGCAAGTTCACCGTGGAAGGTGAGATCAGCGACGTAAACCGGATCAAGCCGGGCATCGCCGAGGCAACCCGGGCGATCCTGCGCCGAGTTCCTGATCGGGTCTGCGTCCGCGATCTCAATGACCCTGAAGTCCAGCATATCAGGCATTTGGCAGAAGCTGTCGGCCTGGTGGTCGAAGAAATGGACCTGAAAAACTACCGCGCCGTGACGATCATCAAGCGCCTGCAGGGGGAACAGGAATGAAAGCAATTGAGTTGGGGGCAACCCTGTACGTCCCTGCGATCAAGGACAATCTCCTCGACACTGCCTACGGAGCCAACCCTTCGGTTCGTTCCATTGTCATCTGCCTTGAGGACGCCATTCGCGAGGATCAGGTTGAGCGAGCTGAAGCGCGCTTTGCCGAAGCGCTGACCCAATTTGCTGCGCGCGAAACGCCTGTTCTGGTGTTCGCGCGTCCGCGCAATATCGAGATGCTGGTCCGCTTGCTGCGCCTTCCGGGCATTGAAGCAATCCAGGGATTTGTCCTCCCGAAGATCACGACTCAGAACCTGCCCCAATGGCTTTCCGTGCTCGTCCACGGAAAACATGCCTTCATGCCTACGATCGAGGGCGAGGAAGCCTTTGACCGGACGGCGCTCAGCCGTCTGCGGGACCAGCTGCTGCCCTATGCCGACCGTGTCACCGCTATTCGCATTGGCGGCAATGATATCCTCAACATCCTAGGCGTTCGTCGCTCCAATACGAGGACCGCCTATGATGGTCCGCTTGGGCCGGTCATCCGCGACATTGCTGGAACCTTCCTGCCCTACGGCTTCAGCGTCGCAGCGCCCGTTTTCGAGCATTTCTCCTCAACCGATTTGCTCCGCGCTGAGGTTGAACAGGACATCGAACATGGCTTGCTGACCAAGACAGCGGTTCATCCTTTGCAGATGGAAACCATCCAGAGCCTGTACCGTCCAAGCGGCGCAGAAATGGCCGAAGCTCGGGCGATCCTCGAAAAGGACGCCCCGGCGGTTTTCGGCGCCCATGGCAGCATGTGCGAGCCTGCCACGCACTCACGATGGGCCGGCACGATCATTCAGCGGGCACAAATCTATGGCACCGCGACACCGGTCACAGAGGCGCAAAGCAGAGTCGCATAGGCTGGAGCACGCGCAAGAAATCGCCTAGTTACTGAATGCAGAACGAATTTTGGGGGTAACCATGAACGATCTTGTCCTTAAAGCGCCGGAACCCGTAGCCGCTATCCCATCGGAAAAGGCTGCTGGCCTTGTGCCGATTGATTCCGACGTTAAGAGCAAGCTCGACGTCAAGGTGGACCAATATGTCGGCGAACTGGTATCGCTCGACGCCAACAGCCCGGACTTCGGCAACAAGGTCAACCAGCTGGCCAACATCGGCCAGAAGGAGATCGTTGCCCTCACGAGCCAGAGCAACCGCTTTCTCGATCGCCCAACCAAGGCGATGGACGGTGAGGGTGACGTCGGCAGCTCCCTGATCGAATTGCGCAATGTCATCGAAGGGCTCGATCCGTCGCGCGATGGCGGCCTGCTCCAGCCACGCAAGCTGTTCGGCATTATCCCCTTTGGCAGCAAGCTGAAGGCCTATTTCGACAAATATGCGTCTGCTCAAAGCCACATCAACGGCATTCTCACGGCTTTGACCCGAGGCAAGGATGGCTTGCTTCAGGACAACATCGCCATCGAAGCTGAGCGTCGCAAAATGTGGGAAATGATGGGGAAACTGGAGCAGATGATCCATATCTCCAAGACCCTCGACACCCGCCTCGAGGACAAGGCGGCAGAACTGGACGCGGTTGATCCAGCGAAAGCCAAGGCCATCCGCGAGCAGGCGTTGTTCTACGTTCGCCAGCGCACCACCGATCTCCTCACCCAGATGGCCGTCACGGTCCAGGGTTACCTCGCCATGGACCTGATCAAGAAGAACAACATCGAGCTGATCAAGGGCGTCGATCGTGCGTCAACGACGACCATTGCAGCCCTGCGCACCGCCGTGACGGTAGCGCACGCGCTCGCCAGCCAGAAGCTCGTGCTGGATCAGATCACGGCCCTCAACACGACCACCTCGAACATGATCGAGAGCACCAGCGAACTGCTCAAGACCAACACGGCACGCATCCATGAGCAGGCGGCCTCCTCGACCATTCAGGTCGAAACGCTTCAGAGGGCCTTTGCCAACATCTACGCGACGATGGACGCCGTCGATGAATTCAAGATCAAGGCGCTGTCGAACATGAAGCAGACGGTCGATGTCCTCTCGGCCGAAACCGAAAAGGCCAAGGGCTATATCGCCCGCTCGGAAGGCGCATCGCAGCGCGCTCTCGGGACGGATCCGCTTCTCAGCATCGCATGATCGCTGCCCTTGCAATCCTTTTTGGACTGATTGCTGCATGGTACGTCCTGCAGTTGCTGCTCTACCAGTATCGCAATAAGCGTGCTGGTAGGGCAGTATGGGTGGCGTATGACGCGCGGTTGAAGAAAGATGGACGAAGGTCATGGCGAGAAACAAGACGCGAGCTGGAGGCTGAATTGAGCATTTTTGACAAGCTCAACCGCGCCCTGTTCGGTGCCCAGAGTTCCCCATCCACGAAGCCGACCAATGCCATTTCTGCCGCCGCCACTCCGCTACCGCCGGCGATCATCGACTATGAAGATGAACGCGTACCCGGCCCAGCCAAAGACCGGATACGCCGCATCCATGCTTGTCTGCAACAGGTCGAGGCAGCGATGGAACGTGAAACCATTCCCGGCTTCTCCCGCGTCGATGTCGAGCAAATGCGCAGTCATCATCTGCCCAAGCTTGTCAAAAGCTACATCGACATCCCGGCGTTGCACCGGTCAGAGATCTTTCGCAAGACCGGCAAATCAGCCAGCTTCATCCTGAATGAGAGCCTCGACAAGATGCAGAGCCGGATCGACGAAATCCTGCGCAATCTCGCTCAGCATGACATAGATGCCTTCACTCAAAACACCCAGTTTATCGGGCAGCGCTATGCGGATGAGGACAACCCCTTTTTATGATATCATTGATTGCCGCCGCTGCGATGATTGTGCCTTCTGGCAAGATTTTCCAGTGTCGTCCCACTCACGTATATGACGGAGATGGACCGGTATGGAGTGCCGAGGGTCCAAAAGTTCGGATCAGCGGCATCGCTGCGCGAGAGGCCGATGGCACATGCCGCCCTAATCAGCCTTGTCCTCAAGCGTCAGCGGAGCAAGCCCGTGACGCATTGGTCAATCTGTTCGGAGGACCGAAAGGACGCATTGCGACTGGCCACATTCAGGTTCGGTCAGCCCCGATGGTCTGTCGTTCAGTCGGAGACGCTGGTGTCATCGGTCCTGCAATTCTCCGCAAAAGTGGGCTTTGAAAATTCCCTAGTTGGTGGCCCCTTCATCTCATTCTGCCGGGGCTAGCCCCGGCAGAATGAGATGAGCCGACATCGTCCTTATCTCCTTTGCAGACGCGGAGACGGGGCCGATGATCCGACTTGGAGAATTGATGATGATCCTCGAGCTACATCGGCAGGGCGTATCGATATCCGCCATCGCCCGACGCACTGGTCGCGATCCCAAGACCATCCGCAAATATATCGAACGGGGCGTCGAAGGTCCGGTGTATGGCCCACGCGCATTGGGGCGGCCGAACAAGCTGGCGCCCTATTTGGAATTTCTACGCGAGCGGGTGACGGCCTTTCCTGATCTGACGGCAGCGCGCCTGACGCGTGAAATCCGTGAGCTGGGCTATATGGGTGCCTATACCGCTGTGAAGCGGTTCCTAGCAGCGATCCGACCAGAAAATGGCCCCAAGCCCTTCGAGGTTCGGTTCGAGACGCCGCCTGGTATACAGGCGCAGGTCGACTTCGCCCGGTTCGTTGTCGATTTTGCCGATGAACCCGGCATCAGCCGGATCGTCTGGCTGTTCAGCCTGGTGCTGGGGCATTCGCGCTTCTTGTTCGCGCGCTATGTCATGCATCAGGATCTCCAAACTCTGTTGCGCTGTCATATGCAGGCTTTTGAAACGATCGGCGGCGTTCCGATCGAGATGGGGGATCTCGACGGTTTTGCCTTCGCCGACCGGATAAGATCGCTCGACCCTACTACCGCGATCATTTTCATGACGGCCTGGCCGACCACGGCCAATGCAGTGGATTCGGTCCGACGCTATGGCGGGCTCGATTATCTGGAAAAGCCATTGGACGAAGAGCGCCTGCTGGCCGCTGTCGCCGAGGGTGTCGACTGGTCGCGCCAACGCCGGCGACAGATGAGCAGGACCGCAGCACTCTCGCCGCGCGAACGGCAGGTGTTCGAACTATTAATCCAGGGGCATAGCAACAAGGTGATTGCCGGCATGCTGGGCCTCAGCCCTAAGACGGTCGAGGATCATCGTGCTTCGGTCATGGCCAAAACCGGCGTGAACGGGTTGGCGCAGTTAATCGCGTTGGGCGGCTGAGTCGCCCCATTCGAATGTTTAGTTTCGGTAACGGAACTTTTACTCTGGGCGGCAACATATGCGGCTGTTATCCGGGAATAATCCGGATGGTACCCCGGAGCAGGTCTGCGCATATCGTG
>Ga0209147_101075_pt1 | contig 11507 bp, 14 predicted proteins | sample AraplaCol_mLB_r2_FD_184278 | JGI IMG/M metagenome (GOLD analysis project Ga0209147, IMG submission 184278) | Arabidopsis root microbial communities from North Carolina, USA - plate scrape CL_Col_mLB_r2 (SPAdes) (version 2) | ecosystem: Host-associated > Plants > Roots > Endosphere | place: USA... | reverse complement strand
CCGAAATCTCCGAATTTGACCTTCAAAACGCTGCTGACGACCCGCTGGAAGAACTGCTCATGGGTGGACCGTTTGTAGCAAGGGAATATGGTAAAGGACATCGTCTTTAGAAGCTCTTACCAATCCCCTTGAATGGAAAGCGTACGTAGGACCTCACCGAAAACACAAGTATTTTGCTCATCATGGCCACACCTGCAGCGGCATTTATCTCTCTACACGATGTGTTAAACTGAACAAGATATACATTTCAAAGACTACATAAAAAGCACGAGAGGATAGATTTCGATGAGTAATTGCTGCGAAACAACAATTAGTGAGTTGCGAACTCATTTACAATGTCCTAGTTGCCTGCAGACCGGAAAAGCAGTTCCCCTCATTACGCTCAAATCATTGCTGAAACCAACAGCCTTACAAACGATAGAGGCAGAATCGCCATATGTATTCTGTGCAACTCCATCTTGTGAAGTTGTCTATTTTAATCCTTCGCAGACCTTTGACAAAGAAAATCTCAAAGTACCTGTATTCCAAAAAGATGTGGGAATGGATGTACCTGTTTGTTATTGTTTTGATTGGACGAGAGAACGTCTGATTGATGCTGTTAAGGAAAGTCTTGATGCAATCGGTCACATCCGCAAGCAAATTCAGGCTAATCGTTGTGGTTGTGAAGTCAATAATCCACAAGGCGCTTGTTGTTTGGGTAATGTCAATTCATACATTCGTAAACTCGGCCAGAACTAAAACAAGAATTAACAAATTGAGCATGTATCCATTCATCGCGCCTTCTCCTGCCAATACATCGCTTAGATCGCAACCATGAACGAGTATGCGTGAGCGGAGACCACCGCATTGTCTCATACTTTTAACCTGGGCAACCGGTTCTTTCCCCCTGATGAGCCAAGGTGAGATTCTTGGATCGCGTTGGAAGGACGTTGCTCTCGACGTATCGAACTGCCAAACAGTTTCATTTGAAGCTCTTTCAAACTCACTTTCACTCACCCCTAGGCACACAAGTAATGTTGTGTAAAAAAACAATTTCCTATGTTGATAATAATCAAAGAAAAGTCGTTGAGATGGAACCATGGTATTCTAAGGATTTCTCCGAACTTCATTACATAGCTGATGTTTCATTTACAGAACCAGGCGTGCATAGTCTGCAAATTGTTGCTAAAGAAGGTACGATTACTGGTGCATTAGATTTCATTTTAGATGTTCAACCAAATTAATTTTCACTACCACCTTTTTTATGGTGGTGTTTTTTTGGCTACTTCCAGTTTTTGCAGGCGTTTTTCTAATCACATTAATAATCTATTTAATTGTGGCCGAAATCCGTGGAGATAAGTAATATTCATCAAACTACACAATGTGATAAATTTATCCATTTAATGTTATGCTTTGCATTTAGGAAAGGAGACTTCCTGAATGAACTTCGAAATTTTAGAAACTATATTTTTTATCGGAATACTGCTGATCATTACTACGCCGATCCTACTTGTTTATGCATTTTACCGTGAAAAGCAAAAGCTGTTTCACCTTGGAATTTCTCTAGTGTTTTTATCACTACTATATATCGTTTTCATTTGCTATTTTTTTGGGGATACAATTTGGTACCTCATCGAGATAATTTCCTCTGCACTTTAGAAGTATTTACTTAATGAGTATTGTGTGAGATTGTCCGTAAAAACCGAAACCTTGACGAGATCAAACTTCTACTGATAGATTTTTTGGCTGCTTACGAGGTATCTGGTAACCCTATTGTCGATGTAAAAGTTGAACAGCTTGCAGGGTGACTTACCTAAATACCGTTTTGTTAAGCAACCCAATGATAGACAAGAGCTCCAGTCCTCAGCATGTACATTTTGCTCCCCCATTTCCCACCAAATACTGTTGAGTATTGTTCTAAAAAACATATCATGTAGTTTAAACATCAAATAGGTGATTGAATTGAAGAAATATTATCTGTCATGTTTGTGGCTATCCAGAACTGAAATCTTCTCCTTGGGGCTTTGATGGTTCCACTCCAATGTGGGACGTCTGCCCCTGCTGTGGTATTGAATTTGGATATGAAGACATTTCCATGTCCTTGTACTCAAAGTTTCAAAGAAACATACTTGAAAATGACGATATCAGTTGGTTTGACCCCAAACTAAGACCTGCCAATTGGTCGTTCAAGGCTCAATTCGAAAACATAAAAGCAATTAACAACCAGTTACTCCCTCCATACTTACGTCAATAACTATTGTGATAAGAATCAAAATTAACCCCTGATCTTCTCGAAACTGCCAAAGCGGCATTGTGGTAAAATGGTGAGAAGTTTTGATGTATGTGAGGAGGTTAATTTATGTTCCGTAATAAAAAGTATTGGATTTTACTCCCTCCTTTTTTGGTCATTGTAGTAATACTGGCTTTTTCGTTACCACCAAAACAAAGACCATTTACATTGCTCGTCGTATTAGTATTCTGGGTAGTGTATTATCTCTGGGATTCTTTCGACAAAAATAATAAATCAAACAAAAAACGATAATTTCACCGTCGCTTTGGATGCACAATACACAATTTGTTAATTTGATTTAAACTTTATTGATTTGATTACGTCGTACTAAATACTAGTAAGTTTATAAACCTTGGAGGATTGACTCTTAATGGAAAATCAATTTTTTGTTGGTTGGGGAACTCTATCGCTTATCAATGCTGGACTAGCTCAAGGTAAAAACCGCAGTGGTCTTAACTGGTTCTTCCTTTCATTATTTCTTGGTCCAATCGCGACACTAATTATTGTTGTTTGGGATAAGCTGCCCGAAAAACAAGACTTATCAAAATGAGCATTACTGTAGTGCTTAGTTAACAATAAATTTGAAAATAAAGGACTACATGCTTTACGCGAAAGTTCTTTTATATACTATTTTTGCATACTCGTGTAAGAATTACTATTTGTTGATTTACTTACGGAGGTCGCCTGGTAAGAGAGGGAATCGGTTGTTTTTCGAGAATATCTTTTAAAGCAATGTATCCCTTTACACAATGTGGACTTTCCTCTATGGATGAAGTTCTGATGAGCATTTGGGAACATTGTTTTATTTTTTATAGAGGAAAGATGGTACTGTGAGCAGAATAAATATATCGCCATTGTACCTCTGTATGAAACGTGGGTTATTTTATAAGCTTTAGATGATAGTTTGGGGACGTTGGTATTAAAGCAGGAATAGCCTTGATTGTTAGAGAATGAATAAACTGTGCAGTGACCTTTTACGGTTTTTCCTACCACAATTGGATTGGGGCTGGTTAATCTAGACCTCTGAGATTAAAGTGGGGCACTCCACCTTATCCGCGCTGCACATATTAGAAAAGATACGATAACCCGTCACTTGACGGGTTATTTTTGTTAAAAGCAGCAATTTTATTCCAAATGTTGTATCTGTATAAAGACTAGATTAAAGAATAAAGTTCTTAATCTATTTGAATAGCAGTTGAAACTCTTTGAGTGTTTGGGGCTATGTCACATAGACCTCTGGACAAAATATGGGGATCATAACCTGGCGCTATAATTCTAACATGCTACATTGGGCAAACAGCTCTCACAGTAACTTGGATAGTCAGGTATATACATACTGCTAGAATATACAGGAGAAAACTTACATGAATGAAAACCTTTTGACGCAATTCATTGTTGTACATGATGAAGTCCATACAAAGACAGAAGAAAGACTGTTTTACCCCATTTATTCAGGAATCGATATTGGAGCCGATTTTCATGTGGCTTCCTGCATCATACCTGAGCATTTTCGTGACGGGAAATGGAAAAGGGCTAAAACAATGAAATTCAATGCGGATAGTGTTGGTATTTCAGATTTTTTGGGCGCACTCCGAGCGATTCAAGAACAACTAGGACTAAAACCAGCAGACTTTTTTATGCTGATGGAGCCAACAGGTGGTCATTATTCATTTTTACTCCAACAGGTACTCATAACCGAAGGTTATTCATTACATATGGTCGAAAATTCCGCCGTAAAAAGGTTCCGTGAGGAAACTCTAGGGATTCAGGAGAAATCAGATGCGATCGATGCTAGAATTATGGCTTATATGGGATGGCACAAATCGCTTCATCCTGACATGAAATCGGTACGTTTGGCAACTCCTGTCTCGCTGGCTCAGTCGATTGTACGCACCTTAATGCGAGATCGTTGGCTTACGACGACTACATTGACACGTCGAAAAAATCAAGTTCAGCAGCTATTCCAAATCACTCATCCGGACCTAAAACGTGCATTTAAAAAGTTGGGTACCCCTCTGTTTTACGCTTGGCACAGATGTATCCAACCGCATTAGATATGAAGCATTTATCAGAAGAGGAGCTGCGACAAGCCATTATTAAATGTGGTGCTAAGCCAATTGCTAAGAAAGCAGCAAATACATTGGCTTCCGTTCTCCCCCATTCTGTCGCCATTCAAGTAAGCCATATTACAGATAGACAAAATTGGCTTATCCAAGAAGCGCTTAGATTAGAAGACAGCTTAAAAAATATTGACGAGAATATTCACAATCTATTGCATGGAAATCCCGAAAAGGGTATGTCCCCCCATCCATATACTGAACTACTTTACTCTTTACCAGTTATGGGCGATGGATGGGCTTGCACATTGATTGGTGTCATTGGTGATATTGAACGTTTTAGTACCTATAAAGAATTTAAAAAGTACCTCGGCGTTTCAGCAGAAAATAAACAATCAGGGACCTCTGTTAAAGGCACACATCAAACTAACAGCGGGGTTCGAGATTCACGTAGGGTATTGTTTCAAATGGCTCTAGTACTCATTTCTCGAAGATCGGGACCGAATGTATTTGCGTCCTACTACGAGCGTCTGGTTGAACGTCAAATGGCAAAGAGAAAAGCGATAGGACATATGTGCGGGAAGGTAGCTAAAATTATCTACAGCATTCTTAAATCCGGTATGCGCTATGATCCCAGAAAGCACGCACTTGCGTGCGGTATTCCTTGGGCTGACGAATACAACAATAAAGCTGAAGAGGTTGATATTGAGCCATTTGAGGAAGAAGCAATGATACTTGCCGGCGGCTATGACGAAAAGATTGATGACAATGGGCATGAGATTGATTAGCTGTTGATTCCATTATTGTACATTATCAATGCATATGACTGTTGAAAGAACATTACAGAGAGGCATAAACTAAGAATATCTCGTTGCAAGGAAGTGATTGGTATGGAAAATTCAAATAAAAACACTACAGCTAATAGCACTGTGGACACCATGAAAGAAGCAATTGGTGTAGGTGAATCATATCACTTCTGGCTGGATGCAGAGGAAGATGTATATGATCAAAAGTACAATAAATTAGAGTCGGAGTTTTAACAGCTTTATGATTACAACTGCTTCCCTCCAGTAGGAGAGTATTCAGAGATTAGAGAAAATCCCCTTTCGTAAGAAGGGGACTTTTCATGCCTCGTACATTAGATAGTTACATCCCGCGTGCGGAGAAAGTTACTCCCCTGTCTCCACAAATTTCTTTATACGAGCTCCGATTTCATCACGAACTCTTTGAAACTCCGGCCATTCTTTCCCTGCCGGATCGTCAAATCCCCAATGGACGCGTTTTACATGTGGGGGTGTGGTTGGGCAAATGGAATCCGCATGGCTGCATCATGTTACGACGAGATCCGCATTGTTTAAAATATCGAGGTCTATGACATCAGATGTTTGACTGGAAATATCAATCCCCACCTCTTGCATAGCCCGTACGGCATTTGGATTGACACCATGTGCTTCAATCCCAGCGGAAAAGACATTCCAAGTCTCACCTAAGTGTTTCTTTCCTCATGCTTCTGCCATTTGACTACGGCAGGAATTACCTGTGCATAAAAAATAGATGGTTTTTTTGTTGGTCATGATGCTCTCCTTTTTTTCTATGCTATATTATGAGTCGGCATAATATTTGCGTTTGAACCATAACGCTACATTACATTTACCAATGCAATCATAACCGGTACTTCAACAAGAGGACCGATGACGGCTGTAAACGCGGCACCAGAGTGCATTCCAAACACACCGACTGCCACTGCGATCGGTATTGTATGTTTCTGTCCGTTGAACTAAAAATGGTTGCTAACAATACCAGGCCTGGTACGATAATGACACTTAATTTTTGAACAGAAATTCGCCCACCTGTGTGGAAATGTTGAGCGTTGCACTCTCGGATTGAGCCTCACCCACATATCCATTGAGTTCTTTGGAAACAACCGATGTGGTATTTGTTGCTTTTTCAAGAGGAACCTGATTATCGATATTTCCTAGTTTTGTTGATAGATTTACATCTTTGCTGAAATAAAAATGCACCCCCTAAGGTTTTCATCAGTAAACCGCAGGGGTGTTTCCAATGTCTACATTAAGGGGTGCACTTCAACCGAAACACACACTGGCTGCTTAGGCTTTTTTAGTTCCGTCTACTTGACAGGGGTAAGAGACGGTCGACTGGTAATCCAAAATGGTTTTCTTTGGATGTGATTAAGGCGGTAGCTTGTTATTACATCAATTTCATGTATAATGAAATTGATGTATTGTACATATTATGTATAGCACACTAATTAAGGGGAGTAATTAATTTCTTATGAATAGAGAAGAAGCCTTGAAACTAAGAACAGATATTAAAAAATTTATTAGAATAACTGGAATTCTCGAACCAGAAAGAATTCCAAAAGATCTGTTTGAAAAACCTTTATCGGTTTCCCAAATGATGGCGTTAGAAGAACTAGAGCTCAAGAAATTAACTATTTGGGAATTAGCTAACAAGCTTAACTTAGAACAATCATCGGTAAGTAGATTAGTAGACAAGTTGGTAAAGAATGAGCTTATTTGCCGTGAAGTAAATGAAAATAACAGAAGGGAGGTTTATCTTCTACTTACAGAAAAAGGTAAAATGACCGTCGCTTCTTTACGGGAACAATCGATTAATTTTTATCAAGGAATTCTTAATGATTTATCAGAATCTGAACGGAAAACAGTTGTCAATGGCTTTGAACTCTTAATCGATTCGATATCTAAATCCGCTTCCTTAAAAAGGAATGGAAAATCGTAATATAGGGAGGCCATGAATGAGTTTGGATTTTGAAGGGCCAATTATAGAATTAAAAGAAAAAATCGATGAATTACAGAAGTATATGGAGAAAAATGATATCGATTTATCTTCAGAAATTCATGCATTAAAAGAACGATTAAAAGTAATGCAATGTGAAATTTATACTAATATTTCACCATTTCAACGAGTTCAAATTGCTCGGCTTCGTAACCGGCCTACAACATTGGACTATATTCCGTTATTGTTTACAGATTTTATCGAACTTCATGGCGATCGACTATATGGAGATGATAAAGCAATAATGGGTGGAATTGCGAAATATAAAGGCATGCCTGTTACGATTATTGGTCACCAAAGAGGTAGAAACACAAAGGAAAGCATAGATAGAAATTTTGGAATGGCACACCCAGAAGGTTATAGAAAAGCTTTACGACTTATGAAGCAAGCTGAAAAATTTAATCGCCCTATTATTACATTCATTGATACATCAGGTGCTTATCCAGGGAGAGAATCTGAAGAACGTGGAATTTCTGAGGCAATAGCTCGTAATTTATTTGAAATGGTAACACTTAGAGTACCGATTGTTTGTATTGTAATAGGAGAAGCATCAAGTGGTGGAGCCCTTGGTATTAGTATCGGTAATCATATTCATATGCTAGATAACTCGTGGTACTCGGTTATTTCTCCGGAAGGAGCGGCATCGATATTATGGAAAGATGCTAAGTATGCTCCAAAAGCGGCTGAATACATGAAAATTACAGCAAAAGAATTGAAGCACTTAGGAATAATTGATCAAATCATTCCTGAAGTGAAAGGTGGAGCACAAAATGATATAAAATGGCAGGCGGAAATGGTTGAATCTGTAATCGAATCATCTCTAAAAGAATTGGTACTAATGTCTCCAGAAGAGCTTACACAACAGCGATATGAAAAGTATAGAGAGATGGGGAAAATTGGAATCATAAACGGAACTGATGAGGAAAAATAGAGAAGAATTAAAGGAAAGGTAAATGCGCTTTCTGTGGGGTGAAAGCCCCGAGTATAGTCTACCGATTAGAAGCTGGTTGTGTTTTATCCAGTCTTCTCATTTTTTGTTAAGTTACTTCGCTATCGGGATACGATAGCTCAATATACGAGGCCAGTCTAACACTTTATTTTTGTGTTTTGACTGGCCTATTTGTATGGAAGGATTGAATAGTCTAATACCTATTTTTCTAAGGTAAAGAGCTTTCTTATACAGTAATAGTATCAAATAAACAACATCAGTCTAATACTTTATTTTCTCTGAACAGCAATACCTAAATCAATTTTATTTGATTAATCGATTGGAAAGGGGCTCATTTTTATGGCCCCTGTCAGTGCTTAAAAACGAAGAAAATGAGTTGAAATCCAGGAAAAATCGAGAAGATTACTGTTCAAAATCCTTACGGATTTTTGGCTAAGCACTACACTACATTGTGATAAAACATCGATAATTTTTCCACCCAAAGTTTTACGTCTAGTTCAAATGCCCTTACAACGTTTATTAATTTGCATATCTTAATGTAGAGGATTCGCCTCAATACAATAGAGGAGTGATATCAATGAGCTTCTTTGAAGACAATTTTGCTTTAACTTTGGTTCTATTCGTTTTATTAACAATTGTTGCTTGCAGCTGTGATGGTTGCTAATATTTCCCAATGTTAGAGGCGGCTAAAGCTGCCTTTTTTTATTTGATCAATCTATTTAACATAATTGAGCTTGTGTACACATCTTTCTTGCTCCTGCGTTGAAATCTTGAAAAAGCGCTTTTACTTCTGTTTTCATCGAAAATTCGCTCCTTTTTATTTGAAAGTTGTCTGTGGCTTTTGTTCGGCTGTTGTAGGCGTTACACGCCCAATTTTGACTCAATATATTGCTCAATTCGTAAAACGTCCTGACGAAGCTCTGATAAGGTCTGCGCGGTTGATTCCAGGACCTTCATTTTGACCAAGTGCTTTACGGCCTGTCCGACAGTTGAAAAATAGCCATGTGCCTTGTACATTTCCCGATCCAGTGTGTCTTTCTTCCCGTTGTATTCCTTGATGATAAACTGCATGCCGTCCGACTCCAGATACAGATTGCCTTCTATCTGGACTTTCATCTCGCCACCCTCTTTCGGCTCTTTTTCACTGGCGGGTTAATTACCGCATGAATCACTTCCAGTTGATGCTCGGGCAAGTACGGCAACTGTGAATTTTGCGCCAGATAAATGTGTCTTGCGATCTGCGCCAGCACGTATGCATCGTTGACGTTGTCGCTCGGATGACAGAAGGTATATAGTTGCCGTACCGCTTCTTTGACAGCATCTTTCTTTTCCTTGCAGGCGGCGCTTGCTTCCTTCCTCGCCTACCCAGCCAGCTACAATTTTTTGACCTGGTTGGGGGCTGGTTCATAGTAGGTATCCCCCGCGCATCCGCATGCCCCAACCGATCCCGCCAAGCTGGACGGCCTGCTGAGAGGCAAAGCCGAATCCTTCGATGCAAACCAGATCTCCTTTTTGGACATGGTCCTTTACCTCATGAATCAGTGTCCGCATTCTCTTCGTGTCAACCGATCCGATCCCGGTCAACTCTTTTGCTCGCTGCACGTCCTCATGCTCGTCCAGCACGACGAATCCGGTTTTGGTCGACGGGTCAATACCGACGAAACTCACAGTTTCCCCGCCTTTCTCATCTCTTGGAGTTTGCTTGAAATTTGGGCTTTCGGCTGATGCAATTCGTTCATAATGGCTTGGAGAATACCGTTTCGCAGCCTACCATTTGAATACCGACCGAACTCTTCTGCAATTCTGATGATTACCTGTTTCTCTCCAACAGTCCAGCCGTACAGTCTCCCGGCTGCCGCCCTTCTTTTGCCGTATAGTACGCCTTCCAACTCGGAAAGATACTTTCTGGCGTCACCTTCGCAGACGAGTGTGCCATCCCCGATGACGGCTAGTGATACAAAGTGCTTGCAGCGGGCACGCATTTGCATATTTTTCGCTGCACCTTGTCCGGGAAGTCGCTCATGCTCCCTTTGCTAATCACTGGTTTCAAGGCATACATCCTTTCAGGCTGGATCCACACGAAATATTGTGTTAAATAAAACTTCAACTTCTACATTTTTCTGATAAAATGAACAGTATTTCGTATTTTATGGGGTGATAAAATGTCTCGCAAATTCTCCAAAGAAGAGCTTATTGTTCTGGTTGAAAGGATAATCAAGGTTGATGGAACTGAAGAAGAAATTGATTTTATGTTGTCAACTTTAGAAGAAAATGTTCCACATCCCGATGTTAGCGATTTAATTTTTTGGAACGATGAAAAATTAAGCGCTCAGGAAATTGTTGAAAGAGCTTTGAATTACAAACCCATCGTAGTACTTCCATAAAGTTGTATTTTCCTAAATTTCTCTTTTGTTAAATCATCGCGTGTGCTTTTAAAATTTCATTGGCTGTATCGTCTAACTCACTGTTTCTTTCTGTTGAATTTGGCTGAAAAGCTATTCGTTTTAACTGGCTCCAATTCCTTGACAATTTCCCTTGGTAACTCCTTTATTACCCATCCAATACACGCGAACTTCCAATCATCATCACTAGATTCCATTACTATTTTTATTTCAGGGACGACATCTCCCACATGAAACTAATATCTTCGCAGTCTCAACAGCAACTGGCCAGTTAATATCCTGAATCCATTCAAATAGCTCGGGTAAGATTGGCTATAAATCTACTGGATATAACTCCTTTAGTCTCTTCACATTCGTTTAAATCAGCCAAGATCTCTACTATTGTTCCTCTGCTTTGGTGAATGTTGGCCCAGTCCCAGCAGGAATGTGCGGTGTAAACGTCTTTACCTTTGTGCAATCCAGCATGCTCTTTCCTCCCTAACTACTGTGTTAAATGCAAAAAAATTCCCAATTTAACCCATTTTTTGATATCATGATCTATAGGCTGTAAATTTCAACTACTTACGGCTAACTCTAATTAATTAGAGGTGATTCTTGGAATGGGTCCAATCATAGGATTTGCAGTATTACTACTTATTGCAGTTATTGGTTATCTCGCGGTAGAACGATTAATTGAACGCGGTCTAAAAATCAAGAGTTTCCTAGTAAATGCAGTACTTAAAACAATCGTACTTCTAATAATTGCTATGTTGTTCTTTCAGTACTTGCCAATCTTTGGCAACATGTTTCCTTAGCACACATTTTGATAAATTACTTTTTGTAACTTTTTTGGAAATCCCTCGTCATATTTCTGGGGGTGATCATGGTGAAGAAAAAAACCGTTGCCATCATACGGCTGATTTCTGTAATAGCGCTATCTATCGGACTATTGACCAAAGTGTATTTGACAGTAGAGAGGGTTTTCGATGATAAACCTCCTATACCTAAAATTACTATAGGGAGCACTTACATCA
>Ga0209147_101071_pt1 | contig 11522 bp, 9 predicted proteins | sample AraplaCol_mLB_r2_FD_184278 | JGI IMG/M metagenome (GOLD analysis project Ga0209147, IMG submission 184278) | Arabidopsis root microbial communities from North Carolina, USA - plate scrape CL_Col_mLB_r2 (SPAdes) (version 2) | ecosystem: Host-associated > Plants > Roots > Endosphere | place: USA... | reverse complement strand
AGCTGGTATTGGCTGGAGCGGTAAGAACTGTGCCATTATTACACCTGAATTTGGTTCCTACGTGTATTTAGGAGAAATGATTACAGATATCCCGTTTCCTTCTGATAAACCGATAGAGGACGGTTGTGGTACTTGTAATAAGTGCGTTGATGCGTGTCCTACGGGTGCGCTTGTAACAGGCGGTCAGCTGAATTCGCAGCGATGCATTGCCTTTTTAACCCAAACAAAAGGATTTTTAGCTGAAGAATTTCGAAGTAAATTAGGCAATCGTTTATATGGTTGTGATACATGTCAAACTGTGTGTCCTGAAAATAAAGGAAAAGACTTTCATTTTCACCCTGAGATGGAGCCTGACCCAGAACTTGCGAAGCCTAAATTAAAACCGCTTTTAACGATGAGTAATCGTGAGTTCAAAGAGAAATTTGGGCATGTTTCAGGGTCTTGGAGAGGGAAAAAGCCAATTCAGCGTAATGCCATTATTGCACTGGCCCATTTTAAAGATCAAACCGCCGTTCCAGATTTAATTGAGTTAATTAAAAATGACGTTCGCCCTGTCATTCGAGGAACAGCGGCATGGGCGTTAGGCAAAATTGGTGATAAAGAAGCGTTAGATACACTTATGAACTTAAGAGAAAAAGAAAAGGACCAAGAAGTAATTGAAGAAATGTCAAAAGGTATAGAAATGCTTCAAGAGATCTAAACCGTATTTTTATTGATAAAGTTAGCTAATGAGTCATAGCGTATAATAAACGCTTAGAAAAGTGGTGACATTATGCTAACAAAAAGGAATGTATTATATACTTTAATTAAAGCGCGTGCGGATAGCTATGTAAAAGGTGAACTTCATGAGGACTTTAAGCCTTTCATTGAACATCAGTGTGAACTAAAGCGGTCTCTTATAAAAAAAAGAGATGTTGATGTTTTAAAATGTAATATGAAAGGTTCTATTCAATCTGCTCATAGGGATCAGGAAGAAACAAGAGTATTATATAAGGTGCACATTCAGGCATTTTTAAAACAAAACGATTTTTTCTATATAGAAGAAGAAATTGAAGATCGTTTAGCTCTTTTTTATAAAGATACGCTTATTCAAGATGAGCTGCTGGTAAAGAATTTTTCTGAAGATGAGGTTAACATGGATGTAGAAGAAGTAGAGCAAGACGAAGAAAGAGCCTCTTATTATGATCGTCTTGCGGCTGTTCAGTATGCAGAAAAATATTGGGATAAACCCAATGAAAGTTATAAGCAGTTTGAGGTAAACTGTACCAATTATATCTCACAGTGTTTGCATGCAGGAAAGGCACCCATGCGTGGACATCCTAAAAAAGCAGTCGGATGGTGGATGAGAGGGAACGCCTGGAGTTACAGCTGGGCAGTTGCTCATTCTATGCACAGCTATTTAAGTAACTCCAAATCAGGACTTCGGGCTGTGCGGAAATCTTCAGCAAGCGAACTTGTCCCTGGAGACGTTATCTGCTACGATTTTGAAGGAGATGGAAGATGGAATCATACGACGATTGTTGTAACAAAAGACGGTCACGGTATGCCTCTTGTGAATGCAAATACCTACAATAGTCGAATGAGATATTGGGCTTATGAAGATTCAACGGCTTACACGCCAAAGATTAAGTATGATTTTTTCCATATCGTTGATCGGTAAGACTTTCGTTTTAGCAAGTTAGTGGTATAATGATGAATAGATTTGTTAGCAGAGGTGAAAATTCGTGGGAGTACACGTAGTATTATTTCAACCAGAAATTCCAGCAAATACAGGAAATATTGCGCGAACATGTGCGGCAACCAATACGACGCTGCATTTAGTGCGACCGTTAGGCTTTTCAACAGATGATAAAATGTTAAAGCGAGCTGGATTGGATTACTGGGAATTTGTAAATGTGGTGTATCATGATTCATTAGAAGAAGTATTTGAAAAGTATCCTGAAGCAAGCTTTTACTTCATCACAAAATTTGGTCAGCAGCCACATACAACATTTGATTATAGTGACTTAGAGCAGGATCATTTCTTCGTATTTGGAAGAGAAACAAAGGGTCTGCCAAAGCACATTATTGAAGAGAACATGGAAAGATGTCTTCGTTTACCGATGACAGAAAATGTTCGTTCTTTAAATTTATCTAATACAGCAGCTATTTTAATCTATGAAGCGCTGCGCCAACAAAATTACGCTGGTTTATCTTAAGTAAAAAGCGAGGTTCAAATTTTATTGAACCTCGCTTTTTTATTTATGTCGACGATGATATGTAGTGGTTATTTTTTAACGCCCGGTTTATCATTGTATCCCGCTCTGAAGATGGATGCTAAAAAAGCAATTGTTACTCCTAATACTAAAAGTAAGCGCATTGATTTTCCTCCTCAATCTAATTAAAAGGATTATACAGCTACTACAGTTAAAACCGACTTCTCATATCTCATGATGTGTAATAATGACGAAATAACTCTTTTAGAGACGTAAGTTCTCTAACAAAGTTTAACCGTTCCTTCTTACTCTTTTATTATAGCTAATAAATACTTCACTGTGAATGCCTAGCAAGGACAAATTTCTGAATTTTACAATTTAAAAAGCATGTTCAAACATTTTGCTGCATAGATTGTATTAATCTTGTTCACTAGCACCATAACTAGTAGGGGAGGTCCTTTAATGGATATATTAAAGAAAGTTGAAAGATACCGCGAAGAAGAGAATCGTCTTAAGTGGGAAGGGACATTTGAAGAGTACCTAAAGCTGATTAAAGATGAGCCTTTAATTGCTCAGCCTGCACACTCTAGAGTATACAACATGATAAAGGATGCAGGAATTGAAGAGGTAAATGGTAAAAGACATTATAAATTTTTCAGTGGACAAATGTTTGGACTTGAAGATTCGCTGGAGCGCTTAGTGGAAGAATATTTTCATCCAGCTGCAAAGCGTTTAGATGTTCGTAAACGTATTTTACTTTTAATGGGTCCAGTAAGTGGCGGTAAATCGACGCTAGTGACCATGTTAAAAAGAGGGCTTGAAGCTTATTCGCTTACTGATCGAGGAGCTGTTTACGCTATTAAAGGATGCCCAATGCATGAAGATCCGCTGCATTTAATTCCACATCATTTACGTAAAGACTTCTTTGAAGAGTATGGTATCCGAATCGAAGGAAACTTATCTCCTTTAAATACAATGCGATTAGAGGAAGAGTATGGCGGAAGAATTGAGGACGTCATTATCGAACGCATTTTCTTCTCAGAGGACAAACGAACTGGAATTGGAACGTTCAGTCCTTCTGATCCGAAATCTCAAGACATTGCCGACCTAACAGGAAGCATTGACTTTTCAACAATTGCAGAGTATGGATCTGAGTCAGATCCGCGTGCTTACCGCTTTGACGGAGAGCTTAATAAAGCAAACCGGGGAATGATGGAGTTCCAGGAGATGTTAAAATGTGATGAGAAATTTTTATGGCATTTACTCTCTTTAACCCAAGAAGGAAACTTTAAAGCAGGCAGGTTTGCTTTAATTAGTGCAGATGAATTAATCGTAGCGCATACAAATGAAACGGAGTATCGCTCGTTTATTTCCAATAAGAAAAATGAAGCTTTGCATTCACGAATTATTGTCATGCCTGTTCCGTATAACTTAAAAGTGAGTGATGAGGAAAAAATTTATGACAAAATGATTCGTGAAAGCGACGTATCAGATGTTCATATTGCCCCTCATACATTACGTATTGCGTCTATCTTTACTACATTAACAAGATTAAAAGAGCCTAAAAAAGGCGATATCGATTTATTAAAGAAAATGCGCCTATACGACGGTCAATCTGTAGAAGGCTATAACGATGCAGACGTGGAAGAGTTACAAAAAGAGTATACGGATGAAGGAATGAGCGGTATTGATCCTCGTTATGTCATTAATCGCATTTCATCTACCATCATTCGAAAAGATATTAAATCAATTAATGCATTAGATGTACTGCGTTCATTGAAAGAAGGGTTAGCACAGCATGCGTCTATTTCTGCTGAGGATCGAGAGCGTTATCTGAATTATATTTCTCTGGCGCGTAAAGAATATGATGAAATTGCTAAAAAAGAAGTGCAAAAAGCGTTCGTTTATTCATACGAAGAGTCTGCTAAAACATTAATGGATAATTATTTAGATAATGTCGAAGCATACTGCAACAAAAATAAGCTTCGTGATCCGCTAACAGGAGAAGAGTTAAATCCAGATGATAAGTTAATGCGTTCAATTGAAGAACAAATTGGTATTTCAGAAAATGCGAAAAAAGCATTCCGCGAAGAAATCTTAATTCGTATTTCCGCTTATGCACGTAAAGGAAAACGATTTGATTATAATTCCCATGAGCGCTTACGTGAAGCGATTCAGAAAAAATTGTTTGCGGATTTAAAAGACGTAGTGAAAATTACAACGTCCACTAAAACACCAGATGAGCAGCAGCTGAAGAAAGTAAATGAAGTAGTGGCTCGATTGATTGATGAGCATGGATACAATTCAGTATCTGCTAATGAACTGCTGCGCTATGTAGGAAGTTTGTTAAATCGATAACTCAGTACTAACAAGAAAACATGGCACTTCCGATCTGTGCCATGTTTTTCTTATCTCTTAAAATAAACTCTGCATAATTAGGCTAGTGTGTAGTACGCATTGCACTTAACCATCATATGATAAGTCATAAACATATACATGACAATAGACACTATAAAATGAATAGTTAATAGTGAAAGAATAAGTTAGCAAGTATACCATTCTTGCGCATAGGATAAGAGTAACCAATCTTTGAACTAAAGGTGTTTGTCAGAAACTTTCGGTATAGGTTATGCATGCCGAGTAAAAACGTGCAGGTGTTTTTTAAATAAGGAGGGGAAAAGCGTGGGAAAAGAAGTAGATAAAAGTTTTGCTGTCTCAAAAGAAGACTGGTCCCTCCATCGTAAAGGCCACGATGATCAAAAAAGACATCAAGAAAAAATTAAAGAAGCAATTAAAAATAATTTACCGGATTTAATTACAGAAGAAAATATCGTGATGTCCAATGGAAGAGAAGTTGTTAAAATCCCGATCAAATCATTGGATGAATATCGAATTCGGTACAATTATGATAAAAACAAACATGTGGGTCAAGGTGATGGAGAAAGTAAAGTTGGGGATGTAGTAGCACGTGACGGATCTGCTGGAGATGGTCAAAAAGGAGCAGGAAAAGGTCAAGGAGCAGGTGACCAGGCTGGAGAAGACTACTTTGAAGCGGAAGTGTCCCTCATGGAGCTTCAAGAGGCTTTATTTGCTCAATTAGAACTGCCTAATCTTCAGCGAAAAGAATCTGATCAAATTGTTGTGGAACACATTGAATTTAATGATATACGACGTACAGGTTTGATGGGGAATATTGATAAAAAACGGACGATGATGAGCGCGTATAAGCGAAACGCAATGACAGGAAAGCCTGCTTTTCATCCTATTTATCCGGAGGATTTAAAATTTAAAACATGGAATGAAGTTATAAAGCCAGAATCAAAAGCAGTCGTTTTAGCTATGATGGATACGAGTGGTTCGATGGGCATATGGGAAAAATATATGGCACGAAGCTTTTTCTTTTGGATGACACGCTTTTTACGTACGAAATATGAAACAGTGGAAATTGAATTTATTGCCCATCATACAGAGGCAAAAGTAGTGTCAGAAGAAGACTTCTTCTCCAAAGGAGAAAGTGGAGGAACCATCTGCTCATCAGCTTACCGAAAAGCGCTTGAATTAATTAATCAAAAGTATGATCCGAGCCGTTATAATATTTACCCGTTTCATTTTTCAGATGGTGATAACTTAACTTCAGATAACGCAAGGTGTGTAAAGTTAGTAAATGAATTAATGAAAGTGTCAAATATGTTTGGGTATGGGGAAGTGAATCAGTACAATCGACATTCCACTTTAATGTCTGCGTACAAAAACATTCAAGACGAAAGCTTTAGACACTTTATTTTAAAACAAAAATCAGACGTTTTTCATGCGATGAAAAGCTTTTTTAGAAAAGAGACCGAAGACCAAAAATATGCATAACCTAAAAGGCCTAGACTTGTTATCTAGGTCTTTTTTATGCGGTTTATTCAGCGCTTCTTTGGAGATAGTAAAAGTACGACTTTATCCAAAAGGAGAATACGTGAATGAAAATATAAAGAGTGAAATGCAAAAACATCAACAAAATCAGCGGTTGAGTGCAGCCGAGTTAGGTTACTTATGGGCGCAATATTTAGGTGATACGCTGTATGTATGTGTTCTTGGTTACTTCCTATCTGTTGTAAAAGATCCAGTGATTAAGGAACTCTAAAAAAAAGCACATCAGTTTTCACAAACCCATGTAGAGGAATTAACGGAATTATTCAGTTCAGAAAAAATTCCAATACCAGTAGGGTTTAGGGAACAAGATGTTAACAAAGGAGTTCCTGCTTTATTTGATGATATTTTTATGGCTATCTAGGTCAATGAAATGGCCATTGGAGGTATGAAGAAATATGCCAGGGCGCTAAGCGCAGTGAGAAGGCAAGATATTTATGACCACCTATCTCGGTGTGTAAAAGAAAGCGACACTCTTTTAGAGAATTCTAACCACTTTATTTTAAGAAAAAGCGTGCTGATGAGACCTCCGATTATTCCTTATCCTGTAAAAGTGAATTTTGTTGACGAAAAAACATTTATATCACCATTTTTCTCTCAAATGCATCCTTTAACTTCTTTAGAGGTTACGGCTATTCAAGAAATTGTTAATACAAACGTATTAGGTAAAACGCTGATGCTGGCCTTTAGTCAAGTAGCTACCACACAAAAATTACGCTCTTATTTTTTTGATGGAGTCAAGCTTGCAAGTAAGCAAATCAAGGACTTCGCCGAGTTACTGTCTGAAGCTGATTTACCAAGTCCGAGGCTGCTTGATGCATATGTAACCAACTCAACGATTTCACCGTTTTCAGATAAGCTGATGATGTATCATACTTCTACAGCAGTGACGGTCGCTATTGATAACTGCGGTGATGGTTTGTCTATGGCCTTCCGTTCGGATGTAGCAGTAGAATTTTCTCAGCTAATTGGGCGCAGAGGGAAGTACGGAAAAGATGGAATTCGAATTATGATTGAGTAAGGGTGGATGGAAGAACCTGCAATGGCAACTAATCGTAAGAAGCTGGCAAAGAAATAAGAAAGATATGTTGTGGATTATCATTAATTTTGCTGTGCTGAAACATATATAGCTAAATGAAAATAGGTTGCTCTAGACCCACTTGAATGAACAGTGATAAGATAAAAAAGCTGATTTTTCAAGAAGTAAGTCGAGGTGTGCAAATGAACAATAGTATAAGAGAGTCCATTGCGAAAAAAGTAGCATGGATTAGCGTATGGAGCAATATTGCCCTTACGCTAGGAAAAGTAATAGTAGGATGGGTTGGAAATAGTGATGCCGTATTTGCTGATGGTATTCACTCTGCAGCGGACGTATTTGCCTCTATTATTGTCTTGTTGGTTATACGAGTAGCAAATAAGCCGGCAGATGATGATCATCCATATGGGCATGGAAAAGCAGAAGTAATTGTCTCAGGGATTGTAGGAATTATTTTATTGCTTGTATCATTTTATGTGGTATTTGAAGGAGTCGTTGGTTTATTCCATCCGGTTGAATCTCCAAATATTTTAGCCATGTGGATTGCTGTTATTTCATACATAGCAAAGGTGTTGTTGTACCGTTATTCTTTAAACGTAGCGAAGCAGCACCACAGTAAGGCAATTGAGGCAATTGCCTTTGATCATAAAGCAGATATTGTTGCTTCTATTGCGGCGGCAATTGGTGTTTTATTATCCATTATTGGTGATAAAATGGATGTTCAACTACTGTTATACGGAGATAAAATAGCAAGTATCTTTGTTGCTTATTTAATTTTTAACATTGCCAGACAAATGATGGGAGAGTCTTTTCAAATCTTAATGGAAGGCAATATTGATGAAGAGCTACTGAAAGAACTTGAAGAAAGTATTTATGAATTTGAAGATGTGAAGCGGATTGATCGCGTTCGAGCAAGAGAACATGGCCATTACATATTAGTGGATGTACGTATTTCAATTGACCACTTTAAAACAATTAAGGAAGGTCATGATTTAGGACGAGAAATCAAAGCAACACTTATGAAAAAACATGATAATATTCAGGAAGTGTTAATCCATTTAAATCCTTACTATCCCGATTAAATAAGAAGCAGCGAAGTGTTATCTCGCTGCTTCTTATTATTTATAGATGTAGAAATTAATGAAATGAGTAGAATAAAATGATGAGGATTTCTATTTATAAAGAATCAAGTTTAATAAAATTGTATGAAGGGAATTGTATTTATTTATTGATGTGATAGGATAAAAAAGCATGTAAATGCATTCACTACGAATGAAAGCAGTGGACGGGTACATATAGATAATAATAAATGGTTTTGGGAGTCAAAGAAGGTGATGTTGAAGTGAATGTAAGCATCAAATCAATCGTCAAAAAAGTCATGTTCACCCTATTTATTGCGTATACGGCAGTGGTCATTTATGCTACTCTCATACGGGAAAACGAACATGTTTACGGAAAAGCAATGAACTTGGATTTATTTAGCACGATCCGTCTGATGTGGGACAGCGGAAATATAATGCTCACTCTGACAAATATACTGGGGAATATCGTGATGTTTGCGCCGCTTGGAATGTTTATTCCTTTGTTTATGAAGTGGTTTGACGGTTTTATTCAAGTGTTTACGACGGGTTTCTTAATCAGTTTTCTGATTGAAATTTTACAGTACAAGCTAACGGAACGAGTATTTGATATTGATGATATCTTTTTGAATACGCTAGGTACATTTATAGGCTGGGTTATTATTAAAATACTATATTGGATTAAGAACATGCTGAAAGCACGTTTCAAAAAAAGATGAAATTGAGAGACGTAATGAAATCTATCCAATCTAAAAACGAACACATGGGGTAAAAGAGCTAGCATAGATAGCTTGTTACATTGCGGTTGCTACATGCATGAAATCTACGTTTACCCTACCAATGAAAAAATCCGAGCGAGCTGGATTCTTAATCAGGAATTCAACTCGTTCGGGTTTTTCTTCAACTAAAATACTTTTGGCTCAGCCTCTGCTTCTTGTTGATAGAAACACTTAATGCAGCGTCTTACGGAAGAATGTGAGGATTCAACGATAATGTGCTGACAATTTTGCTGAACAAATAATAACTTTCTTTCAAGCTGATTAATTTGTTCTTTAAGCTGTGCTACTTCATTATTGATAGATATTTGAACCACTGTTAACAAACTCTTGAGCTTTTTCTTTCATGCCTTCTTTTCTTACTTCGTTTACATCTTTTTCATTTTCTTGAGCCATGTTACGAATATCCTGAGAAATACGCATTGAACAGAACTTAGGTCCACACATTGAACAGAAATGAGCTGTTTTAGCACCTTCAGCAGGAAGTGTTTCATCGTGATATTCCTTTGCGCGCTCTGGATCTAGTGACAGGTTAAATTGATCATTCCATCTAAATTCAAATCTTGCTTTAGACAGCGCATTATCGCGTTTTTGTGCTCCTGGATGGCCTTTTGCTAGGTCAGCGGCATGCGCAGCAATTTTATAGGTGATAACCCCTTCTCGAACGTCTTCTTTATTCGGCAGACCTAAATGTTCTTTTGGCGTTACGTAGCAAAGCATAGCTGTCCCAAACCAGCCAATCATTGCAGCACCAATACCCGATGTAATATGGTCATAGCCTGGAGCGATGTCGGTTGTAAGCGGTCCAAGAGTATAGAAGGGAGCTTCCTGGCATATTTCCATTTGTTTATCTACGTTTTCTTTGATGAGGTGCATAGGGACATGTCCAGGACCTTCAATCATAACTTGAACATCGTGTTTCCAAGCAATTTTAGTTAATTCACCAAGCGTTTCTAATTCACCGAACTGTGCCTCATCATTAGCATCTGCAATGGAACCAGGACGTAGCCCATCGCCAAGCGAAATAGAAATATCATATGCTTTACAGATTTCACAGATTTCTTCAAAGCGAGTATATAAAAAATTCTCTTCATGATGAGCTAAACACCACTGCGCCAAGATGGATCCTCCGCGTGAAACAATACCTGTCGTACGTTTCGCTGTCAGAGGAATATAGCGTAAAAGAACACCTGCGTGAATAGTAAAGTAATCAACACCTTGTTCTGCTTGTTCAATTAATGTATCGCGGTATGCTTCCCACGTTAGATCTTCTGCTACACCTTTTACTTTTTCAAGCGCTTGGTAAATAGGAACGGTTCCTACAGGAACAGGCGAGTTGCGGATAATCCATTCGCGTGTTGTGTGGATATCCTTTCCTGTTGATAAATCCATAATTGTATCGGCTCCCCAGCGCGTTGCCCATGTCATTTTTTCTACTTCATCTTCAATAGCTGAACGAATAGCTGAATTTCCGATATTAGCATTAATTTTCACATGGAATTTGCGGCCGATAATCATCGGTTCGCTTTCAGGGTGATTGATATTATTAGGGATAATCGCACGTCCTCTTGCTACTTCTTCACGCACAACTTCAGGATCCATCTGTTCACGAATAGCGATAAATTCCATTTCGGGCGTGATGACTCCTTTTTTCGCATAGTGCATTTGCGTTACATTTTGATTTTTTTTCGCGCGCAAAGGTAAACGATTAGTGATAAAGCGCTCGTACTGATCTCTTGGATCACCATCATAATAACCGTTATCCTGTGGCTGAACCGTACGGCCTTGATATGTTTCTACATCGTTTCTTTCTGCAATCCACTTTTCGCGCAGAGCTGGTAGTCCTCTTTGTAAATTAATTTCATAAGAGGGATCTGTATAAACACCGCTTGTGTCGTATACACGTACGGGACTATTTTCTTCTTCACCAAAAGACCCTGTAGTAGGAGACTGATGAATTTCACGCATAGGCACTTTAAGGTCTTTTCTGGATCCTTGGACATATACTTTGTGACTGTTTGGAAAAGGCTTTTTCATAGAAACTGATACATTTTGTTTTGACATTACATATTCCTCCGGTTTCGCATAAAGTGTAGCTATACCGAACCATAAAAAAATCGGGTTCTGTGATAGACAGAACCCGATGGAATAGGCGAAAAAAGAATAAACATATACTATTCTTTTCAAGACTACTTCCCTCCGCTGGTATAACCCAAATCAGGTTCAAAGGGTTAAAGAGTTTTATTGCACTCTTCTCTCAGTCTGAGCTATCAGACACCCCTAGTAGAAATAACATTCAAATTATTCAATTTACGGCTTAAGTTTACCATCATTCGGTAAAAAATCAACCCTTAAATAAAAAAAGCTAGACAATTAGCGTTGTCTAGCAGCATCGATTGCAATCACAATAGCTGTAATAATATGCATGATAAATCCTAAAAATGGAATCCAAGCAACCAGTGAGGTAACAATTCCTAGTATGTTTCCATAAGCAGATAACCCTCGTCTATTAGCTAAAATG
>Ga0209147_101060_pt1 | contig 11624 bp, 8 predicted proteins | sample AraplaCol_mLB_r2_FD_184278 | JGI IMG/M metagenome (GOLD analysis project Ga0209147, IMG submission 184278) | Arabidopsis root microbial communities from North Carolina, USA - plate scrape CL_Col_mLB_r2 (SPAdes) (version 2) | ecosystem: Host-associated > Plants > Roots > Endosphere | place: USA... | reverse complement strand
GCGTCTAGCTAAGAGTGAAGGCTTAGAAAAAGTCTACATTCATGGCTTCTTAGATGGTCGTGACGTAGCACCTCAATCTGCTGAAACGTATTTAAAAGAACTTAATGAAAAAATTGAAGAGTACGGTGTTGGTGAAATTGCAACACTTTCAGGACGTTACTACTCAATGGACCGCGACAAACGCTGGGAGCGCGTAGAGAAATCATACCGTGCAATGGTGTACGGTGAAGGTCCATCATATACAAGCGCTGAAGAGTGCGTAAAAGATTCATATGAAAATGGAATCTATGACGAATTCGTTTTACCTTCTGTTATTACAAAAGAAGACGGATCGCCAGTTGCGACAATTCAAGACGAAGATGCAGTCATTTTCTACAACTTCCGTCCTGATCGCGCAATTCAAATTTCAAATACGTTCGCAAACGAAGATTTCCGCTCATTTGATCGCGGTGAAAAACATCCGAAAAACTTACATTTTGTATGTCTAACTCACTTCAGCGAAACAGTTGACGGATATGTAGCCTTTAAGCCAATTAACTTAGATAATACGCTTGGTGAAGTATTATCTCAAAATAACTTAAAGCAGCTTCGTATTGCTGAAACGGAAAAATATCCTCACGTAACGTTCTTTATGAGCGGTGGACGTGAAGCAGAGTTTCCTGGTGAAACACGTATCTTAATCGATTCACCAAAAGTAGCAACATATGACTTGAAACCTGAGATGAGTGCTTATGAAGTGACGGACGCGTTGCTTGCAGAAATCGAGGGCGACAAGCAGGACGCTATTTTATTAAACTTTGCAAACCCTGATATGGTAGGTCATTCAGGTATGTTAGAACCAACGGTAAAAGCGATTGAAACAGTAGATGAGTGCTTAGGCAAAATTGTAGATGCAATTTTAGCTAAAGGCGGTACAGCAATTATCACAGCAGACCATGGTAATGCTGATGAAGTGATTACACTTGAAGGTAATCCAATGACGGCTCATACAACGAATCCTGTTCCAGTAATTGTAACAAAACAAGGCTTAGAGCTTCGTGAAGACGGTATTCTAGGGGATCTAGCTCCTACAATGCTTACTCTTCTAGATGTAGCACAGCCAAAAGAAATGACAGGTAAAACATTAATTAAATAATTAATTATAAAGGAGAGTTTTAAAATGCCAACAATTCTTGACATTTATGCACGCGAAGTATTAGATTCTCGCGGTAACCCAACAGTTGAAGTGGAAGTATATACTGAATCAGGCGCTTTCGGACGCGCAATCGTACCAAGTGGTGCTTCTACTGGTGAACACGAAGCAGTAGAATTACGCGATGGTGACAAATCTCGCTACCTAGGTAAAGGTGTATTAAAAGCAGTAGAAAACGTAAACGAAATTATCGCTCCTGAATTAGTAGGTATGGACGCAACTGATCAAATCGGTATCGACCGCCTTATGATTGAGCTAGATGGTACGGAAAACAAAGGTAAATTAGGTGCTAACGCTATCCTTGGTGTATCTATGGCAGTAGCTCACGCAGCAGCTGACTTCGTAGGTCTTCCATTATATCGTTACCTTGGTGGATTCAACGCGAAGCAATTACCAACTCCAATGATGAACATCATCAACGGTGGTTCTCATGCTGATAACAACGTTGACTTCCAAGAGTTCATGATTTTACCTGTAGGAGCTCCTACATTCAAAGAAGCAATCCGTATGGGTGCTGAAGTATTCCACGCGTTAAAATCTGTTTTATCTGCAAAAGGCTTAAACACAGCTGTAGGTGACGAAGGTGGATTCGCTCCAAACCTTGGTTCTAACCGTGAAGCATTAGAAGTAATTGTTGAAGCAATCGAAAAAGCTGGCTACAAAGCTGGTCAAGACATCCAATTAGGTATGGACGTTGCTTCTTCTGAATTCTTCAACAAAGAAACTGGTAAATATGACTTAGCAGGCGAAGGCCGTACAGGCGTAACTTCTGCTGAAATGGTAGATTTCTACGAGCAGTTAGTTAACGAATTCCCAATCGTTTCAATCGAAGACGGTTTAGACGAAAATGACTGGGATGGTCACAAGTTATTAACTGAGCGCATTGGCGGAAAAGTACAGCTTGTTGGTGACGATTTATTCGTAACAAACACGAAAAAACTTTCTCAAGGTATCGAACAAGGCGTAGGTAACTCTATCCTTATCAAAGTTAACCAAATCGGTACATTAACTGAAACGTTCGAAGCTATTGAAATGGCTAAACGTGCTGGTTACACAGCAGTAGTTTCTCACCGTTCTGGTGAAACTGAAGATGCAACAATCGCTGATATCGCTGTTGCAACGAATGCTGGCCAAATCAAAACTGGTTCTATGAGCCGTACAGACCGTATTGCGAAATACAACCAATTACTACGCATCGAAGACGAGCTAGGTGTTCTAGCTGTATACGATGGCGCTAAATCTTTCTACAACTTAAAAAAATAAGTTGAAATCATAAAAAACGGATGACGATTGTCATCCGTTTTTTTATGTTAAAATCCAGTGTATTTCGCTGTCATTACTTGTATGAGAGGGTTTTTTATGATAAATTAGCCTTAGCGTAGTGCGCGTACTTTATCCCCGGTAATGCCAATCAGAAGGGATGAAGAAACCCCGCTGATTGACTATTACTTGGTGTAGGAGGTGTGTCTTAGTGCATACATTGCTGATTACTTTGCTAGTGATTGTTTCAATTGCATTGATTGTTGTGGTCGTTTTACAATCAAGCAAAACTACTGGATTATCTGGAGCTATTTCCGGTGGAGCTGAAACGTTATTTGGAAAACAAAAAGCACGTGGAATTGACTTAGTTTTACACCGTTTGACAGTAGTGTTATCTATCTTATTCTTTGCGTTAACACTTGCTGTATCTTATTTCAAACTTTAATATGTTACTGGATAGACTGCCACCTAATGCATACGTACTTGGTGTATACCAACTTATGTATGCATTAGGTGGCTTTTTTAATGGGCGTGTTGAATACTTTAATTTCATTTTTAAGTAATGATATAATATAGCTTTAGAAAAAAGTACTAAATATAGTATAAAAGCGTAAAAGTTGACGGACACATCTCTTGTTATGTGATGATCGTCACATAAATACATGTTTTTTTCTAGTATGACTGCAGATATTATAACTAAAAGGAGTTAAATGAGATATGAAAATTGCACAACCAAAGCCATTTACATTTGAAGGCGGCGAAAAAGCTGTTTTATTACTTCACGGTTTTACCGGAAATTCTGCTGATGTTCGTATGTTAGGTCGTTTTTTAGAGAAAAAAGGATACACATGCCACGCACCTCACTATAAAGGACATGGTGTAGCGCCTGAAGAGCTTGTTCATACTGGTCCTGAAGATTGGTGGAAAGATGTCATGGAAGGCTATGAGTTTTTGAAAAGCAAAGGCCATGAAAGTATTGCCGCTGTAGGTCTTTCACTAGGTGGCGTATTTTCACTGAAATTAGGTTACACTGTACCTATAAAGGGTATTGTGCCTATGTGCGCGCCTATGTATATAAAGAGTGAAGAAGTCATGTATGAAGGTGTTTTAGCGTATGCACGCGAATATAAAAAGCGTGAAGGTAAATCATCTGAACAAATTGAACAAGAAATGGAAGAGTTCAAACAAACACCAATGAACACATTAAAGTCTTTACAGGAATTAATCGCTGAAGTGCGAAATTCAGTTGATATGATTTATGCACCGACATTTGTTGTACAAGGTCGTCATGATCATATGATTAATACAGACAGCGCCAATATTATTTATAATAGCGTCGAGTCTCCTACAAAAGATATAAAATGGTACGAAGAATCTGGTCATACCATTACCTTTGATAAAGAGCGTGATCAGCTTCACGAGGATGTATATGCATTTTTGGAATCACTTGATTGGTAATAGAGATAATACGAATAAAGAAAAAGGAGGGACATGATGTGAAAGAAGAAAATCAGCCCTATATGAATGAAATACTGGATTTTATGAAAAGGGATAATTACAAACCTTTGACTGTCCAAGAGCTTGCAAAAGAATTTAATACTGAGGATGCAGAGTCATTCAAAGAGTTTGTTAAGGCACTTGTTATTATGGAAGAGAAGGGTTTAATTATCCGAGCAAGAAATGACCGCTACGGGCTGCCGGAACAAATGAATTTTGTTAAAGGGAAAGTAAGCGGACATGCAAAAGGGTTTGCGTTCGTAGTTCCTGAAGAAAAAGATGCGGGTGATGTATTTATTCCCCCTACTGAAACAAACAATGCTATGCACGGAGATATTGTGCTTGCAAGAGTGTTATCAGAATCATCAGGTGCTCGTCGTGAAGGAACCATTGTAAAAATCTTAGAACGAGGCACCCAGCAAATTGTAGGTACGTATACGCAAAGCAAGAATTTCGGCTTTGTGATTGCGGATGACAAAAAAATTGCAGGTGATATCTTTATTCCCAAAGCAGCAAGAAACGGTGCAGTTGAAGGCCATAAAGTAGTAGTAGAGCTGACAACCTATCCGGAAGGCCGCATGAATGCAGAAGGAAAAGTCGTTCAAATTCTTGGACATAAAAACGATCCGGGGATCGATATCATTTCTGTTATCCATAAGCACGGTCTTCCTCAAGAATTTCCTGCTGACGCTTTAACGCAAGCAATTGATACACCTGAGACAATTGATGAAAAAGATATCGGTAGCCGCCGCGATCTTCGTGATCAAGTTATTGTAACCATTGACGGAGCAGATGCAAAAGATTTGGATGACGCTGTAACGGTTACAGAGCTTGAAAACGGAAACTACAAATTAGGCGTTCATATTGCAGATGTAAGTCACTATGTTAAAGAAGGTTCTCCGATTGATGTAGAAGCGGCAGAGCGCGGAACAAGCGTCTATTTAGTAGACCGAGTTATCCCGATGATTCCTCACCGTTTATCTAACGGAATCTGCTCATTAAATCCAAAAGTTAACCGTTTTACACTTTCTTGTGAGATGGAAATTAATCCACAAGGTGAAGTAGTAAAACATGAGATTTTTGAAAGTGTCATCAAAACGACAGAACGAATGACGTATTCAGATGTGAACAAAATCTTAGTGGATAAAGATGAAGAAGTGTTAGAACGCTACGAGCCAATCGTTCCGATGTTTGAGCGTATGGAAAAGCTGGCAGCTATTCTTCGTAAAAAGAGAATGGATCGCGGTGCCATTGATTTTGATTTCAAAGAAGCAAAAGTATTGGTAGATGATGATGGACATCCTCACGATGTTATTTTGCGTGAACGTTCAGTTGCTGAAAAGCTAATCGAAGAATTTATGCTGGCGGCGAATGAAACAGTAGCAGAACATTTTCACTGGATGAACGTACCGTTTATTTATCGTATTCATGAAGATCCAGATGCAGAGAAGCTTACTCGTTTCTTAGAGTTTATTACAAACTTTGGTTATACAGTGAAAGGGACAGGCAACGATATTCATCCGCGTGCGCTGCAAGATATTTTAGAAGAAGTAAAAGGTACGCCTGAAGAGATGGTTATTTCAACTGTTATGCTTCGTTCGATGAAACAAGCGAAATATGAAGCAGAAAGTTTAGGCCACTTTGGTTTATCAGCTGAATTCTATACGCATTTTACGTCTCCAATCCGTCGTTATCCAGATTTAATCGTTCATCGTCTCATTCGTACGTATTTAATTGAAGGAAAAACAGATCAGCAAACGCAAGAAAAATGGCGCGAGCTTCTGCCTGATGTTGCTGAGCATTCTTCTAATATGGAACGTCGTTCAGTTGACGCTGAGCGAGAAACGGATGATATGAAAAAAGCTGAGTTTATGGCTGATAAAGTTGGGGAAGTATTTAATGGTATTATTAGCTCTGTTACAAACTTTGGAATGTTCGTGGAGCTAGAAAATACGATTGAAGGGTTAGTTCATGTTAGTGACTTAACGGATGACTATTATCGTTACGACGAACGTCATTATGCGATGATTGGAGAAAGAACGGGCAACGTCTTCCGAATTGGAGACGAAATTGAAGTGAAAGTTGCCGATGTGAATAAAGACGAGCGTTCAGTGGACTTTGTTATTGTGGGAATGAAAGAAGGTCGCAAACGCTTATCTAAAGATCGTCCTAAAGTGATTAAGGCAAAACAAAAGTCACGCAAAGATGATAAAGGAAAAGGTCGAGAGGGCAGCCGAAGCAAAAATGAAGAGTGGTCTACTCAAAAACCAAAGAAGAAAAAGAAAAAAAGATTCTTCGAAGGCGCTCCAAATGTTAAGCGCAAAAAGAAAAAGCGCAAATAATCGACAGCAGTGAAGCAGAAGGGTAGTCCTTCTGCTTCAAAACAGCTCTATTAAACGTTTTAGTTGTTGTTTAGATTTCCATACAGTAAAATGATACATAATATCATACATATACGTAAGTACGGCTGAAGGGAAGGAACGTTTTATGCCAAAAGGTGAAGGGAAATTAATTGCACAAAACAAAAAAGCCCGCCACGACTTTTTTATTGAAGAAACATATGAGACGGGTATTGTTCTACAAGGAACGGAAATCAAATCAATTCGTAATGGCCGTGTGAATTTAAAGGACTCTTTTGCTCGTGTGCAAAACGGAGAAGTATTTTTACACAATATGCACGTTAGTCCTTACGAACAAGGAAATCGATACAATCATGAGCCACTTCGTACACGAAAGCTATTGCTGCATAAAAGCGAAATCAGCAAGCTAATTGGCTATTCAAAAGAAACAGGTTATTCGCTAGTTCCGTTAAAAGTGTATTTGAAAAATGGATACGCAAAGGTTTTACTAGGGCTTGGTAAGGGTAAAAAGAAATATGATAAGCGTGAAGACTTAAAGCGCAAAGAAGCCAAGCGTGATATCGAACGAGCATTTCGTGATCGTCAAAAGATGTAAAGTTACAAAATCTTACAATTGCAAAATACTCATTTTGTGATATAATAAATATTGTTATCAGTTAGATTTCATTCTGCACACTGAAGTCGCTATCTGATGTAAGAGTTTTTCTTACACATTCCGACTCCCTTTTATATGGGGACGTTACGGATTCGACAGGGGTAGTTCGAGCTTAGGTTGCGAGTCGAGGAGATGGCCTCGTTAAAACATCAACGCCAATAATAACTGGCAAATCTAACAATAACTTCGCTTTAGCTGCATAATAGTAGCTTAGCGGTTCCTCCCTCCATCGCCCATGTGGTAGGGTAAGGGACTCACTTTAAGTGGGCTACGCCGGAGTTCGCCGTCTGAGGACGAAGGAAGAGAACAATCAGACTAGCGACTGGGACGCCTGTTGGTAGGCAGAACAGCTCGCGAATTATCAATATGCCAACTACACTCGTAGACGCTTAAGTGGCGATATTTCTGGACGTGGGTTCGACTCCCACCGTCTCCACCAAATACATATTTTTGGTGGCTTACCTTACTTATAACAGGAGCTAATCAAATGTATGATCTGCATTTGATTAGCTCCTTTTTAATTTATGATGGATGTAAAATTGAAAAAGCGGTACAAAAGTAAAAGGATGCCTCTTACACACAGAGGCATCCTTTTACTTTTGTTTAAGCTGAACAAAAAGCAGCATAAGAAAGGAGAGAAAGACGATCGAGATAACCCATAGCCAAGCGAGATTCATGTTTCCAGAGTCAATCGCGACGTAGATAGCGGTAGGAACAGTTTGAGTTTCACCTGGAATATTGCCAGCAAACATTAAAGTGGCTCCAAATTCTCCGAGTGCCCTTGCCAGACTCAATACACCTCCTGTTACGATAGCTTTAGAAGCTAAAGGAATGGAAATAAAGAAAAAGACTTTCCATTCGCTTGCACCATCTACTCGAGCTGCGTCTTCAATTTCATGATCAACGCCTTGGAAGCCCGTTTTGGCAGATTGATACATAAGGGGAAACGCAACGACAACGGATGCAATAACAGCTGCCCACCACGTAAAAATAACGGGTTGTTGAAAGACCCATTCAATTGCTCGGCCGAGCAGGCTGTGTTTTCCGAATATGACAATCAATAAAAATCCAACAACGGACGGAGGTAGGACCAACGGTAGCATCAATGCCGTTTCAACCATCACTTTTCCCTTAAAATGTTTCCTAGATAACAGTTTTCCTATAACAGTCCCTAGAATAATCACGACAAATCCCGCTACTAATGCAATTTTGAGCGATAGCTGAAGAGGAGATAAAAACTCTTGAATCATAGCAATCTCAATTCGCAGTGAAACCGTATTTTTTTAACGTGTTAAGAGCCGTCTTACTTTGTAAAAATTGATAAAAATCCTTTGCTTCTTGTGGATGTTTCGAATCCTTAATAACGCCTACAGGATATACAATTGGTTTGTGAGTGCTATGATCTGCAGTAGCTACAATCTTCACTTTTTTTGAAATCAACGCATCGGTTTTATAAACAACTCCAGCTTCAACGTTTCCTGTCTCCACATAGGAAAGCACCTGGCGTACGTCTTTTGCATAGACGGTTTTAGGCTCAACGTTTTTCCACAGATTCATGTGTTCAAAAGTCTCTTTTGCGTACTGTCCGGCAGGAACGGATTCCGGTATGCCAAGTGCAATTTTTTGAACAGCAGGCTTTGATAAATCTTCAAAATTTTTGATAGCAGCCGAATTATTCTTTGGGACGATAAGCACAAGGTCGTTGCCAACCAAGTCAGTTCCATTTTCTTTAGAAATAGCTCCTGACTTTACCAGTGCATCAAACTTATCTTCCGCTGCTGAAAAAAACAAATCAGCCGGTGCGCCGTTTTCGATTTGCTGTTGCAGCGAGCCTGAAGCTCCAAAATTAAATTTTAAGTCGATATTCGAATGCTTTGTTTCATATTGCTTTTGAATATCAGTAAGCGCATCTTTTAAGCTGGCCGCAGCGGATATCGTTAAGCTGACGTTTTGGTGCTGAGCCGCTGATTGACTCGTATTTGTTCCGTTCGAACAAGCAGCAGTAAACATAATTAAAAATAATAGTGCGAATAAGGGTTTAAAGTATTGTTGCATCGTGTCACCTCAATTAGTTGTAGTAAAGCAATTTAGTATAACTATATCACGTTCACTTAGAAATGGACTTCCTAAAAAGAAAACAGCGACTTGAAAGGGGAAAAAACTTTCAAGTCGCTGCCTTATTTACTCTTCCAACGCTTTGCCCATTCCTTTTAAAAAGTGAAGTCCAAATCCAATTGCACGATTAACATCTGGATCGTTTAGCGCTTTTAGAAGAGCTAATGCACTTACTTTTTTTCCTGTTTTTACATATTCATTTGCTTCGTTCATACCAGCTGTTGCACTGTTCACAAGTTTAGCGGTTACCTCTGGGTCTGCCTTCATCAACCCGCTGCTTGCACCCATAAGGGTATTAATTAAATTGGTTACCGGTTCTCTAGAAATTTGATGAAGCGCAATTTTTGAGATTTTTTCTTTTGCTTGAATCATTGAATCAGCAGCTTCAAGAACACCCATGTCGTTAAGTTCTCCGACAATCCCGAGAATACGATTCAGCGCTTCTTCATTATCTGCCAGCAGAGAAGTCAAGTCTTCTAATTTTTGCTGTTTTTTTTCCTCCTCGCTTAGAAGAGGCTTTTTAATTTCTGTAATAGGTTGTGCCATTTTTTCTCCTCCTATTTACTTGTTAAATGGACGTAGCCAGGACGGTTCCATTTACGCTGAACCTCGACCCCATTTTGAGGATGACGTTTTTTGTTACGCGGATTTGTAGACGGTAAAGGCGTTTCTCCACCTTTACTTAATACTTCCATCCGTACTTTTGTTTGTTTGTAAGCCGGCGTATTTGTTCGTTGGTCGACTGCAGGTCCCGTCAAGAAGTTAATAGCCGAATCTTTATGAACGGAGTGCATCGGAAGATACAGCTCATTTGCTTTTACCCGCTCTGTAATTAATGCCTGTACTTTTACTGCTCCAAACGGTGAGATTAATCTGACAAGCGAACCTTCTTCAATTTCACGCTCCTTGGCAAGCTGAGGTGAAATTTCTACAAATACTTCTGGTACTTTTGATTGAATACCGCTCGATTTATTGGTCATATTTCCTTCATGGAAATGTTCTAACATTCGTCCGTTATTAATGTGCAAATCATATTCCTCTGGAAATTCAGCAGGAAGCACCCAATCTGATAAAGCAAAGCGCGCTTTTTTATCTGGGAAATTAAACCCATCGACGTAAAGTAAAGGCGTGCTTTCCCCCTGTAAGCTCCCCCATAAGAAGCTATCCCAGCCTTCAAGGTTTTCGTAGCTGGCTTGGCTGAACAGAGGTGATAGACTAGCCATTTCTGAAAAGATGTCACCAGGGTGTGTATAGGCCCAATTTGCACCTAAGCGGTTTGCAATCTCTTGAACAATCCACCAATCCGGCTTTGAATCACCCAGCGTTGGTAATGCTTGATACAATCTTTGTACACGTCGCTCTGTATTGGTAAACGTTCCGTCTTTTTCAAGAGAAGGAACAGCAGGGAGTACAACATCAGCATATTGAGCCGTTCTTGAAAGGAAAATGTCTTGGACCACAAAAAAGTCTAGATTTGATAATATTTCGTGTACGTGATTAGCATTCGAATCGACAAGAGCCATATCTTCTCCTACAAGGTACATGGCCTTCATTTTTCCTTCATCAATTGAATGAAGCATTTGGATATTATCAAGACCCGGCTTGTCTTTAATTTTTACACCATATGCTTTTTCAAATTTTTCTCGAGCGACTGAGTCCGTGACGTGCTGATAGCCTGGCAGCCAAGCTGGAAGAGTTCCCATATCGCATGCTCCTTGCACGTTATTGTGGCCTCGGAGCGGATAAGCGCCTGCACCAGGGCGTCGATAGTTTCCAGTAGCAAGCAATAGGTTTGAGATAGCCGCTGATGTATCAGAGCCTCCCGTATTTTGTGTTACTCCCATGCCCCACAGCACACAGGTTCCATCGGCGTCTCGAATCATTTCAGCTATTTGAATGAGCGTTGCTGCTGGAATACCTGTAATTTGTTCAGCATATTCAAGCGTGTACTTTTCAAGCAAAGAGTTAAAGTCTTCAAAATAGTTGACGTTTTCTTGGATGAATTTTTCATTGTGCCATCCTTGGTCAATCATGTATTTTGTTACAGCCATTAGCCATACTTGGTCTGTACCTTGTTTTGGACTGATAAAAATGTCAGAGCGTTCAGCCATTTCGTTTTTGCGCAAATCTGCGACGATTAGTTTTTGGTCATGAAGCTTATGTGCGCGTTTGATACGAGTTGCTAATACAGGGTGCCCTTCAGCAGGGTTAGCTCCAACGATGATAACCAGTCCAGCTTTTGCGATGTCTTTTATCGTGCCGGCATCGCCTCCCATTCCTACTGTTCGGAATAATCCATCAGTTGCAGGTGACTGACAGTAGCGAGAGCAGTTGTCTACGTCATTTGTTTCAAATATTTGGCGAGCCAGCTTTTGAATAACATAGTTTTCTTCGTTTGTAATCTTAGAAGAAGAGATAAAACCAACTGATCCATGTCCATACTGCTGATTGATAGAGCTTAACCTGCTTGCTACTAAATCGAGCGCTTCTTCCCATGACGACTCTACAAATGCGCCATTTTTTCGGATTAAAGGCTTAGTAATAC
>Ga0209147_101052_pt1 | contig 11690 bp, 13 predicted proteins | sample AraplaCol_mLB_r2_FD_184278 | JGI IMG/M metagenome (GOLD analysis project Ga0209147, IMG submission 184278) | Arabidopsis root microbial communities from North Carolina, USA - plate scrape CL_Col_mLB_r2 (SPAdes) (version 2) | ecosystem: Host-associated > Plants > Roots > Endosphere | place: USA... | reverse complement strand
GCTATATCACACCAGTACCAGGCGGCGTTGGTCCGATGACCATCACAATGCTATTAAAAAATACGGTAGACGCTGCTAAAACAATTAACAGCGTAAAATAATAAAAAGCAAAAAACCCGTGCATATACGCACGGGTTTTTTTTGCTTCAGTAATGGAATGAAAGCTAAAAGAATAGAATGTAACAATCTGTATAAAAAGAGGAGGAAACCATGGTTACGTTACCTGCAACCGTATATTCTCAACAAATGGTGAAGAAAAAATTAAACGTTTACTATCCAGCTGTTCATTTGACTAATCAAGCTGTTCAGCACAGCATTAACAGCAAAATCTTGCAGCGTACGAATGAATTAATACGTCAGCAGGGATATGGAGAAAATCCGGATACAGAAGAAACGGGTTATTATGAGTTGAAAACAAACGAGCGAAATGTGCTCAGCTTAACGCTCGTCAATTTTGCTTATTCCGGGGGAGCGCACGGATTGACCGTGGTCGTTCCGTTAACGTTTAATGTGCTGACTGCAAAAACGTATCAACTAAAAGATTTATTTAAAAAAGACAGTGATTACGTGAGTGTTCTTTCTAAAATAGTAGGAGAGCAAATAAAAGAGCGTGATATTATGGTTCTTGGAGAATATAAAGGAATTAAACCAGATCAAGATTTTTATATCGCCGATAAATCGCTTGTACTATTTTATCAGCTGTATGATCTGGCTCCTTATGTATATGGAATTCCTTACTTTCCAATTTCTATCTATGCTATTCAAGATATTATTGCAGATGAAAGTCCACTTGGACAAATGTTTGGATAAAGTTATAAAAAATTGCGGTGCGGCCGCACGTATCTTTTTAACTCGGCCGCTAATTGCTGACGAAGCGAACGAACGCCAATCGCTTCAGCAATATCTTTTGCTACAGGAAACACCCCGATTTTAGTGATATGAACACGAAGATAACCCTCATACAAGCATCCTTGCTCCGCATGCTTGATTTTGGTGCGTACAACAGCTTCTATTTTATCGTTTTCATTTTGCAAAGGGTAAGAGTCTGTAATATGAAAACGAAAAGAATATTCCTCCATCACCATCATCCTTTTTTCTATGATATGTACTAGCATACTATACAAATAGTGAATCAGAAAAAATAAATGTGTCAAAAGAACAAAGCATAAAGCAATCAAAGAAGCAGTTTTTTGCATGTAATGATCATTATTTGTGAACGATAACAGAAAAAGACAAAAAGCTGGAGTTGCGATGATAAAAATAGCATTCAAAGGATTACTTATTATTTTATCTTTATATATTCTGTATGTGGTTATAACGGCGGTGGTTCTCTTTTATATACCTTTAAAAACAGGAGAGGAAACGACCTCAATTAAACCGGCTAGCTTTTTTGGTCACAGTGAGTCTACGGACCGAGTGAGACTTCTTGAAGATGGTTATGAGGCGGGAAGAGTTCGTATTCAAATGATTCAAGAAGCTGAGAAATCGATTGATATTGCTTATTACTCAATAGGAAAAGGAGAGTCAACGGATTTAATTATGGCCGCTCTTTTTAAAGCAGCTGATCGAGGCGTCCATACTCGCGTTCTTTTAGATGGGGTAGCTAACGGCTTACGGGGAAACCGAAGAGGCGTGCTCTATGCATTAGCTTCACATCCTAATATTGAAGTGAACTATTACGAGCCGTTTCAATTGTTTAAACCTTGGGCGTGGCAAAATCGTATGCATGACAAAATAATGGTTGTAGACGGACAGCTAGGCATAATAGGGGGACGGAATATAGGGGACAAATATTTGGCTAAAAAGCCTCCTCCAGACTTCGTCTATGATCGTGATGTCTTTATTACAAACAGTAAACATCAACAAGATAGCGTCATCACTCAAATGCAAAATTATATAAATGGATTATGGGCTCATCCTTACACTAAAAAAGCTTTTTATCATCTCACACAGTACCAGGTCGATCAGGGAAAGAGAATGGAAGCTTTGCTGCTGCAGCAATATGATAAAGCTAAGCAAGTAGGAGAAACATTTGCGACGCCTAAGATTAATTGGAATGCTTCCACCGTTCCTACAAAGCGTGTTTCTTTTATTCATAATCCAATTGAACGCTTTAATAAACGACCTTTTATGTGGAAAACGTTTATTAGCCTAGCAGAAGGAGCTAACCGCTCTGTTCTTATTCAAAGTCCTTATGTGGTGCCTACCACTGCAATGAGAAAGTATACAGTCATGAAAAAGAAGCCAGGCGTTCAATGGACGCTACTCACAAATTCAGTTACATCTACGCCCAATGTGTTGGCTTTTTCCGGGTATATCAGTATGCGTGATACGATTGTGAAGACAGGTGTAAAGCTTTATGAATATCAAGGGCCTTATTCGATCCATGCAAAGTCTGTGATTTATGATCAAAGACTTAGCGCCGTAGGCTCTTTCAATTTAGATTCCCGTTCTACATTTTTGAATAACGAATCAATGGTCATTATCGATAGTCAAAAATTCGCAAAAGAGTTGACGACGGCGATGGAAAATAAAATGGATAAAAGTATTCTTGTTGCCAATCACAATCGCTGGGTGAAACCTCCTGAAATCCAAAAGAAAGAAGAGCCTGTTATGAAGCGTACCTTACTTTATACCCTTGCAAAAGTAACTAGGTTTTTTAAGGAGTTTATTTAAACAACTGGCAGTAGAACAAAAAGCACTCAATGAACATTCATTGAGTGCTTTTTGTTACATACCTTATAACTAAGCTCATACAACGATCGCATCACGTAAATTATTCCCTTTCATTTGTTGGGAAAAATCGGTAGTATAAACATAATAAACAAAAAGGGGGAAGGTACGTGGAAACCGCTGTTTTAATGAAACCGGATGCAGCTTATAAAAAGGCTTATATGAGCTTTTATCATGAATGGAAAGCAAGCGGAGAAAAAATGATTCCATGGGTAATTGCTAAAGATCCTGCTTATTTTGAAAAAATGGTTCAAGAGTTGTTAGATGCAGAAAAAGGGATTGGATTGAAAAAAGGATATGTACCCGATTCCACCTACTGGCTAATGCATCACGAAAGAGTAATAGGGGTAGTTAATATCCGCCATGAGCTAAGTGAAATACTTCGAAACAGCGGAGGACATATAGGGTATGGTATTCGGCCAAGTGAAAGACAAAAAGGATATGCGAAGCTCCTACTGTGGTTATCTCTTCAAGAAATTAAAAAGCTGGGAGTTCAACGGGCATTAGTTGTGTGTGATGATTGGAACACCGCTTCTCGTCGAACTATTCTGGCAAACGGTGGTATACAAGACGAGGATTATATAGAAGAGGACGGAGCTGTTGTTCAACGCTTTTGGATTCATACGGATAAAATGGCATAAAAGAGAGATGAATTTTTTAATTCACCTCTTTTCTGCTTAGTCATATTGTTTCAAAGCTAACTTCAGCCGCATATAGGTATACATAGCGTATGCCTGTCTTCCTTTTAAACTGTACGGATTTGCTTTGGAGCAAAGACAGTCAAGAAATTGCTCATCACATGAGCGGCATGATCCGTAATCTTCATAGCATAAATCATGGTATTTACAGCAGCAGTCTACATCATTTACAGGACAGCCGGGACCACTGCAGCCGGGACCACACCATTTATAGCCGGGGAAGAGGCAGGGCGTGGCTTTCCGTTTGTTCGGAACAGACATAATCATTCATCCTTTTCAATAGTCTCTTTACATTAAATGCAAGAAAGAGAAAAGAGACAGGGACAAACACCTTGCAGCAGCAGCCTAATTTTCATGAATTTCTATTTAATCGATAAATGCGTCATTCATCCGCATTAATAGTTTGCCAAACAGATCCTTTTCTTCACTTGACCATTTTTTTAACATACTATGATAGCGTTCAAGACGCATTTGCTTATCAGTTTGCAGCATTTGTTTACCGCGTGTTGTGATGTCGAAGAGGCTGACTCGTCCATCCGAAGGATCAGAGGAGCGAGAAATAAGCTTTTTATTTTCTAAAGCAGCAGCCTGTCTAGAAAGAGTTGAAATGTCGAGTTTAAATGCTTCTGCCAGTTCTTTTACACGAGCTGGTCCAAATTCATCTAATTGCCGCAGCAATAAATAAGCTGATCTTTCTAGGTTTCCTATTTTATTTTCGGAATTATCAAGATAGACGGCTCGTCTAATAAAGGTAGTAAGTTCATATTCAATCAATTCAATTGAATTCATTTCTTGCATCATAATCGCCCCTTACAAAATCATTCATTGACAAAGAAATATATACTTGTATAATACAAATGTATATATAGTTGTATAGTACAAGTAAAAGTAGGTAAAGTAAAGGTGTTTATATAGTTAAATGTTAGACAACATGACAAAATAAAGAGAGGAGGACAGCTGTTCTTTATTTATAGGACAGTGATCTATAATGAAAGTGATACGAATCATTTTACAAATTGCGATTCTTTATGCTTTTTCTATGATTGGCGAAGCTGTTCACCATATGCTTCATCTGCCTATTCCAGGCAGTATTATAGGCTTAATTTTAATGCTCATTTGCTTAACATGCAAAGTTGTTCCCATCAAAATAATTGAAGACGGAGCAAGTTTCTTGTTATCTTTTTTACCGCTATTATTCATACCAGCTATGGCAGGTGTGATGAATTATCCTTCCCTTCTTTCAAGCAGTGGAGCGGTTTTATTTTTAATTATTGTGCTTAGTACGATTATTACGATGGCTGCCGCAGGGACTGCTAGCCAACTTTTGGAAAAGAAAGCGAACAAACGAAAGGAGAAACAACAGTGCAAGAATTCTTTATCGCGGTCTTTATAATCGTAGCTACAGTTGCTTTGTATCTAGTCATGGCAAAAGTATACGTACGATTCTCTTATCCGATTCTTATTCCTGTTTTAACTACAACCATATTCGTTATTCTTCTTTTGCTTGCTTTTCATGTTTCCTATGATGAGTATATGATTGGAGGCAAATGGATTAATTCACTTCTAGGACCAGCGGTTGTTGCATTAGCGTATCCGCTCTATAAACAACGTGAGATGCTAGTAAAATACAGCGTTCCTATTATTGGAGGGGTATTTGTAGGGTTATTCGCAGGCATGATCAGCGGACTTGTGTTTGCTGAAGTATTTGGCGTTGATCGAAGCCTGATTTTATCCATTATTCCTAAATCTATTACTACTCCGGTAGCTATTCAAATTGCCACAGGACTAGGGGGTGTTCCATCGATGACCGTGGTATTTGTTATGATCGCAGGTTTTTCGGGAGTAATTCTTGGACCGATACTTTTAAAATGGATTCGGATCAAGAGTTCTTTAGGAAAAGGAATTGCACTGGGCAGCGCTTCCCATGCGCTAGGAACTTCTAAAGCATTTGAATACGGTGAACTAACGGTATCGATGAGTTCAGTATCAATGACGTTAAGTGCTGTACTAGGATCGGTTTTTGGACCGATTGTTGTCTGGCTATTCCAAGTATAAGGTGAGATAAAAGAAAGTGAATAAAAAAACAATCTTGTTCCAATTGGAACAGGATTGTTTTTTTTTTATACGAAAGCATAAGTTTTGTCTGCAGCAAATTTTAAGTTGTGCGGCTCTTACTCGGGTACTATAATAAAAAGAAAGAAAATTCATAAAATAAACGCTTTTTTGTTATTCTTAGGAAGGCTAGTCAATGTCGGACGGGTAAGTAGGCTTAGTCAAAGTTATATACGCAGTAAAAATAGCAGAAAAGAGGAGCTGAACGTATTTTATGAAAGAGGAGCTCGTGTATATAGGAAAAAAGATTCTTGAACATAAATATAGCTTGTCTGAAAAATTAGCCGAACGTTTAGATGCTACACATACGCTAAGTCTAGAGGAATTGAAAGAAAAGAAAATTCTGAAGTGGCGAGTGTCGATTATGGAATACTTTGGAAGGTCTTTGTTTGAAGAACAGGAGGCTGTACTTAAACTTGTTAAAGAATGGGCACTTGATACGGGTAAATATGCAGTGGAAAAAAATATTCCTTTAGAAAAAGCACTGGGTATCCTTCCAATCTATCGCAGCGTTATTTGGGATGTATTTACAGGAGAACTAGAGGAGCATCAGTTTGCTGCAATTACCATGCTGCATGTCAGTGAACGAATTGATCCGCTTTTAGATACGGTAACATGTGTTTTTGGTCAAATTTATGACGAGCATAATCGATATATGATGAATTTAGCTTATACGTCACTAGAAGAACTTTCAGTTCCGCTCGTACCTGTTACAAAAGGAATCGCTATTATGCCGATTATTGGAGAAATTGATACCCACCGCTCGCAAGTTATTATGGAAACCTGCTTGAAAAAAGGGACAAGCCTTCAATTATCTTATCTTATTTTGGATATTTCAGGTGTCGTGATTATTGATACAATGGTAGCAGACAATCTTTTTAAAATTCATCGCTCTCTCAAATTGGTGGGAGTAGAAGCTATTATAACGGGGATACGACCGGAAATTGCCCAAACGGTAGTCAAACTAGGAATTGATTTTAATCAAATTAAAACAGAAGCAAATTTAGAAGCGGCTCTTTTAAAGATTGGGTTTACACGTCCTGAAGAACATAGCCGCACGCATTTGTCACCACAACACATAAAATGACCGGCCATAAATATGCATTTCAGCAGGCAGAACGTAATTGCATAGTAAAAAAGCGGATGTTAATCAACATCCGCTTTTTTACTTAATAAATGCGATATGCCAGGGTAGCACAAAAGCATAAACGAGGAAGTATACCACTATTGAATAGATAAAAAACCAGCTGTTTAAATGCATATAGCCACTTTTAATCATTCCGTATTCTATAAGTAGTGAACCAGCGCAAAAGAGAAGGGATAAAACCCATTTATTTTTAGCTGTTAAGTAAGCTAAAAATAAAATGGAAAGGGAAGGTGGAATAAACGTATAGCTTAGAATATCTCCAAGTCCTGTAACTTTTGGATCTCCCAAATCAATCATGTTAAAAACACGCGTAATGATAACATCACAAAGCCATCCGACAAATCCAACTACGCTAAACGTGATATAAAAATCTCGCCAAGTTAGCTGTCGTTTAAATAAAACAAGGGCAAGAATAAATAAACATAAACTAACGGTAATCGGAAACCACAAACCATGTGCAGATAAGTCTAAATGCTGAATTGCTTGCTCCAACATTGTTCACCTCAAAAGAAAGAGTTAGTGTTGAAGTTAGCCTATGTTATGGAAAGTATTTTATACATTTTCTACGCGTTGCGCGTATATTCTTCTCGCAAGATTGAATATAACTTTAAGTCTTGATGAGCTCCCTTAATAAACATGGCTTTTCGAATTGTTCCTTCATAAGACATACCGATTTTTTTCATCACTTTCTCAGAAGCGGCATTTTCAACAAAGCACCTCGCCTGAATGCGTACTAGATCCATTTCTTCAAATCCAAAAGCAATTACTTTTTCAGCTGCTTCCGTAACAAATCCCTTATTCCAATATGCTTCAGAAATCGCATAGCCAATTTCCGCAATGCGATGAGTAGGGTTCCAAGTGACAAAGTCAATGGTGCCAATACATTTTTTCAAGGCTTTGATTTCCATAGCCCAAGGAGAAATGGATTGGTTGCTGTACTGCTTTAAAACGAAGGAAACAAACTCTTTTGTATCTTTAAGTTTTCGGTGCTTTTCCCAATTTACATATCTGCTTACCTTTTCATTTGAGGCATATTCAAACATGTCACGCACATCTTTTTTGGTAACTTTCCGCAACCGGAGTCTTTCTGTTTCTAGTGTGGGTAAATTTCCGTATATATCTTTTACTTGAATCATAAAGTTGTCTCCTTTCTCAGCAAGAAGTGAATGAATTGTTGATAATAATGTTTCATAGAAGCTGCAGCATCCAAGAAAGACACTTTTCATTTCATGTACTTGATTCTTTAATTGTAAAATATTTCATTGCTGAGCGTAAGAGGTCAAATAGCTTTTTAAAAAATAAAAAATTATTTTTACTGTTCATAATCAGTTCACATATGCTTGTTAGACTAAAGTCAGAAATTACGAAGGAGTGAAATGAAACACATGAACAGTGAAGTGAAAGAAGAACGGACTTCAAACAAAAAAAGAATAGACTTATTTTTAGTTCCAATTGTTTTAATTGCAGCGTTTTTGAACTTATTTAAAATTTGGACAGATGAATACGCCAACGCTTATTACACGGCAGCTGTCAAAAGTATGCTTCAAAGTTTTCATAATTTCTTTTACGCATCTTTTGATCCCGGAGGTTATGTAACCATTGATAAGCCGCCGGTTGTGTTTTGGATTCAGACAATTAGTGCCAAAATATTTGGGTTTCACGGATGGAGCGTCATTTTACCACAAGCATTAGCTGGCATCGGTTCAGTTCTTTTAGTATACGTACTCGTAAAACGTACGTTTGGCGTATGGGCTGGCAGGTTTGCTGCTCTTGCCATGGCTCTGACGCCAATTGTACCGGCGGTAAGCCGAACAAATAATATTGATAGTATGCTTGTGTTTACATTATTAGTAGCAACATGGATGTTGTTTCGTGCTGTGCGTACGGCTAAATTTGGCTGGGTGTTAGCAGCTTTTGCGATGATTGGTGTTGCCTTTAATATGAAAATGCTTCAGGCATACATGGTTTTACCAGCATTTTATGTTTTCTATGTAGTGGCAACCAAAATTACATGGAAAAAGAAAATTGCTTTTTTAACAACAGCGACTGCACTGATGCTCGCCGTTTCTGTCTCATGGGCAGTTGTAGTGGATTCAACTTCTGCTGATAAGCGGCCTTACATGGGAAGCAGTCAAACAAATTCAGTTCTAGAGCTTGCTTTCGGGTATAACGGTATTAATCGTTTAACGGGAAATACAAGCGTAACGGGAAGCAGTCGTAAACAGCCTTCTCAAACTCAACAGCAAACAGCAAGCAGTGAAACGAAACAAACTAGTAATTCAAGTTCTGATTCTTCACAAAGCTCAAATCAAAGAAAGAGCAGTTCTTCTCAAAAGATGCAGGCTCCAGGCGGAGGGAATCAAAACGGAATGTTCAACACGGGGAATCCTGGTCCATTCCGATTGTTCCAAAAAGGGTTATCAGATCAAATCAGCTGGTTATTACCATTTGTAATCTTTTCAATCGTGGGTCTATTTGCCGGAGTGAAATTTAAAGGGCCTTACACGACAAAACAAAAAGAAAGTTTATTTTGGTTAGCGTGGCTGCTGCCAGTAGCTGTCTTTTTTAGTATCGCAGGATTTTTTCATCAGTATTATTTAATTATGCTGGCACCTCCAATCGCCGCATTTGCAGGAGCGGGAGCGGTAGCTTTATGGAGCATGTACAAACAGCGTAATGGCTGGAAATCATGGCTGCTGCCAGGTGGTATTTTAACAACAGCAGCACTTCAAGTATATATTATGTCTCCTTATGTCAGCTCAATCGGCGTAGCGCCAATTGCAGGTGTAGGAGCACTAGGCGTCATTTTAGCTCTTGTTTTAGCTGTTCGTAAAGAACGTAAAAATTCTTTGACGAATTACCTAGGAGCCGCAGTGCTGGTTGTCTTGCTCGCAATGCCGGCGTATTGGGCGATGACCCCGATTATTTATGGTGGAAATAGCATGCTTCCAGCAGCAGGTCCTGATTCTTCAAGCGGTATGGGGGGACCTCCAAGCACAGCTACAAATAGCAAACAATCTGGCTTTAATGGTATGCAGCCTCCAGGAAGCTCTAGCGGCAATTCATCATCAAACAATCAAATGCAGCCGCCAAGCGGTTCATCGAACGGCGGTCAGCTGCAAATGCCGGGCGGTTCGTCCAATAATGGTCAAATGCAGCCGCCAAGCGGTTCTTCAAACAGTGGTCAAATGCAAATGCCAAATAGCACTTTAAGCAAAGCATCTTCTTCAAAACGAAAGAGTGGAGGGATGAACGCAGAAGTAAACAAAAAGCTACTAAACTATTTAACAAAAAATAATACAGGTGAAAAATATTTGTTTGCCACAACGGATTCAACTTCAGCTGCGCCTTACATTATCGAAACGGGCAAACCAGTCATGGCAATGGGAGGATTTAGCGGTTCAGATCCAATTCTAACGGTGAGTAAATTAAAAGCCATGATTAAAAAAGGTGAAGTGAAATATTTCTACTTGTCTGGAATGGGCAAGGGAGGCCAATCTGACGTTATCACGTGGATTAAAGAAAACAGTAAAGAGATTCCTTCTTCCAAATGGCAGTCTACTTCATTAAGTTCTCAGCAAGGACCATCTGGAAATGGAACATTATACGAAATAACGCTTAAATAAGGAGGACATGAACATGAGTTCAGTTATTAAATATTCTATTGTTGTTCCTGTCTACAACGAAGAAGAAGTGATTCATGAAACCTACCGCCGTCTCACAGAAGTGATGCGTTCAACGAAAGAAGCTTACGAGCTTCTTTTCGTGAACGATGGCAGTAGAGACCGAACGGCAGAAATCATTAAAGCATACAGCGAGCAAGATTCGGCCGTTGTTTTATTAGATTTTGCCCGTAACTTTGGTCATCAAATTGCTATTACAGCTGGTATGGATCATGCAAGAGGAGAGGCGGTTGTTGTAATTGATGCTGATTTGCAAGACCCGCCCGAATTGATTTTAGAGATGATTGAAAAATGGAAGCAAGGGTTTGACGTTGTATACGCTAAGCGTACAAAGCGAAAAGGAGAAACATATTTTAAAAAGCAAACAGCGGCTATGTTTTATCGCTTTTTACGTGCAATGACTGATATTGATATTCCTCTCGATACAGGGGATTTCCGCTTGCTAGATCGTAAAGTATGCAATCAAATGAATAGCATTCAAGAAAAAAATCGCTTTGTTCGCGGATTAGTAAGCTGGGTGGGCTTTAAGCAAATAGCAGTAGAATATGAGCGAGACGAGCGCTTGGCGGGGGAGTCGAAATATCCTTTGAAAAAGATGCTGAAGCTTTCAATGGATGGCATTACGTCCTTCTCCTATAAACCGCTGAAGCTAGCTAGCTATGCTGGTGTAACGCTATCTGGTATCGGTTTTATTTATCTTTTAGTGGTGCTGTATTTGAAGTTATTTACAGACAGTACCATCACCGGGTGGTCGTCGTTAATTGTCATTCAGCTATTCTTTAGCGGCATCATTTTAATTATTCTCGGTATGATTGGAGAATATATTGGCCGCATCTACGATGAAACAAAAAATCGTCCACTCTATATCGTCCGTGAAAAGTATCAGCTTGAAACACGCAAGGAAGTATCACTTCGTGACTAACAAATGGCTATCCTTTATTAAATTTGCGTTAGTAGGAGTTGTAAATACACTGATTGATTTTGTAGTATACGCACTTTTAACAACAATCGGTGTGAACTATATATTAGCGCAGTGGCTTTCATATAGCGCGGGGATTTTAAACAGTTATGTCATGAATCGTAAGTGGACGTTTAAGAAAAAAGAAAAAAGCAGTAAACGTGAAGTGATCTCATTCGTGGTCGTGAATTTAATCACTTTATCCCTAACATCTTTTCTGTTGACTGTTCTATATAATAAATGGGGTATACCGCTGCTAATCAGTAAACTTTTGATCACAATCGTAAGTGTCGGTATAAATTTTATTGGCACTAAATTATTTGTATTTACTACTAAAAAAGAAAGAGGGATTCATATAT
>Ga0209147_101045_pt1 | contig 11777 bp, 7 predicted proteins | sample AraplaCol_mLB_r2_FD_184278 | JGI IMG/M metagenome (GOLD analysis project Ga0209147, IMG submission 184278) | Arabidopsis root microbial communities from North Carolina, USA - plate scrape CL_Col_mLB_r2 (SPAdes) (version 2) | ecosystem: Host-associated > Plants > Roots > Endosphere | place: USA... | reverse complement strand
CGACGAGGCACGGGGCGATCTATATTTTCCCCCATTCCGGGGAAAAACCCCGCCGCGACCGGCGCCCGCCCCGACTTCAAGGAAGAAGACCATGACCAACGCCTCCTCCGAAGCTGCACCGAAGACTGCTTCCAACGCCGTGCAGTACCAGGTGAAGACCCGCGCGATGCGCCGCTACATCACCTTCTACTCGCTGGCCTCGCTGGGCATCGCGCTCCTCTGGGGCTCGCTGCTCGCTATCCTCGTCCCCCTGCAGGTACAGGGCATCGAGTTCCACCGCATCTTTACGGGAGCAGACTCCGGAGTGGACCTCCAAGCGCTGACGACCCTGCAGAGCAAGGTCGCCGCGGGAACGGTGACACCGGACCCGGATCAGCAGCGACAGCTCGGGCTGCTGGCAGAGTTCAACTCCTCCCGCGCCACCAGCCTGTCGATCGTCTCCTCGGTCGGCGTGCTGCTCGGCATGCTGCTCTCTCCGATCATCGGCATGCTCTCCGATCGGACGAAGTCGCGGTGGGGGCGACGAGCACCGTGGATCGCAGCAGGTGGCATCGGTGGGACCGCCCTGATCTGCCTGATGCCTGTTGCGCCCACAATCGCGGTGATGGTCGTCATCTGGTCGCTCCTGCAAGTACTGGTCGGGGTAGCGCAGGGCCCGCTGACGGCCACCGTGGCCGACCGCGTCCCCGAAGCCCGCATCGGAGTCGTCTCCGGAATCTCGGGACTGGCGTCCTACTTCGGCGCCATCATCGGCGCCGTGGCCGCAGGCAGCCTGTTCGCCAGCATCGGACTGGCAGCCTACTTCCCGATCGGCATCCTGCTCCTGCTCACCACAATGGCGTTCGTCCTCTTCGCTCGAGACAACACGTCCCGGGAAATGATCACCAAGCGACTGCGCTTCAAGTCGGTCGTGAAGTCCTATGGGGTGGCGCTGGGCGACGCAGACTATCGCTGGGCCTGGATCTCCAAAGTCCTGCTCTACCTGGGCTACGGCATCAGCAGCGTCTACTCGCTTTACATGCTGCAGAGCTACATCAGCCCCGCCCTGTCAGCGACCCAGGCCGCCCAGACCGCACCGCTGCTCCAGTTCGCCGCCCTGCCGACAACCCTCCTGGCCATGTTCATCAGCGGACGCTGGTCCGACAAGATCAAGCGCCGCAAGCCGTTCGTGGTGGCCGCAGGCCTGCTCATGGCGGGCAGCTTCCTCATCCCGTTCATCTCGCCTACACTCCCCGCGATGTTCATCCAGGTGATGGTCACCGGCCTGGGATACGGGACCTTCGTGGTCGTCGATCAGGCACTGTTCATCGATGTCCTTCCCGACAAGGAGGCCGCCGGACGCGACCTCGGACTCTCCTCGCTCGGCCAGAACCTCGGAAACGCTCTCGGCCCCATCGTCGCCGGCGCCGTCGTCGGCATCTTCGCCGGCGCTTACGCGCCCGTCTGGCCGATCGCCTTCGCACTGGTCACCATCGCATCCCTGCTGGTCCTGCGGGTCAAGCGAGTCCGATAGCCCGACGCAGCGGTCGCCGCTGTTTTCTCCCGCCCGGTGGAAAACAGCGGCGGCGGCCGACATAATCAAGAACAGGAAGCGGAAGTGACGGGATGACGAACACGAGCAGCGCCACACCCCGACGGGGTCGGCCGCGGCGTGTCGACCGCGAACGCATCATCGAGGCCGCACGGGCCCTGGACCCGTCGACTCTGACGATGCAGCAACTGGCGGTCGAAATGGGGGTGGACCGCAAGACGCTGCACTACCACGTCGAGAACCGGGCCACCCTGCTCCGCATGGTCGCGGCGGACGCCTTCCGGGAAGCCCTGATGCAGCACCATTTCACGCCTCAAGACGATTGGCGCGACGCACTGCGAGCCTTTGCCACCATCACTCGTGAGGCCGTGATCAGCGCCGGCGCATGGGCAAGCTACGTCGCGATGGAGAAGGAAGAAGACCTCGAAGCGGTGCGGCCGGCCGAAGCCGCCGGACGTGCGCTCGTGTCAGCCGGACTGCCGGAGAATGAGGCCGGCCGCGTCATTGCTCTCCTCGCCGAGCTCGCCTACACGTCCGCCCGAGATCGGGCGATCACGGGCGCTGGCACCCACCCACAGGAACCCGAGCTCGAGGTCGCCCTTGAAGCAGCGCCGGAAGGCGAGTTCGCTCTGGTGCGGCGTCTCGTCGGCGCGCACTCCGCTTCCTTGGGCAGCGACGAGCAGTTCGCCTTCGACCTCAACCTGATCATGCTCGGCGTCGAGAAGCTCGTCGCCGACCGTCACGCGGACTCCTGACCACCGGCCTTCGCCGCCATTCTCTTCGCCGTCTCGCGTGGATGCCCCACGCCTTTCGCATACCCGCACGTATAAGGAACTCATCTCATGTCGACGACAACCACCACCGCTTTTGAGGACGCAGTCCGACAGATCCAGCGTGGAGAATCGCTGGAGACTGCCGTCGAAGCACTTCTCGCTCAACTCACCCCGGAGGAGAAGCTCTGGCTCCTGGACGGTGACCAGGAGTTCTGGGCCGCCATCGCCGAGATGTCACAGGCCTACAACGCCCGCCCGATCACCATGGGCGCGGTCGAGCGCCTCGGCATCCCAGGTCTCCGGTTCAGCGACGGCCCGCGTGGAGTCGTTATGGGCGCCTCCACGGCGTTCCCGGTTTCCATGGCCCGCGGAGCGACATGGGACCTCGACCTCGAAGAACGGATCGGCATCGCCATCGGCCGCGAGCTGCGCGCGCAGGGCGCCAACTTCTTCGGCGGCGTCTGCATCAACCTGCCGCGGCATCCTGCCTGGGGTCGCGCACAGGAGACCTACGGTGAGGACCCGTACCTGCTCGGTGAGTTCGGCGCGGCTTTGATCCGCGGCGTGCACCGCAACGCAATGGCCGTCGCCAAGCACTACGCCCTGAACTCCATGGAGAACGCCCGCTTCACCGTCGACGTCCGGGCGGACGACGCCACACTGCACGAGGTGTTCCTGCCGCACTTCCGCCGCGCGGTCGAAGAAGGTGCCGACGGCATCATGACCTCCTACAACTCGGTCAACGGCGAATGGGCCGGACAGAACGACGTGCTCCTCGAGGGCATCCTCCGCAAACAGTGGGGGTTCCAGGGTGTCACCGTCTCCGACTTCATCTCCGGGATCCGCGGTGCGGCGGTCTCCCTCGTCGCCGGGCTCGATGTCGAAGAGCCGGCCCGCCAGCAGCGCGCAGCCTACCTGCCCGACGAGATCGTCGCCGGCAAGGCCTCATGGGAGCACGTCGACCGGGCAGCACGCCGGATCCTCCGCACACAGCTCGCCTACTACGCCTCCGACCTGGAGCCGCAGCCGGAGCCGTCCGTTGTCTTCTCGCGCGAGCACCGCGACCTGGCCCACGAGGTCGCTCAGCGCAGCATGGTCCTGCTCCGCAACGAGAACGTCGCCGACGGTCCCCTTCTCCCGCTCGACGCCAGCTCGCTTTCAAGCGTCGCCGTCATCGGGCGGCTCGCCGGCGTTCCGAACACCGGCGACCACGGGTCCTCCGACGTTCACAGCCCCGAAGTGACCACCGCACTCGACGGCATCGTCGCCGCGCTTCCCAACGCGACCGTGACCCATGTCGAAGCAGACGACCCCGCCGCCGCCGCCGTCGCCGCCACGGAAGCTGATGTCGCCATCGTCGTCGTCGGATACACCGCGGACGACGAAGGTGAGTACCTCGGCACCGACGCCATGAACAATCCCGAGTTGCTGGCTCTGTTCCCGCCCATGCCCGAGGGCATGATGCTCGGCGGAGAGCCGGGCGCCACCGCGACCGCAATGGGTAGCGCTGAGGGCGGCGACCGGGCGAGTCTGCGACTCCGGCCCATCGACGAGGAGATCATCCTCGCCACCGCGGCAGCAAACCCCCGAACCGTCGTCGTCGTCGTGACCGCCGGCGCGGTCATCACCGAGCGGTGGCGGACCAAAGTCCCGGCCACGGTGATCTCCTGGTACTCCGGTTGCGAAGGCGGTCACGCCCTCGCCGACGTGCTGCTCGGCCGCGTCGACGCCTCCGGCCGACTGCCTTACTCCATCCCCACCAGCGAGGAGCACCTGCCCTTCTTCGACCGCGAGGCGACAAGCATCGTCTACGACCGCTGGTTCGGACAGCGGCTGCTCGACCGCGACGGCCACCCCGCCGCCTACCCGCTCGGTTTCGGCCTCAGCTACACGACATTCCACATCGATCAGGTCGAGGCGCACCCCGTCAACGGCGAACACTTCACCGCCGCGGCGACGGTCACCAACACCGGCAGCCGCCGCGGTCGCCACGTCGTGCAGCTCTATGGTGTGATCCACGCCGCCGACTTCCCCTCCCGCGTCCTACTCGGATTCGCGACCGTGGAACTGGAGCCGGGCCAGACGCGCACCGTCGAGGTCGGAGCATCGACGCGGCCGCTGCAGCGCTGGACCGGCGACGGGTTCGTCCCCGCCGCGACCCACGCCACGCTTGAAGCGGCGGCATATGCCGGCGATCCCGACGCTGCGACCACCGCCCTCGACCTCCACTGACCGCCCGTGCTGCGCACCTCCTTCAACGACGACTGGTTCGTCGGCCGCGACCAGGACGACCGACGGGACGACCTCGGCCCCATCACGCTCCCGCACGATGCGATGATCACCGAGACTCGCTCTCCGCACACGCCGAACGGGCACAACACCGGCTACTATCCGGGCGGGATATACCGCTACACCAAACGCTTCATCGCGCCGCCGGAATGGCAGGACCAGCATCCCACGCTCGAGTTCGAGGGCGTCTACCACCGGTCGCGGGTCTTCGTGAACGGTGTCCTCGCCGGCGGCCGTCCTTCTGGATACGCGCTGTTCCACGTGCCGCTCGGAACGCACCTGCGTTTCGGGGAGGAGAACGTCATCGAGGTCGTCGCGAACAACGACGACATGCCCAACAGCCGGTGGTACACCGGCAGCGGCATCTACCGGCCGGTGCACCTGCTTACCGGCGGACCCGTGCGAGTTCTTCCGACAGGCCTCCGAGCAACCACCCTCTCCGCCGACGCCGAGCAAGCGACCGTCGCCGTGTCCGTCGCCGTCGAGAATGGGACCAGGGACGCGACAGAAGCGGAGGTCGTCGTCACGCTGAAGCGGAACGGCCGCGAGGTCGCATCCGGCCGCGCACATGTGCCGGTCGACGGATTCGGGACCGGGACGGCGACGGCCGAAATAGGAATCGACCACCCTGCGCTCTGGTCACCCGACGACCCCAACCTGTACCAGGTGCACGCGACGGTTACGGTTGACTCTGCCATCCAGGACGAAGTTGTCGACTCCATCGGCATCCGCACCGTCACCGTGGATGCCGAGCACGGCCTCCGAATCAACGGTCACGTCACCAAACTTCGCGGCGCCTGCGTCCACCACGACCACGGAATTCTCGGCGCGGTCACGCTCGACCAGGCCGAAGACCGCCGGGCACGCCTCCTCAAGTCCGCGGGGTTCAACGCCATCCGCACCGCCCACAACCCCTCAGCACGCGCACTCCTAGCCGCCGCCGACCGGCACGGGCTGCTCGTGATGGAGGAGTTCACCGACGTCTGGACGCGCGCCAAGACGACCCACGACTACGCCACCGACTTCGAGGAATGGCACGAGAGAGACCTGGAAGCGATGGTCGCGAACGCCTACAACCACCCGTCGGTGATCATGTACTCGATCGGTAATGAGATCGCTGAGACCGGGCAGCCTTCCGGCATCGGTCTGAACCAACGACTAGTCAGCATCCTCCGGGCCGCCGACGCTACGCGACCCATCACCAACGGCGTGAATCCCTTCCTGAACCTCCTCGCACCAAGCGACGAGAAGCACGCGGCCCAACTCGCGAAATCCGCCAAACCGGGCGACGAGGACGAGCGACCGGGCAAGGGGAGCGGACGAAGCCTCATCACCGTGCTGAACCTGCTCATGTCGGCGATGCAGAAGATCACGCCGATCATCCTGCGCAGGAAGTTCACCGACACCAAGATCCGGGCAGTGATGGACGCGCTCGACGTCGCCGGCTACAACTACGGGGGCGCCCGCTACGTGCAGGACGCCAAGCGGTACCCTGTGAAGCCGATCGTCGGCACGGAGACCGGCCCCGGACAACTCGAGCAGAATTGGCCGCTCGTCGAGTCGCATCCGCAGATCATCGGCGACTTCGTCTGGACCGGGTGGGACTACCTCGGCGAAGCCGGAATCGGGACAATCCGCTACAACGACCGGCCCCGCCTGTTCTCACCCTGGCCCGGGCGCCTCGCCGACACGTCAAACTTCGACATCACAGGCCACCGCCAGACGCAGACCTACGTCAACGAGATCATCTGGGGCCTACGCACCGACCCCTACATCGCCGTACGCCCGGTCAATCACTCACGTGACAAGCGAACACCCTCTCTCTTCCGAGCAACTGACGCCATCCGCAGCTGGAGTTGGGATGGTTTTGAAGGCACGCCCGCCACGGTCGAGGTCTACGCACGTGCCGCTCGGGTGACGCTCGAGCTCAACGGCATTCCGGTGGGCCGCGGTAAGCGGCGGGGGAACTTCCTTACAACATTCCGGATGCCATTCCGCACGGGCGTACTCGTGGCCACTGCCTACGATGGCCGAGGCAGAGAGGTCGGACGTGATCGGCTCGCGAGCGCGTCGACCGACTTGCGGATCAAGGTCACCGCCGAGGCCGACGACTTTCGCGCCGACGGGCAGTCTCTGCTCTACCTGGGCATCGAACTGGTCGACCCCGCCGGAATCGTCAAACCGACCTTCGACCGACCGGTGACAATCTCCATCGACGGGCCCGCAACGCTCGCGTTGGGCTCCGCTGCCCCCTCTTCCATTCAGAGCTTCAAAGTCGACACGCACACCACCTTCCAAGGACGAGCACAAGCCATTCTGCGGACGACGTTACAACAGGGCCCCGTCACCGTTACGGTCGATGCAGAAGGATGCAGCCCCGTCGTCTTCTCGCGCGAGTCGACGACGGCCGCCGCGATTTCTCGCTGAGGTCCCCGCCACTCATGCTGTCGCGCGAATGCAACACCCACCGGAACCAGATCGGCTTGCTTACTCGATCTGCGCACCGAGGCCAGCAATCTGCGAGAGTAGGAGAGTGCGCGCAGTACATCCCGAGCCCTCAGGTGCCCCAGTGAAGATCGGCGCCAAACTCCGGGCAAGTAGACTCGCGCAACAGATAACCATCGACCAACTGGCAGCATCTACTGGGTTGAGCAAGGGTTTCATCAGCCGCGTGGAAAGAGACGAATCCTCGCCTAGCGTCGCCACCCTGGTCATGATCTGCCAAGCGCTTTCTCTCCAGATCGGAGCCCTCTTCGAGGCCGCCGACACGGCCCTGATCGAGCTGGACGATGCTCCACCCATCAATATGGGCGGAGCGGGAACGACTGACCGGCTGGTCACACCGCGCGGCCAGGCGGCCTTACAGATGCTCCGCTCCGCGGTGAATCCTGGGGCAAGTGGCGGTCAAGAGCTCTATACGATCAACTGCGAAGTCGAGGTCTTACACGTTTTCAAGGGAACACTCACTGTTGTGTTCGTGGAGGAAGAGCTAAGCGTAGGCGAGGGCGCTACCCTCACGTTCCCTGGCCGCGTGCCGCACACCTGGCGCAATGACGGCTCCGAGGTGGCTGAGGTCAGCTGGACCATGATCCCGGCGGCGTGGAGCGGTTCACAGTAGCCGGCGGTGCGGCGTCGACACACCTCGAATTCGCGACCGACTCTTTGTAGAGCGACCTGCGACATCCGCGACGGAGCAGTGCCCGCTCCAACGAACGGGCAGCGCCCAAGAGTGAGGATTTCTGACGCCGTGAAGTCCAGCGCACAACGAACCTCAATCAGCGGCCACGCTGCTTGGCAATCGTGCCCGATCCCACCCGGGGGGACCGCCGACCGGCGCAACGCCGTAGTCCTAACGCGCCCGGGACGAGCCCGAAGCATTGCTTAGTCGACGTTGTGCGCACTTCGTAGCAAGGACCAAAGCCAGGTCATCAGGGCCGAACTCGACTGAAAGCAGGCCGGTAACGAAGCAGGGCACTAGCCAAAGACACGAGCGGGAAAAACATGCGGCGGCGACGAACCCGAGAGCGACGGATCGACACATCGAGAAGAAAAGCTGAATGCACGTAGGCACTCTTCGAGATGTGCGCGCGCGATGCGCGCCAGAAAGCGCGCGCAACCGGAAGTTCTAAGTGTGAGAGGTGGAGTGGCGCGCTGGAAGCGCGGGCAGGCTGCCCAAGGGGTCAAGCAAGCGGTGCGCTACGCCTTCGGCGGGGTCTGCGACGCGACCCTGACTGCGAGGACCGCTAACGGCGCCCTCGCTGCAGCCGGCTACGCGGACGCCGTGATGACGCGGTACATCGTCGAGAACGGCGTCATCCGTGACGACCTGCTCACCCGCACCCAGCTGAAGGATTGGGTCGACGGCGTCGACCCTCTCACTGGTGAGCGCCGGGGCCGTGACCTGGAGTCACCGGTCGCGGATCTGATTCTGGATGCGACGATCAACGCGCCGAAGTCGTTCTCGATCGCGGCGATGCTGGACCCGGAGTTGGCGGCGGCGTACGAAGATCTGCAGGACCGGTTGCGGGATCGGATAATCAAGCTGTGGCAGACCGAGCTCAACGCCCGTCGCGGGAAACAGGGTGCCATCCGCGAGGACCTCTCTCGAATCGAAGTCGTCGAACTCCGGCACGAACGATCCCGATCACTTGACCCGCACAAGCACCGCCACCTATGGCTGAACGTCAAAGTCCAAGGACGCGACGGGAAGTGGTCGAACGTTGACACCCGGGTCGCCCTCCGGTTCCAGAACGTCGTGAACGCCGAAGGCGATCTAGCGTCGCGGACTGACCCAATATGGATCGCAGCCCTGGCGTCGAAGGGCTTCACCCTGACCTCGGGCGGGGAGATCGAGCAGCTGCACCATCTGGTGCGGCCGCTATCGAAGCGGTCCGCACAGATCGAAATTAACAAAGCAGCTCACGTGCGCGAATGGAAGGAACAGCACCCCGGCGAGGAGCCCTCCGCGACCGTCCTGACCCAGATCGATCAGTGGGCCTGGGCGGCTGGGCGGCCAAACAAGCCGGGGCAGTTGGACGAGGAGTACTGGACGGCCATAATGACGGCTGAGCTTCTACATGCCGATCCAGGACTCGGGCTGCCACGAAGGGCAAGAGTGGCACGGTCGGTCGCCATCGATGACCTCGACATCGAGCTACTCGCGGCGAAGGCGATCGTCGATGCAGACGGTCGGTCGACCGGGACCGGAGGGCGATTCAGCGACTTGGACGTCCGGGCCGGAGCCATCCGAGCGATCGCCGAAGCGGGCCTGATCTCTGAGCGGACCCAGCTAGACAGGATCGTCGACGAAGTGATTTCCTACGCCACTCGGACGTACACGGTGACTCTGCTGTCGGAGGCCGACATTCCCACACACATCAAGAGCCGGATGGCCATTGCCACCGCAACTCTGAAGGCGACCGTCGCGCATCGGACGGAGTCCCTCGCCGCGCCTGGTGCGGTACCTTCTGTTGCCGAGATCACCGCAGTAGCGAAGGCCCTTGATCCCAACCGCGCGTTGGATGAGGGGCAGTTGGAGGGCGCCTCCGCGATCGCTGGTTCCGACCGGGTAGTGGCGATCTCCGGCGCCGCTGGCACGGGCAAAACGACCATGCTCAAGGTGGCGGGAGCGGCGCTCCGCCGCATCGGTCGAACCATGATCATCGTCGCTCCGACGAAGAAGGCCTCCGCGGTCGCGGGACGCGAAACCGGGAGCGAGTCATCATCCCTCCATCAGCTCTTGCACGACTACGGGTGGCGGTGGATCAGCGATCGTGCCGGGGCTACAAAGTGGTCATGCCTCTCGATCGGCGAAGCCGATCCGACAACAGGCGGGTGTTACCTCGGTCCGCGCATCCGCATTCGACCGGGTGACCGCATCGTCGTGGACGAGGCCGGCATGCTTGACCTCGAGGCGGCAAACGCTCTGCTTGACGTCGTCGGCCGTACCGGCGCATGCGTCGCTCTCGTGGGAGATCAGCACCAAGCTCTTCCGGTTGGCCACTCCGGCGCCATGGCGCTGTTCTGGCGCCGCGCAACTCGCCAGGTCGAACTCCTGACTATCCACCGATTCACGGACCCAACGTGGGCCGATTTGAGCCTTCGACTTCGGCAACCAGATGACCAAGAAGAGGCAGTTCGTACCGCCGATGAACTGTTAGGCACAGGGCACGTAGTGCTCTCAAACAGCGAAAGGGAAGCTCACGATGCCCTCGTGAGTGCATGGTTTGACGCGGCCAGAGCACGCCTGTCGATCGCTATCGTCGCCGCGAGCCACGCCGAGGCACAGTCGCTGAGCGAAGATATCCAGGCGCGTCGGATCTCGGGCGGCGAGATCGACACCAGTGGAGCGGTCTTGGGACAGGCGGGACAGCCGATCTTTGTCGGTGATGTGGTCCAAACGCGACGGAACGACAGCACGATGGATGTGCAGAATCGCCAGAGCTGGATAGTGAAGAGCGTTACTGACCAATATGTAACGTTGGCGTCCGCAACCGACTCGACAGACCTGAGAAGAATCAGTCACGAATATGCGGGTTCACACCTCCACTTGTCGTACGCCACTACCGTTTACGGCGTGCAAGGCGAGACGACAGACCGATCTATGGTTGGCCCGGGCGTGGATGCGGCCGGCTTGTACGTTGGAATGACGAGAGGCAAGGCAAGTAATCAAGTGGTCGTTGTCGCTCCAACGGTGTCGTCGGCTCGGACTCAACTAGTCGAGACCATGCAACGTCAGACCGTAGAAGAAACGATCGAGAAGTCGCGCGCGGCTGCGCGAACCGAACTCAACCGCGCGGCTCGCTCTCACTCGGGCCCTGTAAACAGCGAGTTGCCTCTCATATCAATTGGTCCGGGCCTGCTCTAGCTGGATCGGCTATGGCACGGCTAGGCCGCTCGCGAGCAACCGTCGACCGACGGTGTTCGCGCCATCCAGATCACCGGCGCGAGGGTTGAAGCGAAGAAGTCCTACCCCCAACGCATCGGCGCGGTCCTGGACCGATGGGAAAACACCTCCGGCAAGAAAGACAAGCGGTGCGCGACCATCCGCAGCACTGACGGCCGCAGCACGCTCGACCACGCCAAGATTGAGGTTTCCCCGGCGACTTTCGACCCATCCGAGATACAGCGAGCTGTACAAGTCACAAATCTCGCGGGCAGAGCCATCGGCTACGACAGCGTCGACCGCCCCCAGGTGGGCCATCCACTGGCGGCAGACCTCCGCGGCTTCGCGGTCGGTAGCACCGAACGACCTAGGCGGTGGCGCATCAATAGTCACGACAACAGTGTCCACCCAACCACGGAGGTTTGAGCGGCGCTGAGCGCGGATGGCCGTCCCGGCAGCTCGGCCTGGTACCAATATCATCGGTGAGTGTTTGCTTGGCTTCTTCCGCTCGCACCGTTGCTTACCTTCGCCCTTGCATTCTGGAACGCGAACCGAGAACAGACTGCGCTCCGAGATCTGCAACGCCTTTCGAGCAGCTTCGGCGAGTGGGGGAAGGACGATCAGGAGCTGGTCGATGCTCTACACCAGGCCAGGCAAGATCTAGCCGTCGAGTATCTGCGTCGTCACAGGTGGAAGCGGTCGGGGATTGCCCGGACATTGGTGCTGTTGTTTTGGCTGGCCTTGGGCAGCGTGATTCTCGCCATCTGGCAGTTCACGGGCTGGGAGAACGACTTTCTTA
>Ga0209147_101043_pt1 | contig 11789 bp, 10 predicted proteins | sample AraplaCol_mLB_r2_FD_184278 | JGI IMG/M metagenome (GOLD analysis project Ga0209147, IMG submission 184278) | Arabidopsis root microbial communities from North Carolina, USA - plate scrape CL_Col_mLB_r2 (SPAdes) (version 2) | ecosystem: Host-associated > Plants > Roots > Endosphere | place: USA... | reverse complement strand
TCGACTTGCCCTATGCCGCCTGCCTCACCCTACGTCTCTGGCCGGGCGAGCGACGCTGGGCGCAGATTGTCGGGCTGACGACATGAAGGGTTTGATCCTCTCGCTCCAATTCCTGACTCGCCTGCCAATGCCGCAAATCGTGGCCAATGCGGATGATTTTGCATGCTCCATCCGCTGGTTTCCGCTGGCAGGGATGGTTGTCGGGGCGGTCGTCGCCGGCGCGGCATGGGGCGGCGGACGGATCGACCCATGGACCGGGGCGCTGCTGGGATTACTGGCCTGGGTCTGGGTAACGGGCGCGCTGCATCTGGATGGGCTGGCGGATCTGGCCGATGCGCACGCCGCCGCCCATAAGGGGCGCGACCGGCTTTTGGCGGTGCTGGCCGATCCGCATGTCGGCGCTATGGGCGTGACGGGCGTGGCACTGCAACTCATCGCCAAGCTGATATTGCTGCACGGCCTGATCGAAGCCGGAGCGATCGGCGCCCTTGCTTTCATCCCGTTCGCGGCGCGAACCGCACCGCTCTGGTGGAGCCGTTGCTTGCCGCCGTTGCATGATGGACTGGGTACCCGCTTTCGCCTTGCCGTCCGTCCGGTCGATTTGGGCCTGTGGACGGCGGTGCTGATGCTGGCTGCGTGGTGGTGCCCGGCGTTGATGGGGACTTTGCCGCTCATCGGCCTGTGGGGCTGGTGGGTGAAGACACGCATTGGCGGCATATCAGGGGACAGCCATGGCGCAGGCATCGAACTGTTGGAAAGCGGGCTGTTGCTGGTCATGCTGATCCTATTGCGCGTCGTATGACAGGCTGGACCTTTCATGGTGGCAAGCTAGACGCGGCGCGGCGGATTTTCGGTGATGGGCAGGCGCCGTGGATGGACTTGTCGACCGGGATCAACCCAGACAGTTGGCCGGTGGAGAAAGCGCCGGCTTTCAACTGGCGGGCGTTGCCCGACGATGCGCAATTGGCGGTGCTGGAACATAATGCGGCGGCGCATTTCGGTGTGGATCCCTCGCATCTCTGTGCTGTGCCGGGCAGCGAAGCGGGGTTGCGGTTGTTGGGGGAATTGTTGCCGGGGGATCTGCTCCACGGCGCGGCCTGCTATCGCACCCATCGCGACATTCGGCCCGACAGCCGGGCTTTTGCGCCTGATCGGGATGACCCGGCCGGCAAGATATTGCTGCTCGCCAATCCCAATAATCCCGATGGTCGCCTTTTGGACCGGGAAGCGCTGGACGGGTTGTTGCACCGGCAGACGGATAGCTGCGGCTGGCTGGTGCTGGACGAGGCCTATGCCGATTACCGGCCGGAGAGCAGCCTGGCGCATCGGATCGAGGATGCGCAGCGCCTGATTATCTTTCGTTCCTTCGGCAAATTTTTCGGTCTGGCCGGGTTGCGCCTCGGCTTCGTGATCGGCCCGCGGTCCATCATCGCGCGTTTTCGCGAGAGGCTGGGAAGTTGGCCGCTCTCCACGGCCGCGCTTGTGATCGGGGCCGCCGCCTACGCCGATCGCGACTGGATCGTCACCATGCGGATACAGTTGATCGCGCAAGCGGCGGCGCTGGATGACGTGCTGCGCGCCCATGATCTAGAACCGCAAGGCGTGTGCCCGCTGTTCCGGCTGATCGAGACGGACAATGCGATGGCGCTGTTCGAGCGTCTGGCTCGACAGGCGATCCTGACCCGTCCGTTCGATGAGAATGCGCGTTGGCTGCGGATCGGCTTGCCACAAGGCGCAGACAGCCTTGCGAGACTGGACGAGGCGCTGGCCCATGGTTGAGCCGGTGGCGGTTTTGGCCCTGGCGGTCGAGGCGGTCATTGGCTGGCCCAATGCGCTGCATCGCCGGATCGGGCATCCGGTGGGGGCCTTCGCTGCCATCATCGCATGGTGTGAAAAGACATGGAACCGACCGGAAAGCGCCGAGGGGTGGCGCAGGCTTGCCGGCATCCTTTGCGTTCTGCTGCTGCTTATTCTGGCGGTCGGCGGCGGCCTTTTGCTGGAGCAGGGATTGCGGCTGGTCGCGGGACGTTGGGCCTGGATCGGCATCACTCTGATGGCCGTACCGGGCATGGCAGCGGGCAGCCTTTATCGCCATGTCCGCGCTGTCGCTGTGCCGTTGCACGACAGGCGGATCGAGGATGCACGCGCGGCCGTCAGCATGATCGTGGGGCGCGATACCGCGCGGTTGGACGAAGCGGGTGTGGCGCGGGCGGCGATCGAGAGTCTCGCCGAAAGTTTTTGCGACGGGGTGGTGGCGCCGCTGTTCTGGTTGATGCTGGGCGGGTTGCCGGGCCTTTGGGCCTATAAGGCGATCAATACCGCCGACAGCCTGATCGGCCATCGCGAGCCGCGCTGGCGTGCCTTCGGATGGGCGGCGGCGCGGCTGGACGACCTGCTCAACCTTATTCCCGCGCGGTTGTCGGGCTTGCTGCTCTGTGTGGCTGGTGGCGGCGGATGGGGCACTATGCTGCGCGATGCCGGGCGTCATGCCTCGCCCAATGCGGGGTGGCCGGAGGCGGCGATGGCTGGCGCGCTGCATTTTTCTCTGGCCGGGCCGATCGCCTATGATGGCGTGGCGCAGGACAAAGCGTGGATTGGGTCGGGACGGAGCGACCTGAGCGCGGATGATATCGACGCGGCTTTGCGCGTTTATCTGCGGGCCTGCCTGCTGCTGGGGCTGATCGCCGGACTATTTGCATGGAGACTGTCATGAGCCTGTTGTTCGTGTTGGGTGGCGCACGGTCGGGCAAGAGCCGCTACGCCCTGAAACGCGCCGAAGCCCTGCCGGGCGAGTTGCTGTTCGTTGCCACCGCGCAGGCGCTGGACCACGAGATGGACAGCCGAATTGCGCGGCATCGCGAGGAGCGCGGTCCGCGCTGGCGCACAATCGAGGAGCCGGTCGATCTGGCGGCAGTGGTGCGGGCGGAGGTGCGGGCGGATCGCGTGTTGCTGATCGACTGCCTGACATTATGGGCGTCCAACCTGATGTTCGCGGATCGGGATATCGATACTGCGACCGGGGCGTTGGTCGCGGCGCTGGGTGAAGCGCAAGGGCCGGTGATCCTGGTTGCGAACGAAGTCGGACTGGGCATCGTGCCCGACAATGCGCTGGCGCGCCGCTTTCGCGATGTCGCAGGCATCGTCAATCAGGCCGTGGCCGCTTGCGTGGATGAAGCCGTGTTCATGGCAGCGGGCTTGCCGATGCGCCTGAAATAGCGGCGCACCCTCCACTCTCCTCTTGCAACAACCATAACGATTGTTACTATGAGTCGAGATAAGAGAGGAGCTTCAAGGCCATGCCAGCCTATCCCCAGACCATCCATTTCGTCGGGCTGAACACGCCCGTCGGTATCGAATGGTCCGCCCGCAATCTGGATGTGATCGGCACGATCCCGGCCGAAATTGACGGGGCCTTCTTTCGCGCCGTGCCCGATCCGGCGCATCCGCCGATGTTCGATGACGATATCATCCTGTCGGGCGACGGCATGGTCGCGAAATTCGCCATCCATGACGGGACGGTCGATTATGCGATCCGCTATGTCGAAACGGAGCGCTACGCGCTGGAGAAGGGCGCGCGGCGCGCGCTGTTCGGCCAGTATCGCAACCCTTTCACCGATGACCCTGCCGTGGCTGGCCGGGATCGTACCGTCGCCAACACCACGCCGGTCTGGCATGGCGGGCGGCTGTTCATGACCAAGGAAGATGGCCTGGGTTACGAGGTCGATCCCGATACGCTGGAGACGATCGGCCGCTGGGATTATCATGGCGCCTTCACGTCGCAGACCTTTACCGCGCATCCGCGCGTCGATCCGCAAACCGGGGAAATGTTCTTCTTCGGCTATGAAGCGGATGGGGTGTGCTCGACGAAGATCGCCTATGCCATCGCCGATCGGGACGGCCATCTGATCAGCGAACAATGGTTCGATCAGCCCTATTGTTCGACCATCCATGATTTCGCGATCACGGAACACTACGCCATCTTCCCCATTTTTCCCACGACGGCCGATCTCGACCGGCTGAAAGCGGGCGGCGCGCATTGGGCGCATCAGCAGGATCTGGAGAGCTGGGTCGGCATCATGCCGCGTTATGGCAAGGTGGAGGAGATGCGCTGGTTCAAGGGGCGGCCGGGTATATCCGCCTTCCATCTGGTCAACGCCTTTGAAGAGGGTGGGCTTATCCATCTCGACCTCTGCCTGTCGGACACCAATGCCTTTGGTTTCATGCGCGAAGCCGGTGGCGTGCAGCGCGACCAGCGCGATATCCAAGGCGGCCTCACCCGCTGGACCTTCGATCTGGCGAAGCCCGGGGATGGCTATGAGGAACGGGTCGTCGGCCCGCCGGGCGATATGCCGCGATTGCGCGATGCCGATCAGGGGCGGCCCTATCGTTCGGCCTGGTATCTGTCGATGAACCCGCAGGGCGGGCCGCCGCTGCCCGGTGGGCCGGTGGGCTTCGCTTTCAACGCCCTGTTGCAGATCGAGCCGGGCAACGGCCGTATCGACATGATGGGGTTGGAGTTCGGCATGGCGATCAGCGAACCGGTGCATGTGCCCGCCGTGCAGGCGGATCAGGACGGCTGGTTGCTGATGGTGGTGGACCGGCAGGCTGCGGAATCGTTTCAGTCGGAACTGTGGGTCGTGGATGCAGGCGCGATCGGTGCCGGTCCGGTCGCCCGCGTGCCGATGCCATTGCCGATGCGGGCGCAGGTACATGGCGCCTGGGTATCTGCGGCGCAATTGGCACGAGGCAAGGCACGTCAGCCCGCTTGACAAAATACTAACGATCGTTATTGATTGACGGGAGAGGGGCGGGCCTAAAGTCCGTTCTCTCCAACAAGGACTGCAAAGCAGAACCGGCCATCGGCACCGGCGAGAGGATGACAGGACAAGGCAGGCGCATCGGCGCCGCCCCCGACCGGAACCCGACCAAGCGGGTTCGGTGTCGCCCCTCCCATGCCTGCGGCCGACCAGAAGAGGGAGGAAGAGATCATGTCCAACGGGAAGTGCGCATTTCGGGGCCATGTGGCGATGCTGGCGCTGGTTAGTGCGATGACGGGCGCGATGATGGCCGTGCCGGCGCTGGCGCAAGAGGCCCCGGCATCCGGGCCAGCGCCCGAACAGCAGGCGGCGGATCAGGCCAATAGCGCCGATATCATCGTCACTGCCCAGTTCCGCGCACAAAATCTCCAGGACACGCCGATCGCGATCACCGCCGTATCGGCCGATACGCTAGCGGCGCGCAGCCAGACCAGCGTGACCGATCTGGGCCAGTTCGCGCCCAACGTCGCATTGGCGCCGGCGACGAGCATTCAGGGCAATGCCGTAGCCGCCTTCATCCGCGGTGTCGGCCAGTTGGACGCCAGCTTCGCGTTGGAGCCGGGCGTCGGCATCTATATCGACGATATTTATTATGGCACGACCTTTGGCGCGGTGATGGACCTGACCGATCTGGAGCGGGTCGAGGTGCTGCGCGGGCCGCAGGGGACGCTGGCCGGCAAGAATAGTGTGGGCGGCGCGGTGAAGCTGTTCAGCAAGAAGCCCGATTCCACGCCGGGCGGCTTTGTCGAAGCGACCTATGGCCGGTTCGACCGGCTGGAACTGCGCGGCAGCGCCAATATTCCGCTGACCAACGATCTGTTCCTGCGCGTGTCGGGCGTGTCGAAAAATGTCGACGGCTATATGAAGCTGCTCGATTATGGCTGCGTCAACCCGACGTCGGGTATCCCGGCCAGCAGCGGCAACAAGAATTGCCAGACCGGCACCGAAGGCGGGATCGACGTGATGGGGCTGCGCGCCGCCCTGCGCTACGCCCCGGCCGGATCGCCGCTGGAAATCAACATCGTCGCCGATGTGTCCAAGGACAAGAGCGAGGTGGTCGCGACCAAATTGCTCTATGCCAATAATCCGTTGGTGCGCAGCTATGTCCCGGGTGACGCGACGGCGGGCATCCCGTTCGACGGCCGTTTCCTGACGGGATCGAAGAGCTACACCTCCTATGCGACCTATGGCACGGGCGGCAATTATACGACCGTGTTCGGCATTCCGACCCAGATCGCACCGGGCGGCTTTACCGCCAGCCCGACCAGCACAGTCAAGGCCTGGGGCGTGTCGGGCACGATCGACTATGATTTGTCCGATGCGCTGAAATTGAAGTCGATCACCGGCTATCGTAGCGCGAACGGTACCAGCGCGATCGACGTGGATGGATCGCCGCTTGCCATATTGTTGCAGGAATTCACCTATGGCCATGAGCAGTTCACGCAGGAACTGCGCCTGAGCGCCAATTTCAATGACAAGGTCGACCTGACCGTCGGTGGCTTCTATTACAAGGCTACGGATACGATCAAAGGGCGCAGCCAGATCCCGACCCTCTTGTTCGATTTTCTGTCGGACGACGTGATCAAGAATCGCAGCATATCGGCCTTCGCCCATGGCGAATTCCATGTCACTGATGCGTTCAACATCATCGGCGGCCTGCGCTATACCGACGACAAGAAGACCTATCGCTATTCCCGGCGCAATGTGGATGGGACATTGCCGAGCGGGGCCTTCTTCACCCCCAATTTCCTGCTGGTTGGGCTGGACGGTTTGACCGGCACATTCAGCGGCAATCGGTTGGATTACCGCATCGGCGTCAATTATCGCTGGTCGGACGAACTGATGACCTATGCGCAGCTGTCGACCGGCTTCAAGGGCGGTGGCATCAACCCGCGCCCGTCTGCGCCGGATCAGGTGCAGAGCTTTGGCCCGGAAAAGCTGACCACCTATGAGGCCGGCTTCAAGGCTGATTTGTTCAGCCGGATGCTGCGCCTGAATGGCGCGGTCTTCCTCAACAAATATAATGATATGCAGCTGGTCCGCTACCAATGTCCGGAAAGCGTCGTCCTGTCCTGTTCGGTGCCGTCCAATGCGGGCGATGCCGAGGTGTTCGGGTGGGAGCTGGAAGCGCAATTGCGGCCGACAGAGGGCCTGTCGTTCGATGCGTCGGTCGGCTATCTCGACTTCGATTATAAAAAGATCACCAATCCCGCGACGCTGGTGACGAAGGATATGATCGCGCCCTTCATCAGCAAATGGCAGCTGTCGGCTGGCGTACAATATGAAGCGGACCTTGGCGGCAACGGCACGCTGACGCCGCGGATCGACTGGTCCTGGCGCTCCAACTTCTATTATAATTCGGTCAACAACCCCTATAATCTGATCGACGCGCCCAGCCTGGTGAATGCGCGGCTGACCTATCAGGCGCCGGACAAGGATTGGTCGCTCAGCGCCGGCGTCACCAACGTCTTCGACAAATTCTACTATAATGGCGTGGCGGAAAATGTCGGAACCTTCGGCGTCGTGACCGGCACCGTCGGCCGCCCGCGCGAATGGACGATCACGGCCAAGAAGAGCTTCTGATTTCCTGTAGGGAAGGGGAGGAAGGCTCGTCCGCCATAAGCGGGCGAGCCTTTTTCATTATGCCGCTTCCGCTTCGCCTGCTTCGGCGCGGGCAAGGCGTTCGACCAGCCGGTTGAACAGGGTGACGCCGCGATCATGGACGGTGGGCATGATGCGCGGTGATGGCGTCCGGTCGATCACGCGCTGCTGCGCCTCGATCATGACCTTGTCTTCGGCAAAGGCGCGGTCGGCGAGGGTCATCAGCATGTCGCGTATGGCCTCGTCGCCATGGTCGCGATGCGGCCCCCAGGAGAAGAAATAGCGCGCCGTCCGGTCGCCGGTCGGGGTCACTGCCTGGCTAGTGAAGGTGACGGCGCCGATCGCCTCGGCATAGTCGGGCTGTGCGAAGCCGCACCGTTCGGCCGTTCCGGCGACGAAGCTGCCGCTCCACATCAGCAGTATGCCGGGCAGCAGGAAATCATAGGTTTGCCAGCTGTCGATCAGGGCGTCGCTCTTGCGTCGGCCGGGGCCGTGGGTGCCCACGACCCAGCGCTCGAACCGTACGCCGCGCTCCAGCGGCGTGAGGCGCGGGCGTTCGTCCGCAAATTCGGGACCGGCACCGAAACTCTCTGCATGGACATAGCTCAGATGGCTGAAGTCGAGCAGATTGTCGTTGATCAGCCGCGCTTCTGCCGCATAGTCGAGGAAGCCGCGGCCGAGAATATAGTCGGGATTGTCGAAGCCGACCGCTGGCGGAATCAGCGCCGGGTCGGCCCGGGCCGGATCGCCCATCCAGATCCAGACCCAGCTATGGCGCAGTTCGACCGGATAGCTGCGCAGACGCGCTTGCGGCGGGATCATGTCCTGCCCCGGTATCTGGACCACCGCGCCGTCCGCGTCGAACAGCAGGCCATGATACATGCAGCGCAGCCTTGCCCCTTCGCATCGGCCAAGAGACAAGGGTGCCAGCCGATGGAGGCAGCGATCCTCGAACGCGACCAGCCGGTCTTCTGCCGACCAAAGCACGATGGGTTCATTCAGGATGGATATGGCCATGGGCCTGTCCGGTTCCAGATCCTGCGCCCAGGCGGCGACATACCATGCATTGCGCACATAGGTCATTTCGGCTCTCCCTCGTTTATTGAACAATGTTCAATGAACGTTGTTCAATTGTCAAGCGAGCGGGCTTGCGGCAAGAGGGTAGGGTGAAGATCAGACAGGAAGAGATTGTCGAGGCGGCGCTGACGCTGGCCGACGAACAGGGGCTGGGCGCGCTCAATATGCGTGCGATCGCGGCGCGTCTGGGCGTGCAGGCGTCGGCGCTCTACTGGCATGTGCCGTCCAAGACCGCGCTGATGCGGGCGATGGCGCAAAGCTTCCATGCGCGCGCGCTGGCGGTGGCGGGCGCGGGGGCGGCGAAGGATTGGCGCCGCTGGCTGATTGATTATGGCGTAGCGCTGCGGCGCGCATTGCTTAGTCATCAGGGGTCGGCGCTGCTCTGCGCGACGGCGCGGCCAGCGCCCGATACGGCGGCGGCTGCGGGCGATCTGTTGGCCGCGCCACTGGTGGCGCAGGGGCTGTCACGCGCGCATGCGCTCAGTTGCCTCGCGTCGATCAATGCGCTGGCGCTGGGCTGGGCGGTGTATGAACAGAGCGAGGCGATGCACGATCATCTTGCCGAGATGATCGGTTTCGACGAGAGTTTCGCGTTGGGACTGGAGGCGATGGTGTCGGGCTTTCACGTCGATTGACCCGTTGCAATAATAATAACGTTCGTTATGGTGTTGAGGTGATTCAAGCCAGTCGCATGCCCAGCAAGGGCGCGGCGGCGACATGCAGAAGAGGATAGACCATGACCCCCGACGCCGTTCGCATCGCCCATCCCGACAAGCTGTTCATCGGCGGCGCCTGGGTCGCATCGACCGGCGACGGCGTGATCGAGATCGTGTCGCCCAATAGCGAAGAGGTCGTCGCCCGCGTCGCCGACGGGACGGAAGCGGACATGGACCGCGCCGTCACCGCCGCGCGCAAGGCGTTCGATGAAGGGCCGTGGTCGACCATGGCGCCGGCCGAGCGCGGAGCGATCGTCCGGCGGATGGGTGCGGAACTGGAAAAGCGCGCGCCCGAACTAGCGGCCGCCTGGACCGCGCAGGTCGGCGGCCTCGCCAGTTTCGCGCCTGTCATGACCGGGGGAGCGACCGCGACGCTTATGGCCATCGTCGGCTATGCCGACAACTATCCCTTTGTGGAACGGCGGCCATCGCACATGGTCGATACCGCGATCGTGGTGCAGGAGCCTGCCGGCGTGGTCGCGGCGATCGCGCCCTGGAACGCGCCGTATGGCATCATGTCGGCCAAGGTCGCTTATGCGCTGGTCGCAGGCTGCACCGTCATCATGAAGCCCTCGCCGGAAACGCCGCTGGAAGCCTATATCATGGCGGAAGCGGCGGCGGCGGCGGGCGTGCCTGCGGGCGTTGTCAATCTGGTTGCGGCCGGGCGCGATGCGTCGGATCATCTGGTGCGCAATCCTGGCATCGACAAAGTGACGTTCACCGGATCGACGCTGGCCGGCAAGCGGATCGGCGAGGTCTGCGCCGGTCGCGTGGCGCGCTGCACGCTGGAACTGGGCGGTAAGTCTGCGGCGATCGTGCGCGACGATTTCCCGATCGAGGTCGCCGCCGCGATCCTGGGCAACACCATCACCATCATGAGCGGGCAGGTTTGTGCGATGCTGAGCCGCGCGATCGTGCCGCGTCATCGGCATGACGAACTGGCCGAGGCCATCGCCAGGGTGATGCAGGGCATCCGCATCGGCCATAGCGACGCAGCCGACACGCAACTCGGCCCGGTAGCGATGAAGCGCCAGCTGGAACGGGTAGAGGAGTATATCGGCCTGGGGCGCGAAAGTGCCGACCTCGTGACCGGCGGCAGTCGGCCTGCGCATATGAACAAGGGCTATTTCATCGAGCCGACCCTGTTCGCCAATGTCGATAACAACAGCCGCATCGCGCAGGAGGAGATTTTCGGCCCGGTGCTCTGCCTGATTCCGGCCGAGGATGAGGAAGACGCGATCCGCATCGCCAATGACAGCGCCTTTGGCCTTAACGGATCGGTGCTGACCAACGATGCCGATGCCGCCTACCGCATCGGCCGGCGCATCCGCGCGGGTGGCTTCGGCCAGAATGGCATGAAACTGGAATTCGGTCTGCCCTTTGGCGGGTTCAAGCAGTCTGGTATCGGTCGAGAAGGCGGGGTCGAGGGGCTGCATCCCTATCTGGAAACGAAAACGATCCTGCTCGACGCGGCGCCTGCGGGCTTCTGACGTTGATCGCTCTGGACGCGCAGGGGCGTGGCGCCGGCGGGGCGTTCACCGTTGCCAGGATCATTTTCGGCGGCTGGTTCCTCTTTTCCGGGGTGGAATATTTCACCCCCTTCGATCTCCAGCCACTGGGTAACACGCCGCTGGCGCAGGAATTCACGCTGGCGCTGATCCATTCGGGTCTGTTCGCCTGGATCAAGGTTATGGAGGTGATCGCGGCGCTGCTGATTCTCTCGAACCGGGCAGTGCTTCCGGCGGCACTCGCCTGCGTGCCGCTCAATATCGTTATCGGCTACTGGAATTTCGTTCTGGACCCTGGCCTGGTCGAATACGCGTTCGGAATTGTGACATTGCTGCTCAACGCGATTCTGCTGTGGCCCTGGCGGCAGGATCTGATCGGACTGCTGCGTTGGTGAGGTGCGGTGAACATCTGCTCCCATGGGGTGAGAGGGCGTGTTCGGATGCATATGAAATAAAAATGCAAAAACGTTATTGACCGAATCATCAGGTCCACTTAGAGGGCTTTTCACCGGACGGGGCGCTGCCATCAGGGAGCGCTCGGAACGGTCGCCAACATAGACGGACGACAGTCCTCCGAAACGCAAGGATCGGGGTGGCATAGTTGTCCGCTCTAATGTTTGGAAGGTTCTTTGACATTGTCGGTTAGATGAAGGGACATGTGGGCGGCGGCTCCGGTCTGGTACGGCTTTCAGGCGTATCGTGATCGGTTAAATTAGGCCGTTCCTTATAGGGGTCTGTCGGGCATTTGCCTGGTGGATCGTTCATATGTCTCAATATATTCCACTAGAATATATTGTGCAGGAATGGCTCCTGAAAATGAGCGGTTCATGGGTGGCTTATTCCGCTGCTCTTGAATCGGACATCAAACTTGAGAGTTTGATCCTGGCTCAGAACGAACGCTGGCGGCATGCCTAATACATGCAAGTCGAACGAGACCTTCGGGTCTAGTGGCGCACGGGTGCGTAACGCGTGGGAATCTGCCCTTGGGTTCGGAATAACGTCGGGAAACTGACGCTAATACCGGATGATGACGAAAGTCCAAAGATTTATCGCCCAGGGATGAGCCCGCG
>Ga0209147_101036_pt1 | contig 11834 bp, 10 predicted proteins | sample AraplaCol_mLB_r2_FD_184278 | JGI IMG/M metagenome (GOLD analysis project Ga0209147, IMG submission 184278) | Arabidopsis root microbial communities from North Carolina, USA - plate scrape CL_Col_mLB_r2 (SPAdes) (version 2) | ecosystem: Host-associated > Plants > Roots > Endosphere | place: USA... | reverse complement strand
CTTTAATAAGCGAAAACCAGTATTCAAATTCACCAAATGATTTAACAGAGTATAAGTTCGTTAACGTTAGTAAAAACGTCAGGATCAGACTCACGCCCCAAGACGGTAAAGACGGAAACCAATATTGAATAATCGTTGAACCCGCAATCGCTTCAACTGCAATAACAATTACCCAGAAAAACCAGTACAGCCAGCCGATTGTGTAGCCGGCCCACGGCCCAAGCGCTTCTCTGGCATATGTGGCGAACGAGCCGCTTGAAGGATTAGCCGTAGACATTTCCCCCAGCATTCGCATAACTAAAATCACCAGTAAACCGGCAAACGCGTACGAAAAAATGGAACCAGGACCCGCTGCGTTAATGAGCGATCCACTTCCAATGAACAAACCGGCACCAATGATTCCCCCTAAAGAAATCATGGTTATGTGTCGAATTTTTAATTCTTTTTTTAACTCAGGCGGTTGATGACTCATGTTAAAATCCTCCTTATAGGAACCGTCATTTAAAGAATTACACGTTCTTCGCATCGCGCGTTAAATATGTAAGCCCTTACAACAAAGTGGACAAATAACTGCTGTTTTTCTACCCTCCTTCTATCTGTACATTCAAATGAAGCCTTAACTTGACGAAAAAGATAGCTTCATTCGACAAAAATTACTTTTCGAATTATATGATAATTTATATTAAACAACTTTGTCTATTGTTTTTTTGAAAGGAAGATCATTTTAATTTACTACCGATAAACTCTTTCCCCTATCGTAATTCTTTACTTCAAAACATCTTTTCTTATACTTTACCGACACTCCTTTCTTTTCGTTTTGTTCAAAATCACTATAAAAACCATAGATTCATTGGTTCTTTAAACAAAAGTGTTTATTTTTAATTTTTTTTGAACATTTTTGTTAAAAAACTATGTACAAAACGATAATAAAGTGATTATAATACAGGTATAGGGTGTTGGAATATTAATTATGTTGCAAATTTTCTAAAAAAGGGGTAATGAAAATGAACACAATGAATATCAACGAAATCAAACAATACAAACACGAGCCTTTCACAGACTTTACGATTGCACAAAACAAAGATGCATTTGAATCTGCATTAGAACTTGTACAATCAGAGCTTGGCAAAGACTATCCTCTTGTAATTGGCGGAGAATTAATTACAACAGAAGATCAAATTCAGTCCATTAACCCAGCAAATAAAACAGAAGTTATCGGCCGCGTGTCAAAAGCAGATCAAGACTTGGCTGAAAAAGCAATGCAAGCAGCACTTTCTACCTTTAACACGTGGAAAAAAGAAGCGCCGGAAGCACGAGCAGATATTCTTTTCCGCGCAGCGGACATTATTCGCCGCCGCAAGCATGAATTTTCAGCTTACCTTGTGAAAGAAGCCGGCAAACCGTGGAAAGAAGCAGATGCTGATACAGCAGAAGCAATTGACTTCCTTGAATACTACGCTCGTCAAATGGTTCAGCTAAAAGACGGCGCGCCTGTTGAGAGCCGCGAAGGTGAAGAAAATAAATTTAACTACATTCCGCTTGGTGTCGGCGTTATTATTTCACCGTTTAACTTCCCGTTAGCAATCATGGCTGGAACAGCTGCAGCAGCAATCGTAGCAGGAAATACGGTTCTATTAAAACCGGCTAACAACACGCCGGTTATCGCAGCAAAATTTGTAGAAGTAATGAAAGAAGCTGGCCTTCCAGACGGCGTACTGAACTACGTGCCGGGAAGCGGAAGCGAAATTGGCGACTATTTAGTAGATCATCCAAAAACACGCTTCGTTTCATTTACAGGTTCTCGTGAAGTAGGCTGCCGCATCTATGAACGCGCGGCAAAAGTACAGCCTGGTCAAATCTGGCTAAAACGCGTTATTGCTGAAATGGGCGGTAAAGATACGGTCGTTGTAGATAAAGATGCTGATTTAGATTTAGCTGCTTCTTCTATTGTGTATTCAGCATTTGGCTTCTCTGGACAAAAGTGTTCAGCAGGCTCTCGTGCAGTTGTTCACCAAGACGTATACGATATCGTTCTTGAAAAAGCAGTTGCGCTGACAAAAACATTAACAATGGGCAGTCCTGAAGATGTAAATACGTATATGGGACCTGTTATTGACCAGGCTTCTTTCAACAAAATTACAAAGTACATTGAAATCGGTAAAGAAGAAGGCCGTTTAATGACGGGCGGAGAAGCAGATGATTCAAAAGGCTACTTCATTCAGCCTACGATCATTGCAGATGTAGATGAAAAAGCACGTTTAATGCAAGAAGAAATCTTCGGCCCAGTCGTAGCATTCTGCAAAGCGCGCGACTTCGATCATATGATGGAAATTGCTAATAATACAGACTACGGCTTAACAGGTGCCCTTCTTTCAAATACGCCTGAACACATCGAGCGTGCAAAAGAAGAGTTCCACGTCGGAAACCTTTACTTCAACCGCGGTTGTACAGGTGCCATCGTTGGGTACCAGCCGTTTGGCGGGTTCAACATGTCAGGAACAGATTCAAAAGCTGGCGGCCCTGATTACTTGATTCTGCACCTGCAAGCAAAAACAACAAGCACAACGCTTTAATACTCAGTAGAGCAGCCTTAGGCTGCTCTATCTTAAAACAACAAGGGATTTTTTCTATAGGGGGAGATATTTATGTTAGCAGAGGTATCTAAAAATGTGTTTCTTCACGCTTCCCAAAATAAAGCGCTAAACAAAGCGGCGAAAAAATGGGGTCTTCGCTTTGGTGCAGCTCAAGTGGTAGCTGGCGACACGATTGAACATGCGATCAAAAAAGTACGGGAACTGAATGAAAAAGGACTTGTTTGTACGCTTGATCATTTAGGGGAATTTGTTTCAAGCAGAGAAGAAGCCATCGAAGCAACACAATATAACGTCAGAACGCTGGAAGCTATGGGGCAAGCCGGTGTAACGTGCAACTTATCTGTCAAAATGACGCAGCTTGGTTTGGATATTGACCGCAGTTTTTGCGTTGAGAACATGCGCCGCATTCTTGAAACGGCGAAAAAATACGATAACTTTGTTCGAATCGACATGGAAGACTATGCGCACTGTCAAATGACGCTAGATATTTTACGAGAGCTTCGAGAGACGTTTGATAATGTTGGAACGGTTATTCAAGCTTACCTGTTCCGCGCTGAACAAGATGTAAAAGAGCTAAGAGCCATTCCTCTTCGATTGGTAAAAGGCGCGTATCAAGAATCACCAACTGTGGCGTTTCAAGATAAAGCCCAAATTGACGAGAACTATATGCGGATTATCGAAGAACATTTGCTCAGCGGAACATACACGGCGATTGCATCTCACGACCACAATATTATTGCAAAAGTAAAAGAGTTCGCTCACAAAAACAGCATCCCGCGCACCCAGTTTGAATTTCAAATGCTGTACGGATTCCGAACAGATATGCAGCTTAGCCTCGCAAAAGAAGGCTATACAATGCGCGTATACGTTCCCTTTGGCAACGACTGGTTTGGCTACTTTATGCGCCGCTTAGCGGAAAGACCGCAAAACGTCGCATTTGCTTTAAAAGGTTTCTTTTCTAAATAAGCATTAATTTAGCAAGTCTCATAATGAAAACGCTATCATTATTTTGTGCCCTTTGCGGATGCTTCTGCAAAGGGCTTTTTTTATACGATTTCTCTTCCCTTTTCGTGTGTATTACGATAAAATATAAATACGAACAAATGTTCTTTTTATTTCAAACAAAAAGGAGAGTACATATGAATCCTCTATCAAAATTAGAACTGCCTCCTAAGCTAGAACCTTATCGAAAAGAAATTGAGCAAACATGTAAACCTTATATCCATCTCCATACGGTTATGAATAGTCCAAAATTATATGAAAGCAAGTTTGGCGGCAACCCTTACCTTCCTCTAGAAGCAAATCATCCTCTAGACTCCGAGGGCAAGCCGATGCTGCTGATGGCACAAATCAATTTTTCTGAAGTTCCTTCCTATGAAAACATGCCCTCTCAAGGCATGCTTCAATTTTTTATTTGCGGAGCTGATAACAAAAACACTGGTGATGTGTATGGCCTGGATTTTGACCACCCTGCGACTCAAAAAGACTTTCGCGTCGTTTTTTATGAAGATGTAACAACCGACGAAAACAAATTAACAACGGATTTTACGTATCTTGAAGACATTGACCGAGATATGTTCCCTATTCCTCAAGAAGTAGGTTTACAGTTTGAAATAAGAATCGAACCTGTTTCCCCTACTGACTATCGCTATAACGCTGTAGAACCAGGTTTTTTTGACGATGAAGAAATGGAAGAAATCTACTGGGATGAGCTTACGGGCGAGTATCACAAAATGGGCGGATACGCTTTTTTCACTCAAAGCGATCCTCGGGACTACGATGAAGCGCTGCGAGCATACAACATTCTGCTTCTTCAATTTGCCATGGACGACGACGCTGATATTATGTTTGGTGATGCAGGAGTGGCCAATTTCTTTATTAAAGAACAAGACCTTCGCAACCGTAACTTTAAAGATGTTTTGTACAACTGGGACTGCTGTTAAAAAACACCCTCTTAGAAAAGTATCTAAGAGGGCGTTTTTTATATGGCTTTTACTACTCAGCCTGTTTTCCTTGCAGCATTCAGCATTTCTTTAAACTGCTGTAACGCTTTTACATCTGCAAATGCGCTTGTAGGAATAACATATCCGCTCATTGCGCTAACAAGGATAAAGATATGTTCATCGGTTTCTCTAATTTGAGTGATGCTTGACCAAGGAGTCTTCACTTCTCCTTTTGAGCTTTTCTCTACCAAGGCCTCTTCCGTAACCATCATCGTATGCTCACCCGTCAGACTGCTGTTATCTCCTTCATTTATTACCTTTCCGATGTTCTTTTTAATACTTCTGTAAAAATACTTCGGATAAAATAAAAACCACAGCACCGCAAGCAACACAAACGCTACGAACATGCCAAGTAAAAATTCTCCTTCAACCCACGAAACAACCAAAGGAATAAGAAGAAAAATAAGCGACATCCATCGCTGAACTCTCAGCACTTTTTGGACTCTTTCCGAATGTTGAGCGTGATGCATGTTAAAAGCTACGTAATCATCTTTGGTTAACGTATAGTGATATTCCATATTAATCTCCACTTCTCCTAAATAACAACAAAATAAAATATACCTCATTTGGTGTTATATGTATATAAAATAATAAGTTTTTCTTATGAAAAGCATCACCTTTTTGTCATTTATTTACACGTATACATCACGTAAACTTAACTAGTACTCTACTATTTAAGGAGGAATGTTCATGACTTTTACACTGACGCATATTGATCATATTCAGCTAGCTGCACCCCCGAATTCAGAAAGCGAAGCTCGACACTTTTTCGGAACCGTTCTTGGCTTAACAGAAGTCGAAAAGCCGGAAAGTCTAAAAAAGCGCGGCGGCGTGTGGTTTGAATTTGGTTCTTATCAGCTGCATATTGGTGTTGAACCTGCCTTTTCACCTGCAAAAAAAGCGCATCCAGGCTTTCACGTTAAAAATCTACCTGCGCTCAAAGATCATCTGACTAGCTTCGGTATTTCTTTTATAGAAGACCAAAACATTCCCGGCGTCGAAAGAATTTACGTGGCGGATCCTTTTGACAACCGAATAGAGTTCTTAGAGAAAGTGAATCTCCCTTTTTCTAACTGAGTATTCGACAAAACAAGAGCTCTTATTTAAGAGCTCTTGTTTTCTTTTGGTCCTCCTTTTTGCTTTTCTTTCCACAGCATGTACAGCAACAGCCCCAGTACACAAAATGCTACGCCAAACATTGTTAAAGGAAATAATACTGTATTAATAAAATGATGATAAATCCATGAGTCGTTCATCTAACTAGTTCCAATACGCACCGTTTTTTTACAGTATGCCCTACTATAAACTTTTTTATGTTGTGTTAAATATGCTGGTTTCTATCATATTTCTTTTTCTTTTTAATAGAGTAAATAGTAGATACATAACATTCTCCTCTTAGAGCTCTCATCCGCTGATTTCAAAATTTCATTAGAGGAGGTTTATTCTATGAAAAATAAGTTCACTGAAAAGCCTAAAAAGCTTTTTTGGATCCTTTCTTATAAATCATTAATTATCGCTATACTATTTGTTCTGTTAACATCTGCCGCTATTTTTACCGTCACGTATTCAACTCTTCAGCATACGCTCCGCTCAAACGTTGTCTATCAAGCACTATCAAATTATAAAGCTCAAAGTTTGTTCTACTTCATGCATACGGAAAACCATCATTTCTCTCATGCCTTTGAAGAAGATTTCTCTCCGCCTCCTCTTTCTTCTGTCGCTCTGCAGCTGGCGACGAATATTCGCGTGGCGGATACAAGAAGTCTCTTTGGATCAGAACTGCCCGGCTTTTCTATTTTTGATTCTCATATTCTACTAGCCGGTGAAGGAACGGATTATACGACGATTCCTCATGAGTCAGCTCCTCCGCTCGAAAGCATTTCTGGGGAGCGTGATTTGGATCCTGCTGAAAGCAAAACGTACGAAGAAAGTAAAAAACAGTCTCAAACACAGGCCAAGCAAAGTACGGGGGACAAAAAAGTTGTGTATATCTACCACACGCACAGCTGGGAATCTTATTTTCCTTTACTTGGTATGCAAGGTGAAGCGAACGAAAATAAAGCAGTTGATAACAAAACCAACATCACGCTCGTTGGTCAAATGCTAGGAATGGAATTAAAAGCAGACGGAATCGGCTCGGAAGTAGATACAACCAATATGACGCAAAAGCTGAATGAAAAAGGCTGGAGTACAGGACGAGCCTATGCGATGTCTCGAAGCGTAGTGGAAACAGCTCTTCAGCAAAACAAAGACGTCGATTATTTAATTGATATTCATCGTGATTCACTGCGTCAAGAAAAAACAACGGCTGCTATCAACGGAAAATCGTACGCTAAAATGATGATTGTATTAGGTGAAGCAAACCCGAAATTTGATGAAAATGTTAAAATGGCCAAAGCGATTCATGAAAAGCTAGAGGAAAAATATCCAGGCCTTAGCCGCGGAGTGTTAAGCAAAAAGAAAACAGGCGGCAATAATGGACTATATAATCAAGACTTATCCGACCGCTCCATTTTGATTGAAGTAGGCGGCGTCGATAACAATATGGAAGAACTCACAAATACCGTCAAAGCTTTTTCTGATGTGTTCAGCGAGTATTATTGGCAAGCTGAAAAAGTAAATGCGCAGTAAACAAAAACTAGCTACCCCAAGTAGCTAGTTTTTGTTTCTATAAGAGTCACGCTTCTCCTCTTCTTCACACGCAAAGCATACAAGCTTCCCTTCAACAACCACACCGTTCAAAAATCCTTCTAAGCAGTACACTTCCTTTTGACATACCGTGCAAATTCCAACGTATTCTTTCACGACTTTATCACTCCTTATATCATATTAAAAATCAAAAAAGAAGCTCTATTAAAGAGCTTCTTTCCGTATACATCATTCTCCTTCAATTCAACAAACGGCTCATTTCCTCAGGAGAAAGCGGCTTATCAAATATATAGCCTTGACCGATATGACAGCCTTGTTCCGTCACAAACTGCAGCTGTTCTTCGTTTTCTATTCCTTCTGCGGTGAGATCAAAATTAAGTTTTTTTCCCATTTGAATAATCGTTTCCACTAGCACTTTTCCAACTTCGTCTAAGTCGTCAATAAATGATTTATCAATTTTTAACGTATTAATCGGCAAGTGTTTCAAATAGCTAAGGGATGAATAGCACGTTCCGAAATCATCCATCGCCACTTTTACCCCTAGACTCCGCAGGCGGTTTAGCACTTTTTTCGATTCTTGACTGTTTTGAATGATGCTTTCGGTGATTTCAAGTTCCAGAAAGTGCGGCTCAAGGCCTGTTTTTTGCAAGATTTGCTCAATCTCCGCTACGAATCGTGAGGACTTCAGCTGAATAGGTGATACGTTTACTCCTATTTTGCTCGTTTTTGAATTCAGCTCCGTCCATGCTTTCATTTGCTTGCACGCTTCTTCTAACACCCACTTGCCAACGGGCACAATTAGACCTACTTCTTCTAAAATAGGCAAAAATTCATTTGGATAGACGGTACCAAATTTTGCACTATTCCAGCGGATAAGCGCTTCTGCCCCTATCACACCAGACGTTTTCAAATCGATTAACGGCTGATAAACCAGCTGAAACTCATTTCTTTCTAACGCATACTTTAACTCATTCTCCATGCTGATTGTTTTAATGATTCGTTCATTTGATGAAGATGAACTCATTTCATATGTGTTTCGTCCATTTCGTTTTGCTACATACATCGCAATATCTGCTTGCTTGATCAGCCGGTCAATTAGTTCATCTGCGTCTTTTGGGACAATTTTCTGCTGATATTTCTTTGAAAATAGGCTGATGCCAACGCTTGTAGAGGTTAGCACTTTATCTCCGTCTATATAAAAAGGAAGCGACATTTCTTTTACAATCTGCTCGGTCATTTCTTCAATTTCCTCAACAGTTTTTAGTGTATGCAGCACTAAAATAAACTCATCGCCCCCGTGCCGCGAGATAAAATCAGAGGACGGAATACATTTTTTTAATCTTTCTGCTACGCGCCTAAGCAGCACATCTCCGTGATGATGGCCAAGCGTATCATTTATTGATTTAAAGCGGTCTAAGTCTAAAAATAAAATGGCCAGCTGTTCAGGAGATTCTCCATCTAAAAGCAGTTTTTTCAGCTGCCTGTTTAACCAGTAGCGGTTAGGCAAATTGGTTAAAGGATCATAATAAGCCATTTGCTTAATTTTTTCTTCATATGCTTTTCGTTTTGTAATATCATTACGAATCGATACGTACTGATACGGCTTGCCCCGTTCATCTAAAAAAGGAACAATGGTTGTATCCACCCAGTAATATGAACCGTCTTTTGCCTTGTTTTTTATTTCTCCGTGCCATACCTTACCAGAGCTGATCGTGCTCCACAACTCTTTAAAAAACAAGCTTGAATGATGTTTCGAATTAATAATGCGATGATCTTGACCGAGGAGCTCATGTCTTTCATACTTAGAAATTTCGCAGAATTTATCGTTCACGTGATTGATGAATCCGCAGCTATCCGTAATCGCTACAATCGATGATTCGTTTAACGCAAGTTCTATATCATTTAGTTTTTTCAGCGCTTCTTTAAATTTATATTCAAAATGCCTGTTTTCCATATCCTATACACCTTTATCAAAATTTTAACGATAAAACAAAACCCATGACGAAATGATAGAGAGGAATCGTGAATAATGAATACAATTTAATCAGCAATGGACAGCGAATTAGTTTGTCCGATTGCCTTACATTCGTAAAATAGTAAGCGTACAATTGCTGCTTTTCCTCTTTACACCTTTAAAAACTTCTTACACGCGGTTTGTAAAAGGATTGATAGATAGTTTCGTTTATCCATATCTTTTATCACAACTTTTCTATGGTACCATTAAAATGATTTTTATAGAAATGAAAGTGTACTTTCTTCACGTAATTGACATACCTTTTGATGGTAAAAAGAAAAAAAGCCTCTGCTTTAGACAGAGGCTTTTTTCACTTTCTTCTTACGAGCTTGTACGCGCCAGCCACGGAAGAACAAGGTCTTGAAAGGTTTTATTATACACAACAATTCGATTAAGATAATACGGATCGTTATCTTTTGTAATAAGGTGGGGAGCTAGGATAGCTGCTTGGTGAAAACCGGCATTTTTCACAATTTTAGCTACGTCATCATTTGTATTGCCATATGGATACGCAAAGTAAACAGGGTCTACTCCTAAATGTCGCTTAATCGTTTCTTTGCTTTTTCGTAAATCTTCATCAAACGCGCTGTATTTAGCAGGCGTCAGAAATAAAGGCTTGCCTTCTTCTAAACGGTGCATATCATATGTATGCGAACCGATTGTCGCAAGGCCGCTGTCTTTCATTTCTTTTAGCTGACTCCACGAAGCCATGTTTAAATTTTGAAAGTCCTCTGCCCCCACTTGTCCTGCGATTACATATAGCGTAAACGGAATGTTTTCCTTTTTTAAAATTGGAAACGCGTTTTGATAAACGGTACGGTCAATATCATCAAATGAAATCCATACGCAGCGTTTTGGAAACGTGCCTTTTTGCTGATACGTTTCAATATCTTTTGGCGTAACGAACGTAGCGTCAAGTTCCTTCAGCTTTTTCAACTGATGTTCAAAATCATTGCTGTAGACGCTGTACTCTGTCAGTTCGTCAGACTTTGTAACTGAGCTGACAACTCGATTAAACCAATTATGCTTGCGCACGCGATGATAATTTAAACCTAAGCATCCGTTCGTCTCAAGCGCTGGCTCCACGGTCGTTGTTGCTTTCGCCTTGTCTTCCCAGTTCACTACTTTAAAGAAAATAAAGCCGACTACCGCTACCGCAATCAAAAGAAAGAATACATATTTCTTCATGCGTGCTTCCTCTCTTCAGTATGTTTTAACGGATTAACATCAAATTCGATGTACTGTGCACGCTGAAGCTCTTGAATTTGATCCTTCGATAAAAGCTCAAGACGCTCTAAATCTTTAACACTCGTATACGCCGGCTCTTTTCGTCGGTTTAAGCTTCCAAATCTCTTTTTATTGTAGGATCTCCATAAAAACAGAGCCAGGAAAAAGAAGCAAAAAATAGCGAGTCCAATTACTAAAAACGTTCGAATTTCGCCGTTCGTCGTTTTGAACGCAATTTTTAATACCCCGCTGTAACGGTCATTTACGCCGATAACAGCTGAAAGGAAAAACCAAAGAACAATAGCACAATAGAGCCAAAAAACAGATGAAACAATGATGCTTATCACGAATCGAGCAAGAGGCTGTTTGGCTTGAATCATGATTTGCTCTTCGTTAAGCCGCGGTCTGGACTGCTCCATGTAGCATAGCCTCCTTTCACTCTCGATCTGATAGCACGAGGAAATGCACCCACTACCACAATCGTATTCACAATCCAGTAAAGCGCTGGGTACCATGCAGCCCATACGTAATACCGCTTCACGTTGTCGTATTTTGAATCAATTTTCAGCGCAATAAACAGCTGAATTAAGCTCATAAACACAAGGGAAAATGACGTAAACGTAAACCAAAACAGCATGTCTTGAGGGCTGCTCGCCGTAACAAGCAGCATGATAGTCACAAACAGCCATGCGAATGACCAAAGAGTACTGATCCACTGCTCTAGGTATACAATCCAAATTCTGCGCTGCTTCCATTTTAATAACACTTTCCAGTGGCGAAGCATTACCTCTTGTCCGCCTTGAGCCCAGCGTACTCTCTGCTTCCAAATTCCTTTTAAGGTTTCAGGCACAAGCATCCAGCACAATGCCCGCGGTTCATAGCGGATATCCCAAAAGCGCTGCTGCAGCTTCCAGCTCACAGCGATATCTTCCGTAATCATGTCACGATCCCACAGCCCGACGTCCACAAGTGCTTTCTTTCGAAAAGCCACCACTACGCCTGAGACCGTCATTACTTTTCCTAAAATTCGCTGTGTTCGTTTAATAGAACCGATAATAGAAGAATACTCCACTAGCTGAATGCGACTCAGCAGTGTGTTACGGTTTCGAATGCGCGGATTTCCGGTAACGGCTCCCAGCCGTTCCCCTTTATGAAGAAAATGATGGATTAGATAATACGGAGCGTTTTGATCTAAAATAGCGTCGGAATCTAAGCAGATTAAAAACTCTGCTTTAGATGCGTGCGCACCTAAATGTAACGCATTGGCTTTTCCTTTATTTTCATAAAGCTGAATCACACGAACTTCAGGGTGATTTCTGCTGATGTCCTTTAATATATCAGCTGTTC
>Ga0209147_101034_pt1 | contig 11858 bp, 14 predicted proteins | sample AraplaCol_mLB_r2_FD_184278 | JGI IMG/M metagenome (GOLD analysis project Ga0209147, IMG submission 184278) | Arabidopsis root microbial communities from North Carolina, USA - plate scrape CL_Col_mLB_r2 (SPAdes) (version 2) | ecosystem: Host-associated > Plants > Roots > Endosphere | place: USA... | reverse complement strand
CAATGGCGTCGATGTCCAGTTGAACGACTTCCCGGCGCGGAAACAGCTCTTGCAGCAGCGACCGGGCGTTGCCATCGGCTCGTGAATCGCCGAACTGCGGCGCGATCACCGCGCCGTTGCACACGTAGAAGTTGATGTAGCCGGCGGCGAACTCTGGCGTTTCCAGCTTCCGGCGTACGGAATCCGGCCCTCTTAGAACTTCCACACGCAGCCGCTGGCCGCGGGCATCCGTAGCCTGTTTCAGGATCTCGAGGTGCCGGCGGGTCACGGCCCGGTCATAGGAGCCGGGGTCCTCGTCGAGGCCGGCCACCACGACACCGGGCGAGGCGAAGCGGGCGTAGAAATCGGTGTGGCCGTCGGTGATGTCGCGCCCCGCGATTCCAGGCAGCCAGATGATCTTGCGCAGGCCCAGCAGCCGCTTCAGCTCGGCTTCGCAGGCTTCCCTGCCCAGGCCGGGATTGCGGTTGGCATTGAGCACGCAGCTCTCGGTGATGATGGCCGTGCCTTGCCCGTCGACCTCGATGCCGCCGCCCTCCAGCACGAGCCGGGTACTCAGCCGCCGTACGCCGGCTGCACTGGTGACGTAACCGGCGACTTCCGCGTCGTGTTCATGCTCCTGCTTGCGGCCCCAGCCGTTGAAATTGAAATCCACCCCGGCCCATTGGCCAGAGGCGCTGTCGCGCACGAAGACGGGGCCGGTGTCGCGCATCCAGAGATCGTCGACCGGCTGCACCTCGAGCTGTACCCGGTTGCCGCACAGGCGGGCCGCGAGATCGTGGTCTTCCTCGTTCACCAGCATGCGCACCGGCTCGAAGGCCGCGATCGTCCGCGCGACGCTGGCCAGGTGCTCGCGCACCGGCTTCAGCAGGCGCCGGCCCCAGACGTCCTCGTTAGCGCCGAAGGACATCCAGGTGGCACGATGCGGATCGCCTTCGTCAGGCATGTGCCAGGACTCGGGCGCCGCCGCCATCGACGGCACGGCCAGTCCCAGGGGCGCGAGGCTCAGGCCGCCGAGCAGACGGCGACGGGTCAGTAGAGGAGGGGGCATGCGCATGTCGGTGTCCTGCTACACGGGTTCCTGTTGCGTCGTGCAGTGGATGCCGCCGCCGCCGGCGGCAATGGCGTCGATGTTCAGCTGGACGATCTGGTGGCTGGGCAATTGGGCCGCGAGCGCATTGCGGGCAGCCTGGTCGGCCGCAGCATCGCCGAATTCGGGCAGGAAAAGAGCCTTGTCGGTGATCAGGAAATTCACGTACCCGGCCGCGAAGTCCTTGCGCGCGAACTCCGGCCGCACCTTGCCCGGCGTTTCCAACACGACGATCCGAAGCGCGCGGCCGCGTGCATCGGTCGCCGCGCGCAGCAACTCCAGATGAAGCCGCGTCACCCTGTGATCGAACGAGGTCTCGTCGTTCTCCAGCGCTGCGACGACCACTCCCGGCTTGATGAAGCGGGCGTAGAAGTCGGTGTGGCCGTCGGTGATGTCGCGGTTGGCGACGCCGGGCAGCCAGATGATCTTTTCCAGGCCCAGCAGTCGCTTGAGTTCGACCTCGGCGTCGGACTTGGTGACGCCCGGATTGCGGTTGGCGTTGAGCACGCAGCTCTCGGTGATGATGGCCGTGCCTTCCCCGTCGACTTCGATGCCGCCGCCTTCCATCACGAGCCGGCTGCGCAGCAGCGGTACCCCGGTCAGCTCCGCCATTCGGGCGGCCACGGTCGCGTCGCGGGTGTGCGGCTGCTTGTTGCCCCAGCCGTTGAATTTGAAGCTCACCGCTGCGCGCTCGCCGCGGGTATTGCGCACGAAGACGCAGCCGGTGTCGCGCATCCAGAGATCGTCGATCTCGTGCTGGATCAGTTCCACGTTGGAGCCGCAGAGCTGGCGCGCGGTGGCGAAATCTTCCGCACCCACCAGCATCTTCACCGGCTCGTAGACGCTGATGGCGTTGGCGATGCGCGCCAGCGCCTGCTGTACCGGCTGGCGCATGGGCGCGGTCCAGACCGATTCGCGGGCTGCGAACGCCATCCATACGGCGCGATGCGGAGCGCTCTCGTCGGGCATCCGCCAGGTTTCGGTTGGTTGCGGGGAGGGCTGGAGCGCGATCGGGGAGGGCGCAGGAGCAGGGGCCGGCACCGGAACAAGTGCCTGCGGGCCGTTGCCGCCACCGCCTCCCCCACATGCGCTCAGGATTCCGCTCATCAGTCCGAGGCTGCCAAGGCCCATCAGGGCACGTCGAGTTGTCATGAAAATCAAGGGTTACTACTGAGCCCCGGATTCTGTTGACGTTTATCTATTTGGAAAATTGATCTTTTCTGGACTGATCGGCCAATCTGGCTCATGACTCGGTTTTCAAGGCTTGGCGTAACGCACCAGGCTCTCGAACACTTCGCGGACCATCGGCATGCGCGGCTCGCCCTCGGAGCGCGAGATCCAAAGCGTGCCCAGCGACAGGCTCGGGTACTCGACGAGGCGCTGAAGCTGGCCCGTGTGCAGGGCTTCGTCGGCCAACAGGCGGGACACGAGTGCCACGCCGTGGCCGCGCAAGGCTGCGTCGAGCAGGAGTCGCGGATCGTCGTAGATGGCGCGCCTGCGCAGCTTGCCGAAGTGCTCGCGGATGAACGGACCGATGCGGTCGCTCGTGAGGTCGGATTCGAGGCAAAGCAACCCGGCAGCAGCCTTGTCGGCGGAGTCTGCATGCACGACTGCGGCGAGTTCGTCTTCGAGCAGCGGGACCTCGAACACGCCGCGCTGCCTGAGCGGCTCGCGGGTGATGGCGATATCCACGTCCATCTCGTCGATGTAGCGCGCGGTTTCGTCGATCGAGATGATCGGACAGAGCGCTGGATGCTCGCGCAGCAGCATCTCGAGGCGCGGCTGCAGCCAGCCTTCGGCGATCGGCGCCGGACAGACCAGCGTGACCAGGCTGTCGTCCATGTAGGTTTCGATGCGGTCGAGCCCGTTGCGGATCTGGTCGAGCGACTTGCCGACGCTGTCGAGCAGCAAGCGCCCGGAGACCGTCAATTCGACGCCGCGTCCTTTGCGCCGGAACAGCGGCTGGCCGACTTGCTCTTCGAGCTGGGCGATCTGGTGGCTGACGGCGGATTGGGAGATGCTCAGTTCGTCCGCCGCCCGCGAATAGCTCCCCAGGCGGGCAGCGGCTTCGAAGCCGATCAGGAATCTGAAGGAAGGCAGTCTGGTGTTGGACATGGGGAACAGTCCGCGGAGGTAGATTTGCTTTCTGGATTTTCGGGGGTATGACCTCCCTGGAATCCTCCCATATCGCACACAATGTGCATTACGAATTAATTCGAAACGCAATAGGGGTTATGTAAACAGATATTTCGCTTTAAAAGCGTAATTAAATAAAATATAACCGAATTAAAAAAGGCCCCGATTGGGGCCTTTTTCATGCGCGAAGAATTTTGGAAGCTATGACCGCGATGGTGAAGAGCGCAACCAGGCAGGCGAGGGCGATCCAGTTGCGTCGCCAGGCAGAGCGGTGCGCCTGGCGCTTGCGCTCGCCCTCACCGATGCGGAAGGAAGCGCGCTCCGTGTAGCCAGTGCGCTTGCGCCACCAGTCCCTGTACCAGTCTCTTTGATCACCTGCCATTCACGAAATGTAGCCGGGAGCCCGCAGTCGCGGGCGTCGTCCTGGCCGGCCAGAGAAAAGGCAGGGGCACGTAATTAGCCAAACGCCAGAGACCAGATGCCTACGCCACAAGGGCTCCGGCGTTTTGCTTTTCAGTAGCGAGGGCGCTTAGGCAGGGGCACGTAATTCCAACCTGGTCGGATCAGCGGTGGGAGGATCTGGAGCCGACCGGATCGCGGTAGCCAGGGGCATCGATAACCACCAGCGTGGGGGCAGGGAGGGCCTCCAACGGCTTTTCTCGGTCTGGTTGAGGGGTAGGTGGCTGATCGGCCTTCGGAGCCGTATACGGGTCGAAGGGCGGGTTGGCCAGCCAGGCGCGACACTCATCGTCAGACAAGCCGGCGTTCGTTCCCTGCTGCGTGACACACCTACAGCCCTTCGCATTGCACATAGCACCAGCGACCACGGGCATAGCCCTGACCTGACGCAACTGGTCGAAGGCAGGGGCAGACTCAGGACGGCTGCTGATGCGCGGCAACCAGGCGGTGCGGTCATCGATGGCCACTGGCCCCGCGGCTACAGCACCAGACGCAGCAGCTGCAGCCGCGGGCGACGAAGTGCTCGAGCTCGAGGCGGCGCTGGCCGGCGTGGAGATGGGCTTGCCGGTCAGGCCTCGAAACGCGTCGGGACCCTTCCAGGCCAGAACAACGACGGCGATCAACAGGAACCACAGGACACCGGGCATCTTGCGCGGCTGCTTGGTGTGCAAATCTGCGCTGTGATAGAGCTTGTAGACCTTCTTGTCGTGCTTGAAGAAAGACTTCGTGATCGACTTGGCGAACAGCAACTGCCGGCTGACGTGGTCCCACTCGTAGACGGTAGCGAACGGCATGTTGGCCACGCGGCGCACGTGCAGATGGCGACCGCCGAGCGCGTGGATGTTGCGGTCGACCAGCATGACGTTTTGCGTGATGAGGATGAAGTCGACGCCCATGTGCCGGTGAGTCTCCAACGCTTGAATATCGTCGGGCACGGCCGAGCCATTGGCGCGAGGCGACCAGATCTTCTGCACTTCGTCGAACACGATCACGGCACCAGGCTTGGCCCACAGATGCCAGTCGCGCAGACCGTTAACGTCGCCACCATCGATGAACTCGTGATCGATGGTGAGGCCCTTGATGTTGGTGTAGATGGTGCGCGGGTGGATCGTGACGACGCCATCGACCTCCTGCACAACGTCAGTGCCAACGAGAGGCAGCAGCAGCTTCTGGATCGCGTAGAGCGTTTTGCCGGCACCAGGCGTGCCAGTGATGACGGTGATCATCCCGTGTTCTTCCCGAGGATCTGGGTGGAGCGCTGGATCTGCCAGAGCAGCAGCTTGGTGGTGAGAGCACCGAAGACGATCCCGAGGGCGACGCCGCCGCCGCCCAGCAGGAACAGGCTCATCGCATCAGCGGGCAGGCCGTTCAAGCTGGACACGAGCGAGGTCTTCAACTGCTGCAGCAGGGCCTGCATGCCGACGATGGAAACGATTGAGAAGCCAAGGCTCAGCAGGATCTTGGCGATCGCGGGCTGAAGCAGCGACAGGAGAAAGGTGCCGAACTTCATTCTGGCTTCCCGATGCTGAAGATGATCACGATGGCCATCCAGCCCGCGATCGCGATCACCATCGGACGCACGTAAGTCGTGAGCGCATCGCAAGTGGTCGCATAGCTGAACTGCCGGCCATAAGCCAGGTCACGCGGGGGAGGGCAGGAACCACCGCCAAGGACGTTCTCCGGGGCATACGTGATCTGCCTGTTCTCCTTCGGTATCTCGCCGTCAGGAGTGTCGAAGTCAATCTTCTGACAAGCCAGGATATCGGGGTGCTCTTTGCACAAATCGAACTGCTCGGGCTTATCACCAGCCGGACTACCGGAGGTGACGGTCGTCGGCCCAGTGAGGCCGGTCGGGCTGGTGCCAGTCAGATCCTCGGGCCGAACATCCAGCCGAAACGGATCGTCGACGGTGGGCGCAGGCGTAAAGCGAGTAACCGGCTGGCGGTATTGCTGCGGGTTCGTGTTCGGAATGGGAACCGGGTTGCCCTGGGGGACGCGCAGAGGTTGTGCGTTAGGAGGCGTGGCCTGATCCGGGTTGAAGATGAACGGCACCTGCGGATCGAGCGGATACGGGAAACCAGGAGGCAGCTGCTGGGGCAATGGCTTGGTGGCCATCTCCTCCTCTACCTGCTGGACCGTCAGCGGCTGCGGCGCAAGCGATGACAGACAGCCCGCAGGGGTCTTGTACCAACCGGCCGGGCAGTTGCTCGCTTGCCCCCTGTTAAGCGGCGCATTCTGAGTGCCCCAGAGCGCACCATTGGACTTGTAGTACTGCTTGTACGAGCACAGCCCGTACCCGTAGGAACCACCAGTCGTCGTGACCCCGCTGTACTCATACCTGTAGGTCTCGTTGACCAACTGATCGATGTAGTTATGACAGGCCTCTTCCCTCGTGTCACCGTTGATGGCGAACACCGAGTACCGGTAGCCATCCGACTGCGGAGGGGTATAGGGCTGGCCGTTGTTGTCGACGAAACAGGTTCGCTTCCACTGACCGCCCTCGTAGGTCACGCAATACGACGCGAGCCACGCCACCGTCATCGCAGCCCCGACACCGGGAATCAGGAATCGCGCGGCACCACCAGCGAGTGCACGGGCAGCGCCACCGCCAAGGCGGAAAGCTCCACCAGCAGTAGGACCGCCAGGAATCTTCGGACCCGGACCCCGGATGATCTTGTCGAGCTGGTCAGCAGGCGATGGGGGGGTGAACGTCCACGAACCGGGCGAACCGCCGAAGCCTGGCGGCGGGGAAGGAGAGACGTATGCTGCGGCGCTCAGCGGAAGAAGAGCCAGAGCAGCAAGAGCATGCCGCCAACGAGCAGCAGCTCGACGGGAGAGGTGAACATGGTCAGTCATCGTGATTGGTGGTGAAGATCTTCTCGATCTGCTTCCAGACCCAGACGCCGAGGAGGGCGCTGAACAGGGACCAGAACACCGACCAGTACAGGTCGATGTTCTGCTCCGAGGGAGGGGCCGGCTGGATCTGCACGACGATGGTTTGCGTGTTGTCACCCATGACGCGAACCCCTCCGAGGGCTTACCACCAGCCCATCTTCTGGCCGGCGCGCTTCACAGCCCAGAAGCCGACCATGATCCCGACGACGGTGACGGCATAGCCGACCATCTTGGTGCCGGCCTCGTCGATCTTGGCCTGGTTGGGATCTGCGGTCTGCGCGAACGACAGGACCGGTGCTGCAGCTGCAGCGGCGACCATGCTGGCCTTGAGGATGGTGTCACCGGCAACGCGCTTGGCGCGGGCGACTGCAGAGGCGGTCTTACGACCGAAAGAGGCAACTTGCATTTGGAACTCCAGTTGAGCTGGTGTTCCCGAGACATTCGGGATTGCACCCGATAGCCCTCGGCGTCTCACGACGTTGGAGGGCTACCAGTTGAAATCACTTGATCGACGGCACAGAGCGGTGATCGCGATGACGCGCAGCGTGCACGCGCCTGGTGGACTCTGCGACCTCGTGAAGCACGTCACGCACACCGCCGAGCAGAACACCGACCACGAGGCCGATGAACGCTCCACAAGCCCAGAGCGGCACCTCAGGCATCACGCCGTGCGCACGGCAGTGCCGGGCGCCTTCGCTTCGGTGGGCACGATGGAGACGATCTGCTGCTCGCGCTCGCCGTAGCGCATCACGTCCTGGAACTCGACTTCCGCCATGAACGGCGGGGCGTTGTGCTCGATCTTCTTCAGGACCGACGGCTCGCAGCGGTATTCGCTGCCCATGTAGCCCTTGGCGCCCTTGGCACCGGCGAGGGGGAGGGCGGCGTACAGCTTGCCGATGGCGTAGGGTTGGCCGGTCTTCTTCGAGACGCCTTCGCTGCTTTCAAACCCGATCACGTTGATCTTCATGGTTCATTTCCTTGAGGTTGAGAAACGCGGCCGGCGACGCCGCGAGGTTGAATCCGACCAGGCTGGCTTTTTCCAGTCGCCGTGGAACACCAGGTCGAGATAGGGCACCGAGCACCTCGTCTGCAGAGAGACGAAGGCGCAGCACGTCCACCAGTTGCCCGTAGGCGCTGCGTGCGTGCGTGGTGAGCTTTTCGAGGGCGATCTCGCCCTCCTTTTGATGCGTGGAGATCCTGTCGGCCGCAACGGCGAGGATCTCTTCGAGACAGCGATACGCGCCAACGAAGTAGTGATCGCAGCGCGTGAGAATGTCGAGTGGCAGATCGCGGTCGATGTTGCGTAGCTCGACCTCGAAGCGAGTCCACGGGCTGGCAACATCGCCCAGTTGGCGGCCCTTCTCGTAGGCGCGCAGCATCTTGCCGTTCTCGCGCCGGCCGACCTCCAGCGTGCGGCCATTCTTCGGGCAGAGCCAGTCACCAGGCGTGCTGTGCCGAGGCATGCGGCCGCCGGCGTTGAACCGCCCTTCGAGATACCAGTCGCGCGCGTGCTCGACGGTGTACTCGCCCATGAGCAGATCCACGGCCAGATCAACACGCGTGAGCTTGTACGCGGCTTGTCGCTCGATCCAGCCTTGCACGGCGGGCCAACTGGAGACCTTCGAGCAGCCGGTGCCCGAAAGGTCGAAGCGCGCACGCATACCGTGGTGCGTGCCGCCGAAGTCCACGCGGGCGATGTTGACCTGCGTGCCGTTGAGGTCGATGAAGAACCTGCAGCCGTCCTGATAGCCGAACATGCCGGGGGCGTCGACCGCAACCACCGTGGAGCCAACTACGTCGCGCAGCAGGCCAAGGATGGTCGCGGGGACGTGCTCGTCCGGATCTGGATACCACGTGCAGGTGAGCCAGTCCACCTTTGCGCCTCGGGGAGTACTTTCCCCCCCTGTTAGAGCAGGGGGGCGAGGTGCAGCGTTCAGCGCTTGGTGCGGCGCTTCGCTTGCCCCCGCGCGCTTCACGCTGAGCCGGCGACGGAACGTGTTGCCGTAGCCGTGGGCCTTGTAGGGCTGGAGCTTGCGAGTCAAGAACGAGCCTCCAGCTCGCGCGCGTCCAAGACGACGCGACCGCCGCAGATCGGGCAACCCTTTTCATCGTCATCGGCCAGCACGTCAGCACAGCCAGCGCACAGAGCGTGTTCACCGCTCCAGCCGCAATCGATGCACTCGACAGGGGTGTCGTCTTCGTAGATCACGAGCGGGCCTCCCGGCTAGCTCGCAACTGGTCGAGGTGCTGGGCATAGGGTTCCAGCGAGCTGCTTCTGGCAGTAGCTCCCTGCGGAGCGCTCGCGAACATGTCCAGCTGACGGTAGGCCCAGAACGAACGGCGCAGCAGCTGTGCGCGCGGCGTTGCCTCGATGACCCTCTTGCGCCCCTCTCGCGCCATAATGAACCCCGTTTGGTTATGCAACCCATTTTGGTTACTGGGGTGCGACCATAACCCAATCCGGTTGTAACTACAAGAGGTTACGGATGAATCAACTTGAAGAACTGAACGATCTGATCGACAGAGCGGCAAAGGTCGCGGGCAGCGACGGCAAGCTGGCTCGCACACTTGGAGTCCCGCCCCAGCACGTGAGCAACTGGCGCCATGGTCACAAGACCTGTACGCCGGCAGACCAAGCTCTCATGGCTCACGTGGCAGGCCTAGATCCTGTGCAGACGCTCGCGCGCGCAACGGTGCGGCAGTACGAGGGAAAGGCAAAGGGAGACGCGCTCATGAAAGCGCTGGGAAAAGCTTCGCTTCTGACTGGCGCGGTCCTCGGTTCCGTTGGCGCTTCAGCACACCAGATTTTTTCGACGATCCCGGGAGCTACGGACCTCGGTGACTTGCTCTGGCGAATCACACAATGTGCATTATGTTAAATAACAGATGACAAATGGAACCCCTCTTCGTCCGGAGCAAGGTGCTAGTTAGATGCAAGCACTGATCGAGAACATATACGCCGCAGGCATGGGCGAGCAGCCGTGGCGATGCGCCCTCGACCGGATTCGTGCACTGACGGGCACTCGACTGGTCGCCATCGTGACATTGGATGGCGCCGGCCAGACCCTTGCCAGCGACGTCGCGGCCGACGACGACGAGTTGGCCGGCAAGATCCAGCAGGGCTACAACGACGAATTTCATCGATATGACCCGTCCCGGGCCGTGGCCGCGGAATGGGACGTGGGCCGCTGGTACGACGACCGGCAATGGAATCGGGACAGACAGCGCTCGCACAGCATCTATCACCAGGAGTTCCTGCGTCCCCTGGACCTGGGGTATTGGGAAGGCGCATTCGTCTCCAGGACGACCAGGTTGTCGCACTTCTTGAGCTTGCATGGCGGGACGGACGACATGGGGTCGACCTCCTCCCGAGACAGCTTCCAGAGCATTGGCACGCATCTGGGACGAGCGTTGCGCCTGCAAGCCCAGCTTGAGAGTTCGCAACAGCAGGTGAACCACGTCGAATCGGTGTTCGATGCCCTGGGCTGCGCGATCTTCGTGCTGGACGATTCGCGGCGCTTGCTGCGCGCGAATTCGGCGGCCAGCAGGCTCATGGCGAGCGAGAAGGCGCTGCGCTTCGTGAACGGCCGTTTCGAGCCATCGCCGCCATCGCCATCGACGGCACGGGAATGGCACGAGGCATGCCGTCAAGGCGCGATCGCCCTTCGACGACCGGCGCCACACAGCCCTTTGGTGCTGCGCCTGACTCCGTTGTCAGCCAGCTCTGCGGTGGCCAAGGACTGGCAGAGGCCCTTGACGCTGATGGTCGCTTCCGGTGATCGATCCATTGCGGAACGACAAAGCAGCCTGCGCATCGTTTTTGGCCTCACTCAGGCCGAAAGCGAAGTCTGCACCTCGATCTGCGTTGAAGGCCTCACGCCCCAGGCCTGCGCCGAGTCCCGCGGGGTGTCGATCGGCACCATTCGCTCGCAGATCAAATCCATCCACTTGAAGACCGGCGTGACCCGGCTCGCTGAAATGGTGCGGCTGGTCACCGGGATGTAAGGCGCCGCTCCCCCCTCCCCGGCTCGTGCCGCCTTCGTTATTTGTACGCTTCATTCGTGGCGTTGGTTCTGAGGGCTCTTTCCTTGTCGGCCATCAAGGCCTGCAAGTGCAGCGGATACGGCGAAGGCATGGTCCCGATGGGTGCATCCAATCCCTGGCGTCGCACTTGCGCGATCGCGTTGTTCAGAAGCTCGGCGTCCTTCGCCAATCTTTGCGGGGTGTAGGGCTGTGACTGCAGCGCGAAGCGAGCGGGCTTCAGCTTGCGGTGGATCACCGTGATGTACTGCTGACTCTTCTGGGCCGCATCCTCTCCGTAGTACGCCCGCGTCCGCATCACAAACTCGTCTTCAAGCTCCGTCGGACTGGCGCCGTAGTCGACGTCCAGGCGGCAAAGATAGGACTTGTACATGAAGTCCTTCGCCCGTGCGTCGCCGGCTTTCTCCATGGTGTCGAAGTACGCCACGAAAAACGGTGCGCTGCGCATCTGAGGGTCACGGACCCCGTACCAGCTCATGCTTTCGCACAGCATGCCATTGAGGGGCGGGGTGGTCCCCGGCACTCTCGATGCCTTGTCGAGCAGCGCCTGCGACATGTAGGGAACCGCTTCTCGGAATTGCCCGGATTGGTACAGCACCATCGCGAGTTGCGCGCTGTAGAGGGCACAAGCCCGGTGATTGCCGCTTTCGCCGTTGTAGCCCTTCATCTGCCAGAAGGACATCTTTCCCAGACCTTCGATGGGCGCGCACTCCTCGTTCAGGCGCTTTTGCAGCAGCGCGATGGCCTGTTGCGGCTGCGACTTTTGAATGGGAACAACCGTGCTCTCGATCCATTTCTCGGCTGCTCGCTCATGCTCCCACGGATGAGTCGCGCATCCTGCCAAGGAGATAAGCGCTGCGGCGAGCGCAACTGCAAGAACATGCTTGCGAATCCGCGTCATTTCTCGACCCCCCATGGATTGACGTCTGCACCATTTCCGACAGCCTGCCTGGCATCGTTCTCGATCTGCGCCGCCCGATCTTGCCGATAGAGCTTTTCCTGCTCTTCACGCTCGGATGCACGGCTCATTGCGTCCAGACCCGCTCCCACTGCGCCGATCAACTGCGTTGCGCGGCTGGCGCGCGTCACGGAAGGGTCGGGCGGCGGCTGGTAGATCGGCGAAGAAGGCGCGGCGGCCTGTGCGGGACGCACCAAGGCCGGAGCAGCACGCGCGGTAGCCTGCGGCGCCGCTGCTGCGTGCGGGGTCACGGAAGCGCCGCTTTGCTGCCCGACGCCGGTG
>Ga0209147_101018_pt1 | contig 11964 bp, 12 predicted proteins | sample AraplaCol_mLB_r2_FD_184278 | JGI IMG/M metagenome (GOLD analysis project Ga0209147, IMG submission 184278) | Arabidopsis root microbial communities from North Carolina, USA - plate scrape CL_Col_mLB_r2 (SPAdes) (version 2) | ecosystem: Host-associated > Plants > Roots > Endosphere | place: USA... | reverse complement strand
CGTTCGGCAACAAGATGCGCGACTATTTCGACGGCTATAAGAGCGCGCAGGGCCATATCAATTCGATCCTGGGGTCGTTGGCCAGCGGCAAGGACGTGCTGATCAAGGATAATGCCACGATCGACGTGGAACGCCAGAATATGTGGCAGACCATGGGCCGTCTGGAGCAGATGATCCATATCAGCAAGACGATGGACGCCCGGCTGGAAGACATGGCGCTGGAACTGGATTCGTCCGATCCGGCCAAGGCGAAGGCGATCCGCGAAAGCGCGCTCTTCTATATCCGCCAGCGCACGCAGGATCTGCTGACGCAGATGGCGGTGACGGTGCAGGGCTATCTGGCGCTGGATCTGGTGAAGAAGAATAATGTCGAGCTGGTGAAGGGCGTGGACCGCGCCAGCACCACCACGGTCGCAGCGCTGCGTACGGCGGTGACGGTGGCGCAAGCGCTGGCCGGGCAAAGGCTGGTGCTGGAGCAGATCAGCGCGCTCAACACCACGACCGCGAACATGATCGACCGGACCGGCGAATTGCTCAAGAGCCAGACCGCGCAGATTCACGAGCAGGCCGCGTCCAGCACGATCCCGATCGAAACGCTTCAGCGCGCCTTCCAGAATATCTACGACACGATGGACAATATCGACGCCTTCAAGCTGAAGGCGCTGGAGAATATGAAGACGACGGTGAACACGCTGTCGGGCGAGGTGGAAAAGTCCAAGGGCTATATCGCCCGCGCGGAGGGGCAGGCGCAGGCCGCCAAGGAAGTCCGCGCGGACAATCCGTTGTTGAGCGCGATCGAGGGGTGAACAAAATGCTTCCCCTAACCCCGTTCGGTTCGAGCTTGTCGAGAACTCTTGCGCATCGGTTCTCGACAAGCTCGAACCCAAAGGCGGGGAAGCAAGCATGAGCCGGTCCGACCGCATATTGGCCGATGCGGACGCCGTGCTGCGCCGCCATAGCGAGCGGGGGCAAAGCCTGTCCACGCGCGCGAGGGCGCGGCGCAACGCCGGCCTGATCCGCAAGGTCAAATATGCCTTCTGGGCGGTACTGGCGATAGTGTTGGCCAGTGCGGTGGCTGGCTTCGTCCTGCCGCTGGGCACCACCGGCGTCATGATCGTGCTAGGCGTGATGATCGCCGCGCTGCTGCTGATCGCGCTCGCGCCCACGGAAAGCCGGGTGAAGACGGAAGCTCTGGCGCAGACGGAACTGGCCGCACTGCCGCTCAAGACCGAAATCTGGCTGGAAAACCAGCGCAAGGCCCTGCCCGCCCCGGCGGTCACGCTGGTCGACAGTATCGGCGTGAAGCTGGAGATATTGGCGCCGCAGCTCGAGCGCCTGAGCGAGCAGGAACCGGCCGCGCAGGAGGTGCGCCGGCTGCTGGCCGATCATCTGCCCGAACTGGTGACCGGCTATCAGTCGATCCCCGCCCCGCTGCGGCGCGAGGAGCGCAATGGCCGCGTGCCCGAAAAGCAGCTGGTCGAAGGCCTGTCGGTCATCGACGCCGAAATCGGCCGGATGAGCGAAAGCCTGGCCAGCGGCGACCTCGACAAATTGGCCACACAGAACCGGTTTCTTGAACTCAAATATCAGGAAGCCAAGGAACTCGGGGCTTAGCGCCGTCTTGTTCCTATCATGATCCATCTGACGCTCATCATCGTCGATTTCCTGACGGGCCTGCTGGCGGCCGGCGCATGGGCGCTCGCCTCGGCCGGCGGCGCGATCGCGGCGGTGGTGGGCGGCGGCTTCCTCAGCCTGTCGCTGTTTCGACGCTGGCGTCGGCGATAGGGTGGAATATTACGGCATTTCTATGCCATGCCACTGTTCCTGTTCTTCAAATCCCTCCACAACAGCCGATAGATAGAGCGCCTCTCCGGTCGGGAAGGCACATTCATCATGATCTGTTGGCATCATCGCCTCGTCGCGCGGATAGGGCTGCGACTGATCGGCCTTGCCCTCATCGCCAGCCTGCGACCGCAGGGTGCTGCCCTGCGCGCACTTGTCCAGCAGTCGGCCGCCATCACGCCAGGCCAAATATTGCTGGCGGCGGCATGCGTCGTCAGCGCCAGTGCGGGCGCGATGCTGTTTTTCTGGGGGCCGAACCTGTGGCAACCGGTCGTCATCGCGCGACAATGGCATAGCCATGCAGCGGAGGAAGGGTGACAGGATATCCGGGGGGAAAAATCGTCCCGGACGGCTGATGACGCGTGCAGTTCGCCAGCGGGCCGTCCGGGATCGCAACATCGCATGACTTTGGAGAGGGCATGACAACGTTGTCCTGGCGCTCTAGCCGATTCGTCCAACCGGCGCAACCGGATTTGCATCGCATAAAGAAAGGGCGCGGCTGCCGAATGACAGCCGCGCCCCGAAGGCCCGATGATGGGAAAGCTCAGCCCGCGTAGAGGTTGGTCGGCAGACCGCGTACGCCGCTTTCCACCTCGAAAAAGCCGCCGTCATATTCGGTCGGATCGTCGAGGCCTACGGTCGCCGAACTGACGAACATGCGGTCGAGGTTGGAGCCGGCGAAGGTGATGTTCGTCACCTGCCGCGCCGGCATGGCGATGGCGCGGTCCAGCTTGCCTTCCGGCGTGAAGCGGCTGATCCGGCTGCCGCCCCAATGGGCGACCCAGATATGGCCGTCCGCATCCACGGTCATGCCGTCGGGATAGCCATCCTCCTCACCGAACTGGATGAACGGCTCGCGCTCGGCTGCGCCACCTTCGGTGCGGCGGAAACGGTACATCTGCTTCCTGGCGGTATCGCTGTGATAGAGCCACTGGCCGTCCGGCGAGAAGCAGGGGCCGTTAGGCACGCGATAATCGCTGTCCACGACGGTCCAGCTGCGGTCGGGCGCCAGGCGATAGAGCGCGCCGCGATCATGCTCTTCGCCCATGTCCATCGTGCCGCACCAGATGGCCCCCTGCGCATCCGCCTTGCCATCGTTCATCCGGTTGCCCGGAAAATGCGGCTCCGGATCGCCGAAGGGAGTGATGGTCAGCGGATCGAGGCTGATCTCGGCAAAGCCGATCTGGAACCCGCCGATGAAGCCGCCCGCTTCACGCTCCGCCACCCAGCCCAGCGGCTCGGGCATGGCGAAGCGTTCGACCGTGCTGCTCTCCAGAGACAGCCGGTTGAGCGCCGGGGCGAGGATATCGACCCAATAGACCGCGTTGCCGCGCGCCGACCAGAGCGTCCCCTCGCCCAGCGTGTCGGCGACGCCTCGGTCGATCAGCCGCCATTCCGGCATCAGCGGGCCACGGAAAGGCGATAGACCATTTCATGATGATAGGGCTTGCCGGGATCGACGCGGGCCGAAATGAAGTTCGTCTTGTTGGGCGAGTCCGGGAATTTCTGCGGCTCCAGCGCGATGCCGTCGCCCATGCGATAGACATGGCTGGCCTTGCCGATGAAGGTGCCGTCCAGGAAATTGCCGGTGTAGAATTGCACGCCCGGTTCGGTCGTCAACACTTCGATCACGCGACCCGACACCGGATCTTCCAGCCGTGCGGCCAGTTCGGGGGTCTTGGTCAACCCCTTGTCCAGCGCCCAATTATGGTCGTAACCACGCCCGGCGATGATCTGCGCATCGCGCCCGTCGCGCAGCCCGTCTGCCACGCGGCGGGGCTTGCGGAAATCGAACACGCCGCCTTCGACCGGCTTCAACTCGCCGGTGGGGATGAGGTTCGCGTCGACCGGCGTATAGGCTTTGGCAGGAATCGTGAGCAGATGGCCCATCGCGCCGTCGGGCGACCCTTCGCCCTGGAGGTTGAAGATGGCGTGGTTGGTCATGTTGACGATGGTCGGCTTGTCGGTCTTCGCGTCGAAGGCGATGCCAAGGTTGCCGCTTTCGTCCAGCGTATAGGTGACGGTCACGTCCAGCTTGCCGGGATAGCCCGAATCGCCGTCCGGGCTGGTCAGGCCCAGCACCAGGCTGGCCTTGGGACCGCTCTTCAGGGACACGACCTTCCACACCTGCTTGTCGAAGCCCTTGCCGCCGCCGTGCAGCGTGTTGACCTTGTCATTGAGCGGCAGCTGATAGGCCTTGCCGTCCAGGCTGAATTTGCCGCCGGCGATGCGGTTGGCATAGCGGCCCACGGTCACGCCGAAGAAATTGGGATGATCGACATAGTCCTTGAGGTCGTCATAGCCCAGCAGCACGTCGGCGCTCTTGCCATCCTTGCCCGGACCGGACAGCGACTGGAGCGTCGCGCCATAGGTCAGGATCTTCGCCGAAACGCCTGCGCCATTTTTCAGCGTGATCGTTTCGACCGCAGCGCCATTGGCCGTTCCTGCGGGTGCGCGGCTGGCTTCGGCGGCAAGCGCTGAGCCGCTTGCGAGGCCAAGGACCAGAGCGTATGACAGCGCTGTTTTCAAATCGACGACCTTTCGCATGGACTTCCTCCCGATGACATGCGCCCATTGACGGGCGGTTGAGGGAGATATACTCCGACAAAATAAGCGGGCGCAACCCTTGATCGGGCGGCCTGCTCTGGAACTGCACTGGAGAAGGATGAATGGCAGGACCGATCTCGTCTGGCGCTGCGCCTGTCGCAACGCATAACCCCGGCACACGCTACGGCCCTGCCCTTGCGCTACTTGCCAGCCTCTTCTTCATGTGGGGCTTCATCACCGTCATCAACAACACGCTGCTGCCGCATCTGCGCAGCGTGTTCGAGCTGAGCTATACCCAGACGACCCTGATCGAATCGGTCTGGTTCATCGCCTATTTCGTCGCCTCCATCCCGTCGGCCAAGCTGATCGAACGGGTGGGCTATCAGAAGTCGATGGTCACCGGCCTGCTCATCATGGCGGCCGGCGCGCTGGGCATGACGGTCGCGGCGTCGATCCCGTCCTACGGCGTGACGCTCGTCATGCTGTTCGTGATCGCCAGCGGCATCACCCTGCTTCAGGTTGCGGCCAACCCCTATGTCGCGGTCGTCGGCAAGCCTGAAACCGCCTCGTCGCGCCTCAATCTGGTACAGGCGATGAATTCGGCCGGCACGATGCTGGCCCCGATGTTCGGCGCCTATCTGATCCTGGGCCGGTCGAAGGGCGGCACGGCGCAGGGCGAAGTCGTCCTGACGCAGGCCGAACGACTGGCCGACGCCCAGTCGGTGGTCCTGCCCTACATATTGGTCGCGATCGTTCTGGCCGTATTGGCCGTGGTGATCGCCCGCTTCCCGCTGCCCGCCATGGGCAACGCGACGCAGCGCCACAACAAGGAAGAGCGCAAGAAATATTCGCTCTGGAACCATCGCAACCTGGTGTTCGGCATCCCTGCGATCTTCATCTACCTGATCGCGGAAATCGGCGTCGCCAACCTGTTCATCAACTTCGTCAGCCAGCCCGACATCGCCAATCTGACGCATGAGCAGGCCGGCAATTATCTGTCGCTGCTGTGGGGCGGCATGATGGTCGGCCGGTTCGCGGGTTCGGCGATCATGCAGAAGTTCGACGCGGGCCATGTCCTCGCCGCCTTCTCGATCGGCGCCTTCGTCGTGATGCTGGTCACCGTGTTCACCACCGGCCCCGTCGCCATGTGGTCGCTGATCCTGGTCGGCCTGTTCCATTCGATCATGTTCCCGACCATCTTCACCCTGGGCATCAAGGGCCTTGGCCCGCTGACCGAAGAAGGATCGGGCCTGCTGATCATGGCGATCGCTGGTGGCGCGCTGGTCGTGGTGCAGGGCTATCTGGCGGACCATTATGGTTTGCAGACCAGCTTCCTGCTGACCGCCGCCTGCGAACTCTATGTTCTCTTCTACGCGCTGTGGGGGTCGAAGACGAGCAACGCATTGCCGGAGCAGCAGATCGCGGAATAAAGCCAAGGGCCCAGTACCCAAGGCATGAAAAGGCCGGAGCGGACATGCCGCTCCGGCCTTTTTCCTTTTCGGGGATCGTGCATCGGCCTATCCGGCATGGCTTCGCATATGAGGAACCCGCCATGGCCGACATCCTGCTTTTCTCCTACGGTACGCTGCGGCAGATCGAAGTGCAGATGGCGTTGTTCGGCCGCCCGGTGGAGGGTGAGCCCGACGCCCTGCCCGGCTTTCGCCAGCACATGATCGAGATCAGCGACCCGGACGTGATCGCCAAGAGCGGCACGCGCTGGCACCCGATGGTCGAGCCGAGCGACGATCCGGCCGATGCGGTCGAAGGCCTGCTCTTCCGCCTGACGCCACAGGATATCGCCAGCGCGGACGCCTATGAGGTGGATTATGTCCGCCGCGCCGTGACGTTACGCTCCGGCCTCACCGCCTTCATCTATGGCGACGCGAACGACGGGGGCGGCGCATGATCGTCCGCCCGCGCCCCGGCCTGATGGATGTCGCGTTTGCGCTGCGCGGCTCCGTCCTGCCCCGCATCAAGGGGCGGCTGGCGCTGATCACCCTGCTCAGCGTCGCGGCCGTCATGACGGCGCGGCTGCATCCAGGCATCTTCTCGCAAATCAGCGCCATCCCCTTCACACTGATGGGCATCGCTCTGTCGGTGTTCATGAGCTTTCGCAACAATGCCTGCTATGATCGCTGGTGGGAGGGGCGCAAGCTCTGGGGCTCGCTCATTATCGCCTGCCGTTCCCTGGCGCGGCGCACGACGATATTGGAAATGGCGGACCGGCGCCTTGTGCTCACCGGATTGTGCGGCTTCACCGCCGGCCTTGCGGCACGGTTGCGCGGGGCGGACGAACGCGCGGCCATCGCCCGGCATGCCGGGGACGGACCATGGCTGGGCGCCGTCAATCCGGCCGACGCGCTGCTCCAGCATCTGGGCCGGCACTGTCTGTTGCTGATGCAGGACGGTCGGATCGGGGCCATCCATCACAGCCTGTTGGAGGAGCAATTGCACCTGCTGGCGCAGGTTCAGGCCGGTTGCGAGCGCATCCAGCTGACGCCCCTCCCCTTCAGCTATTCGTTGCTGCTGCATCGCACGGCGACGATATTCTGCCTGACGCTGCCTTTCGCGCTGGCCGGCGCGCTGGGCTGGTGGACGTTGCTGCCCGCCGTTCTGGTCAGCTATACCTTTTTCGGCCTCGACGCGCTGGGCGACCAGTTGGAAGATCCGTTCGGGCTGGAACCCAACGATCTGCCCATCGACGCCATGACGCGCACGGTGGAACGGGAAATGCTGAGCGCGCTAGGCGAAACCATATTGCCTCCGCCGATCGAGGCGAAGGCCAATATCCTGACCTGACTCCTATCCCCCCATGGCGCTGGCCGTATCCTCCAGCGCCAGATCGACCAGCACGCCCATCGCTTCGGCTGCCGCGACCGGATCGCCCGCCGCGATCGCATCATAGACGCGCACATGGTCGGGGATCGGGTTGCGCGGCAGGGCGCGGGCGCGCTGCTTATATTGGGTGGTCCAGTTCACCGCCGCGCCGATGCTGGCGGTCAGCACCAGCAGCGCGTCGTTGCGGGTCGCGTTCAATATCGCATTGTGGAAATCGCGGTCCGCCGCGCGCCCCGCCTCGGTCGCCAGCGTATGGCGGCGCATCGCGGCCAGCGCATCCTTCATGATCCGCAGATCATCCTTGTCGCGCCGTTGCGCCGCCAGCCGGGCGGCGGCAGGCTCCACGATGGCGCGCAGTTCGAACAGGTCGCGCACGAATTGGATGTCCGGCTCCCCGGCAAAGGCCCAGGCCAGCACTTCTGGGTCGAGCAGGTTCCAGCGATTACGCGGCAACACCCGCGTCCCTGCCTTGGGCCGGCTTTCGACCAGCCCCTTGGCGGTCAGCACCTGGATCGCCTCGCGATAGGCGCTGCGGGACACTTCCAGTTCCTCGGCGAAGGCCACTTCGCCCGACAGCGTGTCGCCGGGCGCATATTGGCCGGACAAGATCGCCATGCCCAATTTATGCGCGATCGCACCGTGCAGCCGACGCCCCGGTCCCCGGACCGCCTTGGCCGCGCCACTATTGTCCGTCTCATCCCTGTGCAAAGACGGATTTTCCTTCACCATTTCCGCTCCTCTTACCTCTCCCCAATGAGGCACAACCTTCGGTACAATACAAGCATTGCCATTACCATCATCCTGTAATATGTCGGAGTAATTAACGGATTCACCGCCGCTGCCCTCGTCATCATCGCGATGGCGGGCCTGCGGCGAAAAGTCTTGCACGTTGGATTGAGCGCCATGTTTGAGGCGCGCGGGAGGAGAGTTTTCATGACATTGCGCCTGTTGCAGCACCGTTCGGAAAATGGCGATCGGTCGGTCATCGCCGCTCAGGGCGACGCTGCCTGGTTCGTGCCCGGCTTCACCACCATCCGCGCCTTGGCGCTGCATGCGATCGCGCAGACAATCAGCCTCTCCGCCGCCGTCGACGCCGCCGGCAAGGGCGATGCCATCGATATCGCCGCCGAATTCGAAGCCAATCGCCTGCTCGCCCCTATCGACCATGAAGATGGCGCGCATGTCCAACTGACCGGCACCGGCCTGACCCACCTCGGCTCGGCAGAAGGCCGCGACAAGATGCACCGCGAAGCCGCCGCCGTCGAAAAGCAGACGGACTCGATGCGCATGTTCCTGGAAGGCCTGGAAGGCGGCAAGCCCGCCGCGGGCGAAGTCGGCCAGCAGCCCGAATGGTTCTACAAGGGCGACGGGTCGCAGCTTGTCGGTCCGACCGATCCGCTGACCATGCCCGCCTTCGCCAAGGATGGCGGCGAGGAGCCGGAACTGGCCGGCATCTACCTGATCGGTGAAGACGGCACCCCCTATCGCCTCGGCCTCGCGCTCGCCAACGAGTTTAGCGACCATGTCACCGAGCGTCATAACTATCTGTGGCTGGCCCACTCCAAGCTGCGTCAGGCCGCGCTTGGCCCGGAACTGCTGGTCGGCACCCCGCCCGAGCACATCGAAGGCGCAAGTCGCATCATCCGCGACGGCGAAATCCTCTGGGAAAAGCCGTTCCTGTCGGGCGAAGGCAATATGTCGCACAGCTTCGCGAACCTGGAACATCATCATTTCAAATATGATCTGTTCCGTCGCGCGGGCGACGTGCACGTCCATTTCTTCGGCACCGCCACCCTGTCGTTCAGTGACGGCATCGTGCCGCAGGAAGGCGATGTGTTCGAAATCATCGCCGCGCCCTTCACCCTGCCGGTGCGCAACCCGCTCAAGCGCGCTGCCCCCGTTCAGGTCGCCGTCAAGCAACTCTGAACCCATCGACATGGACCCGATCCGTATCGCGATCGTGGGCATAGGCAAGATCGCGCGCGATCAGCATGTGCCCGCGATCCTGGGCAATAGCGCCTTCAGCCTGGCCGCCACCGTCAGCCCGCATGATGCGGGCCTGGATGGCGTGCCGCATCATGCCAGCCTGGACGACCTGCTCGCCCAGGGGCCGGCCGTGGACGCCATCGCGCTCTGCACCCCGCCGCAGGTTCGCTACGACCTGGCGACGCAGGCGCTCAAGAAGGGCATCCACCTCTTTCTGGAAAAGCCGCCCGGCGCGACTTTGGCCGAGGTCGAGGCCCTGAAGGCGCAGGCCGACAAGGTCGGCGTCAGCTTGTTCGCCGCCTGGCACAGCCGCTTCGCCGCCGGGGTCGCCCCCGCGCGCGCATGGCTGGCCGAACGTCGAATCGAGAAAGTGTCGATCGTCTGGCGGGAGGATGTCCGCGTCTGGCATCCGGGTCAGGCATGGATCTGGCAGCCCGGCGGTCTTGGCGTGTTCGATCCGGGCATCAATGCGCTCTCGATCGTCACGCATATCCTGCCGCGCCCCTTCTTCCTGAAGGATGCGACACTGGTGCTGCCGGAAAACCGCGCCGCGCCGATCGCCGCCGACCTCGCCTTTCGCGACACCGCTGGCGCGCCGATCCACATGGATCTCGACTGGCGCCAGACCGGCCCGCAAAGCTGGGACATCATCGTCGACACCGATGCGGGGACGCTGAAACTGTCCCATGGCGGCGCGGTGCTGACCCTGCCCAGCGGCACGGACCATGGCGAAGATGTCGAATATGCCGGCCTCTACGCCCGTTTCGCCACGCTGATCCGGGGCGGCCGATCGGATGTCGACACCAGCCCGTTGCGGCTGGTCGCCGATGCCTTCCTGCGCGGCACCCGCGAAACGACCGAAGCATTTCACGACTAATTCCAACAGGGAGAGGAATATGATGAAATCTCTGCGCCGCACGACCGCTGCGCTGTTGCTGTGCGCCAGCGCGCTGGCGACCACCACCGCCGTCGCCGACACCAATGGCAAGCCCACCACCGCGACCATCCACGCCGACAAGCCCGGCGCGGTCTATGACAAGGCCATCTTCACCCAGTTCGCCGAGCATCTGGGCACCGGCATCTATGGCGGCCTCTATGTCGGCAACGACAAGTCGATCCCCAACACCAACGGTTTCCGCAACGACGTGATTTCGGCGCTGAAGAATCTATCGGTGCCGATCATCCGCTGGCCCGGTGGCTGCTTCGCCGACGAATATCATTGGCGTGAAGGCATCGGCGCGAAGAACAAGCGCCCGGTCAAGATCAACACCCATTGGGGCGGCGTGACCGAGCCGAACACGGTCGGCACCCATGAGTTTTTCGAGTTGATCCGTCAGGTCGGCGCGCAGGCCTATATCGCCGGCAATGTCGGCAACGGCACGCCGCAGGAAATGGCGGAGTGGGTCGAATATATGACCTCGCCCGCCGGCAGCCTGGCCGACGAACGCGCCAAGAACGGCCATAAGGAGCCGTGGGCGGTGCCCTATTTCGGTGTCGGCAATGAACTCTGGGGCTGCGGCGGCAATATGCGCGCCGAATTCGCCGCAGACGAAACCCGCCGCTACGCCACCTTCGTCAAGGCGCCCGCCAATACCAAGATCCTGAAGATCGCGGCCGGCGCCAATGTCGACGATTATAACTGGACCGAAACGATGATGCGGGTCGCGGGCGACAAGCTCGACGGCGTATCGCTTCATTATTATGTCCACCCCGCCGGTGGCTGGCCGCCGCGCGCGCCCGCCGTCAATTTCGACGAAAATGGCTGGGCCGATGCGCTGAATGGCGCGCGCAAGATGGACGAGCTGATCACCAAGCACAGCGCGATCATGGACAAATATGATCCCGCCAAGCGCGTCTTCCTGGCGGTCGACGAATGGGGCAGCTGGTATGCGCAGGACGAAGGCACCCATCCGGGCTTCCTGCGTCAGCAGAACACGCTGCGCGATGCGCTGATCGCGTCGATCCATCTCGACATCTTCGCGCGTCATGCCGACCGCGTCCGCATGACCGCGATCGCCCAGATGGTGAACGTGCTTCAGGCGATGATCCTGACCGAAGGCAAGAAGATGGTGCTGACGCCCACCTATCATGTCTTCGAAATGTACAAGCCCTGGCAGGATGCGACCGTGCTGCCGATCGACATCCAGACCCCCTGGTATGCCAAGGATCAGTACACCATGCCCGCCGTCAGCGGATCGGCCGTGAAGGGCAAGGATGGCAAGGTCCATGTCGGCCTGTCGAACCTCGACCCGAACCAGCCCAACACCGTCACGGTGAAGCTGGATGGCCTCAATGCCGCGACCGTCACCGGCCGCGTGCTGACCGCCGGTGCGATCAATGCGCACAATACGTTCGATGCGCCCGAAACCGTCAAGCCCGTGGCCTTCACCGGCGCGCAGGTCAGCGGCGGCACGCTGACCGTCACGCTGCCGGCCAAGTCGGTGGTGGTACTGGAACTGAACTAACCTGTTTGGAGCGGGCGGTGGGTGGAATTGCCGCCCGCTCCATCCCCCTGCCGTCATGCCCCTGCCAGCCGGCGGGTGCATGACGCTGACGATAAGGAGAGGCCCGGATGACCCGGCAGATCATGTTCACGCTGGCGGGCCTCGCCCTGTTCGCAACCAATGCCCCGGCCATCGCGCAGCAGGCGGCGGCCCCTGCCGCAGGGACGCTCAACAGCCGCCTGACCGGCGACCTCGTCCCCACCCATGATCCGGTCATCGCGCGCGAAGGTGACACCTATCATGTGTT
>Ga0209147_101016_pt1 | contig 12002 bp, 9 predicted proteins | sample AraplaCol_mLB_r2_FD_184278 | JGI IMG/M metagenome (GOLD analysis project Ga0209147, IMG submission 184278) | Arabidopsis root microbial communities from North Carolina, USA - plate scrape CL_Col_mLB_r2 (SPAdes) (version 2) | ecosystem: Host-associated > Plants > Roots > Endosphere | place: USA... | reverse complement strand
AATGTTTGAATATAAAAAGGCTCGCTTTTAAAATGGAAAGTACTAGTCATTTTGATAGATAGGGGCGTACACAAGTGCTATTACAATATTTTACAATCAAAGACTACGGCGAACACGAAATCGTCATTCAAAAATCAAGATTTATTTGTTATATTAGCCGAGCAACAACTGAGGAAGAGGCTCAAGAATTTATACAAAAAATAAAAAAACAACATTGGAATGCAACACATAATTGTTCCGCTTATTTAATTGGCGAACAAGATCATATTCAAAAGGCAAATGATGACGGTGAGCCTAGTGGTACAGCTGGCGTACCAATGTTAGAGGTACTAAAAAAACGCGGACTAAAAGATACCGTCGTCGTCGTAACACGCTATTTTGGTGGCATTAAACTTGGCGCAGGTGGATTAATTCGTGCATATGGAAAGTGTACAAGCGAAGGCATTAATCATGTCGGTGTTGTTCAGCGAAAACTAATGCGTGTGATGCAAACCGAGATTGATTACACATTACTTGGCAAAGTGGAAAATGAATTACGCAATTCAAAATATGTCATTAAAGATATTCATTATCTAGAAAATGTCACATTTGATACGTATGTAGAAGAAGACGGCAAACAAGCATTTACAGATTGGATGATTGAATTAACAAACGGGAAATGTACAATTACAGAAGGAGATATGTTGTACTTAGAACAAGATGTTATCTAAGAATAACCCATTTATCACCTTCAAAGATTAATGTAGTGAATTACTTCCCTACAAATGAACTAACGAACTAAGGAGATTATATATGGAAGAACGTTATTATCATCTCCAAAATAGCAGAATAAAAAAGAAGCGAAGAAGGAAACTTTTCTTCTTCCTTATTTTCGCATTTTTATTTGGCAGCATAGGAGTTTATGTGTTAAATTCTTACTCTTCTCTTATGGGGATGTATAGTGGTTTTACTCGTGAAAAATCGGATTTAAGAAACGAAGATGTAGAAATTACAAAGGAACCTTTTACAATTCTCATTATGGGTATAGAAGATTATGCGACAGATGGTCAAAATGGTCGTACAGACTCATTAATGTTTGCAACAGTCAATCCGAAAACTAAAAAGATTTCGCTTATGAGCATTCCTCGTGATAGCCGCGTTCCGATTGTCGGAAAGGGAAAAGAAGACAAAATTAATGCCGCCCATGCTTACGGTGGAGAGGAAATGGCAATCAAAACTGTAGAAGGTTTTCTAAAAGTTCCTGTAGACCATTATATTAAAATTGATTTCCAAGGCTTTAAAGGTATCGTTGATGCTGTTGGCGGTGTTACCGTTGACGTACCCTTCGATTTCTGGGAGCGCTCTGACGTGGATTACTACAAAAAAATTCAGTTTAAGCAAGGACAGCAAAACTTAAACGGTGAAGAAGCACTTGCTTATGTCCGTATGCGAAAGCAAGATCCAAATGGCGATTATGGTCGAGCTGCTAGACAAAGACAATTACTGGCCGCTGTTGCCCAAAAGCTAAACTCCACCTCTACTGTATTTAAAATTAAAGATTTAACAGCTGTCGTTGGAAAATATATAAAAACCGACATTCCTATTTCAGACGGACTTGCTCTTTACAATAAACTTTCTGGATTTGATCCTTCTACAATGCAAACGTTAAAGCTTGAAGGCGAAGACAAAAAGATAGGCGGTATTTATTACTTCCTTCCAGATCCAATCAGTGTAGAAACGGTGCGTAACGAAATTGAAAAAGAATTAGGAGAAAAAGCAAAAAAACCAACTACAAAAAACAACTCAAGTCCTGATTCAAATTCTAATTCTAACGAACAAACAAAAAAAGCAACAAACCAAAATAAAACACCAACTGATCCGCCACCTTCTACAAATGCTCATGCAGAGTGGATTATGCGCAATCAGCCGTAACAAAAAGGCCCAATCTATGCGTTGGGCCTTTTTTATTTACTTATTAAAGTGCTGTAAAATTGCTTCTACAATACGCTCTGATGCACGACCATCACCGTAAGGGTTAGATGCTTTCGCCATCTTATCATGAGCTTCTTTATCTGATAACAGCTCATCAGCAAGACCAAAGATTGTCTCTTCGTCTGTTCCTGCTAATTTCAGCGTACCTGCTTCAATACCTTCAGGGCGCTCTGTTGTATCACGAAGAACAAGAACTGGTACACCAAGTGATGGAGCTTCTTCTTGTACACCACCAGAATCCGTTAACATTAAGTATGAACGAGCTGCAACATTGTGGAAATCAATTACATCTAGCGGCTCAATTAAATGAATACGGTTATGTTCACCTAAAATTTCATTTGCTATTTCACGAACAACAGGGTTCATATGAACAGGGTACACAACTTGTACATCTTCATGTTTGTCAACAAGACGCTTAATTGCACGGAACATATTACGCATCGGTTCACCTAAGTTTTCACGGCGGTGAGCTGTCATAAGTACAAGACGATCATTTCCAAGTTTCTCTAGTACAGGATGACTATATGTTTCTTTTACAGTCGTTTGTAGCGCGTCAATCGCTGTATTTCCTGTGATGAAAATACGTGACTCATCTTTATTTTCCTTCTGTAAGTTCGTTGCTGATTTTGCTGTCGGTGAGAAATGAAGATCCGCCATTACACCTGTTAATTGACGATTCATCTCTTCTGGGTATGGAGAATACTTATCCCACGTACGAAGGCCCGCCTCAACATGACCTACTGGAATTTGATTATAAAAAGCAGCTAAACTTGCAATAAATGTTGTTGTTGTATCACCATGTACAAGTACAATATCCGGCTTCGCTTCTTTCATTACTTTATCCAAACCTTCTAAACCACGCGTTGTAACATCAATTAAAGTTTGGCGGTCTTTCATAATATTTAAATCGAAATCTGGCGTAATTCCAAAGATACTTAATACTTGATCTAACATTTGGCGATGTTGTGCTGTTACAGTCACAATCGATTCAATTTTTTCTGGGTGTTTTTGCAACTCTAATACAAGAGGTGCCATTTTAATTGCTTCTGGACGTGTCCCGAAAATTGTCATTACTTTTAAACGTTCAGTCATGTGATTGCCTCTTTTCTTTCACTAATTACAGCTTCTATTATGACATATAAAAATATGCATGAGTACATCCCTTTTTAACGCATAACAGAAACTTTTCTATTACAAATACTTTTTCTTCCCACCGAGTAATAATCTATCTTTTGTTTCTTAACATCTTCATCAGTATAACAATTTCTCCCATCAAATAAAATAGGCTCCCTCATAAGTTGTACGTACTTTTCTAACGGATAAGTTTGAATATCTCCCCATTCTGTTACGATAAAAACCGCACTCGCATCTCTAATCGATTCATCTATACATCTACTATATTGTATAGCATCTCCAAATATATTCTTTACATATTGAATTGCTTTTGGGTCATAAAGAACAATATCTGCACCTATATTAATTAATGCTTCTATTATAATAAGAGATGATGCCTCTCTAATATCATCCGTATTCGGTTTAAAGGATGCGCCAAGAACTGCAATCCGCTTTTTATTCATGTTCATAACTTTTTTCGCTTTTTCAATCAATAGCAGCTGTTGCTTATTATTTACTTCAATAACTGCTTTTAACAAACGAAAATCATGAGCAACATTTCCCGCAATTTGTACCAGTGCTTTCGTATCTTTCGGAAAACACGACCCTCCGTAGCCAATGCCCGCATTTAAAAAAGATGCACCGATTCTCTTATCCATTCCCATCCCTTTGGCAACATCCAATACATTCGCGCCTACCTTCTCACATATATTTGAAATTTCATTAATGAAACTAATCTTTGTAGCTAAAAAGGCATTCGACGCGTATTTAATCATCTCCGCACTTTTAATATCTGTAACATACGTTTCTAAGCATAATTGACTATACAAACTCTCTACTCTTCTTGCTACTTCCTTACTATCCGCTCCAATTACAATACGATCTCCATGAAAGAAATCATAAATACCTGAACCCTCACGCAAAAACTCTGGATTCGATACGATATGTACTGTATGCCTCTCTTTTAACTTCTCCTCAATCCATCCCTTCATTACATCATTTGTGCCTACTGGAACTGTACTTTTCGTAACAACAATAATATCGTTCGTCGCATATAATCCAATATCGTTACAAGCACTCTGAATATACGTTAAATCTGCCGTCCCATCTAATAAAGGTGGTGTTCCAACTGCAATAAATATAAACTCTACATCATCAAATGCCTCTTCTTTATTTGATGTAAAAGTTAAAGCATTATTCTCATATGCATAATTTATTAATTCATGTAATCTGGCCTCATAAATAGGTAAATCCCCTTGTTTTATCCGTTCAATTTTTTCATCATCTATATCAAAACATGTAACTGAATGCCCTAATTTTGCCAATCCTACTCCTGTAATCAATCCAACATATCCGGTACCTACTATCGTAATTTTCATTTCCTTTTCGCACAGGAATTTACAATAGAAAAGATATGAAATATAGAACTCTCCCTGCGCTTCCCCCTCTCATATTAAAAATGAGAAAACCCTTTTCCTTCTTCATTATATGAATTACTTCCCTTACTTTTTTTAAAGTTTTTGTAAAATTAAATGCACTATAAAGTAAAACTTAATCAGTGAGAATCAGGCTGCCAGGTCACGCGTGATAAATTCCCACATTTTAACACGAAACTTACTCATTTCTACGTGCAACACTTATAATACTGAAATAAAAGTATTCACTATTGAAGAAAAAGAGGAAATGTTACATTCCAAAGCCCAGTACGATTAACCTTCTTATATGATTCAACATTCTATATACAATTGTCATATATTCTATCCGCTTCCATTAACCGTAAAAAGAAAAAAAGATTGAATTCTAATCTTTTTGTGATACCATATGTTATGAGCCTGTAAATAAACATCATAATTTTCAGATAAATATATTTTCAAAAAAAAATTACGTTAGACTATAAAGGGTGGGGTATTAATGGACTCACAAGTGATTTATGCCATTTTGGCATCTTTCATCACTGTACTCGTCGTTACTCCTTTAGTTATTAAATTAGCTTTTAAAATAGGAGCGACAGATAAGCCAAACGCACGTAAAGTGCACCAAAAGATTATGCCACGTCTTGGCGGGTTGGCAATATTTATTGGTGTAGCTGTAGGATTTGTTGTCGGCGGCTTATATGAACAAAGAATGTTATCGATAACGCTAGGTGCGATTATCATTGTAATCATCGGAATTTTAGATGATATGTACGAGTTATCTGCGAGAGTAAAATTCGGTGGACAACTGTTAGTTGCCATTATGATTGTAAAAAGTGGATTATTAGTGCAAGTATTATATATCCCATTCCTTGGGGATACTGAACTTGGATGGCTTGCTTATCCAATTACAGTATTTTGGCTTGTAGGTATTACGAATGCAATCAACTTAATTGACGGCTTAGATGGATTATCTGCTGGGATTTCATCTATCGTACTTGCAACGCTAGCATATATGGCCTTCACTAGCCCATGGGGTACTGGAACAGCTATTATCTTGCCACTTGCATTAATTATATTAGCAAGTACAATTGGATTTTTATTCTACAACTTCCATCCAGCAAAAATTTTCATGGGAGATACAGGAGCACTATTTTTAGGATACTGTATTTCTGTTATATCGTTACTTGGATTATACAAAAGTGTAACGTTATTCAGTTTTATCGTTCCAATTATCATTTTAGGTGTACCTATATTTGATACGATATTTGCAATCATCCGTCGTATCGTAAATAAAAAACCTATTTCAGCACCAGATAAATCGCATTTACATCACCGCTTACTTGCAATGGGATTCTCTCATCGCAAAACGGTACTAATTATATACGCATTCGGTATTTTCTTTAGTGTAAATGCCATTATTTTCACTAGTGCAACGTTATGGTTATCCATTATTCTTCTTTTCGCTTTGATTTTCTTCACAGAAATCATCGCTGAAATAATCGGGCTTGTACATGAACGCTACAAACCAATCATTTCCTTTTATAAAAAAGTGAAAAAACGCGAAGACTAATTGTAGTATAGCCTTTTCAATTATGAAATATTCAAATAGCATCCTCTTTCTTATAAGAGGATGCTATTTTTTATTCTCATTTTATATTTCCAAAATATAGATTGTTTGAGAGTTCCTCTATTGGAGAAAGATATACATAATAAGAAAAGTATCAAGTTTTCTTTTTTACATCTTGATTGTCAAACTGAGGGTGAATGTTATGATCAAGCGAGTATTTCAATGTATTATTTTATTTTTAACGATTACTATGTACGTATCATCTAATACTGAAGCAACAACTGTTATTCCTGCTGAATATCATCCAAATACTGAAACAACTTCTCCTACACAAAAAATTGCGTACTTAACATTTGATGACGGGCCAAACAAATATACTACACAAATTTTAAACATCTTAAAAGAAAAGAACGGAAAAGCAACTTTCTTTGTTATTGGCGGAAAAGTGCCACATTACACAAAAACGATGCAACGATTAATTAAAGAAGGACATTATATCGGGCTCCACAGCATGTCACATGATGTAAAACGCCTTTACACTGGTGACCCTTCCACTTTAATTGCAGAAATGGAGCAAACACAAAGCATTGTCCAGCAAGTTACGAAATTAAATACACATCTCGTTCGCGTTCCATATGGTAGTATGCCTTACTTAAAAAAGAATTACCGTGACGCACTTGTATCGGCCCAGTATAAAATGTGGGATTGGACGATCGATACATACGACTGGAAAAGCTATGACAATCCTTCTGCCATACTCGAAAGAGTACGTAACCAAAGTGATGAACAAGTCGAAGTCATTTTAATGCATGATTCGAGTGTAACCGTACAAATACTGCCAAAAGTAATTGATTATTTACAGTCACAAGGATACAAACTTCTTCCCTATAATCCTTCTTCTCATCTCAAGGTGAATTTTTGGAAAGACACAAGATTGTAACAGCTTTAGTGCCTATGTGCTAAAGCTGTTTTATTTTTCTCTTCCCACCCTTCCCATTTTTGTGTAAAATTTTAAATAGTGATGAAGTTTCGAGGTGAATAGAAATGAAACGAATAGATCTCATTTTTAACGCAATACAAAAAGGCAATTATACAGAAGGTGTAACCGCATCAGAACTCGCTACATTTCTGCAACTAGATCGCGCCAATGTAAGTAGCGATTTAAACAAACTTGTAAAAGATAAACGTTTATTAAAAACAAATACGCGACCTGTTCGTTTTTACATAGAAACGAACACTTCGTTGGAAACGCATTCAAAAGACATAACTTCATTAGATACATTTGCAATTGAAAATACGAGCCTTAAAATTGCAATTGAAAAAGCGAAAGCTTCTATTCTCTATCCTCCAAACGGTATGCATACTTTACTACTGGGAGAAACAGGGGTCGGAAAGTCTATGTTTGCTTCTTTAATGCACGAATATGCAATTGAAGTTGAACAGCTTCCCAAAGATGCACCATTTATCGTATTTAACTGTGCTGATTATGCAAATAATCCACAGTTACTACTCGGGCAATTATTTGGGATTAAAAAAGGAGCTTATACAGGAGCAAGTGATCAAAAAGGGTTAATTGAAAAAGCACATGAAGGAATTCTTTTCTTAGATGAAGTACATCGCCTGCCTCCAGAGGGACAAGAAATGCTTTTCACCTTTATTGACCGCGGAGTATACCGCCGCCTTGGAGAAACAGAGAACGAACGTAAAGCACAAGTATTAATCATTACTGCAACAACAGAAGAACCAAATTCATTTTTATTAAAAACATTTACAAGACGTATACCAATGACTGTTACGCTGCCACCACTTCGTGAGCGTACACATAAAGAGCGCTTTGCTTTACTACAGCTATTTTTCACAAATGAAGCAATTCGTCTGCGAAAAGACATTCACGTTAGCCCAAATGCAATGCGTGCTTTCGTCTTTTACAATTGTCCCAATAACATTGGTCAATTAAAAACAGATGTTCAAATTGCCTGTGCGAAAGCCTATTCTGATTTGGTCACAAAGAAACGTGATTCTGTCTATGTTTCAAGTACAGATTTACCTTGGTATATGAAAGAAGGATTGTTCATTGAAAGGAAGAGCCGTCACTTATACCAAATACCAAATGAAACATTTGTATTTACAGGTGAGGAAGGTTGGAGTAATCATAAAACAGAAGATGAAAAACGCTCTTCTATTTACGATTATATTGATTATAAATACGAAGAACTTCAAGCACGTGGTATTGAAGAGGAAGAATTAGAATTACTAATAGAAAATGATGTTCAAAGCTTTTTCGTACAATATTTTAACCAAATATCAAAAAAAACAAGCCATGAAAATGTTTTTAAAATTGTGGATCGTAATATCGTTTCCGTATGTGAAAAAATAGCGGAACTTGCTGAAAAGCATTTATCTAAGACGTTTGATGAAAAAGTATTTCTCGCTTTAAGTTTACATGTACAGACAACTCTACAACGTTTACAAAGCGGAAAACAAATACATCACCCACAATTAAATCAAATTCGTACGAAATATAAAGAAGCTTTTTCCGTAGCTATGCAATGCATTCAACTACTGGAGGAAGAATTACAAATAACAATGCCTATTGATGAAGCTGGCTTTTTAACAATGTTCTTCGTTGTTGATCCAATTCCTGCCTCACAAACAGAAGTAAAAGTATTAATATTAGCACACGGTAATGGCATCGCAACTGAAATGGCAAACGTCGCAAACGAACTTCTCGGCATTGAGGAAGTAACCGGTATTGATATGCCGTTACACGAATCACCGAAAGATTTCTTGGAACGTGTGAAAGTGTATATGAAAACACTACAAAATGTAAATGGGCTTCTCTTACTTGTCGATATGGGGTCACTTGCTTATATCGGTGACATATTAGAAACGGAGTTCAAAATCCCTGTACGTGTTCTCTCGATGACGAGCACACCACACGCACTAGAAGCAGCTCGAAAAGCTCAGCTCGGTTATTCATTAGATGCGCTGTATGAAACAGTAAAAAATTTAACACCATTTTACTTAAACGTACAAGAAGAAAAGAAAAAACCTCTCTCTCCAATGAAATCTGTTATTTTAACAGCTTGCTTAACTGGTGAAGGAAGTGCTTTAGCTATTCAAAAAATGTTAGAGAACTATTTACGATTTGATAAAGACTTAATTGAAATTATACCAATTAGTATCGTCCATGAAAAAGATTTAACGAAAATGATTGAGAACATAAAAAAAGAGCGTAACATCATTTGTATTGTCACGAATTTCGATGTGCAAGTACCATGCTTAACATATCATTTCCAAGACATCGTAAACTACACAGCGATTCAGCCAATTCAAGAATTAATTACGTATGAAGAAACATATGCAAAAATGGCGGATATTCTTGAACAACAAATGCAGCGTAACGATGGAGCATTACTAATCAAAACAATTCGTTACGCATTAAATACAATTCAGGAATTAATTTCCTTACAGCTAACTCCTGATAGCTTAATGGGTGTTATTCTGCATATGAGCTGTATGGTTGACCGTCTTCAAAAAGGAGAAAGCCTTCTTCCTCACCCTGATAAAGAGAAAAGAAGACAAGATGAGTACTGGATGTATATGAAAGTAAAAAAAGCGTTGCAACCAATTGAAAATACATTTGAAATACAAATACCTGATGACGAAGTATTTTATGTTATGGACTTCTTTATTAAAAATCAGCCTGTGAAAAATTAATCGAGGCCGTTTTTAAACATATCGACCGTAACGTGAGTTATATCAGCGATTTTCAAAATATATCGGCGTAACTCAGATTATATCAGCGATTTTCAAAATATATCGATTTACCGATAATAATCGCTAAAACTAGCACCTTATATAATGAGAAAAGGCTGTTCCAACATATGGACAGCCTTTTCCTCTATTTCTTTACTTTTCTAACTCGCCCTCTTATTTCTCCTCTTTTTTGTGATTTCGTATGGACATTAACATATACATTTGCCTGAATAATTTCTTGAAGTAAATGTACAAATGATTTCCCTTGTAAAGGTCCCTCAAAATCCTCCACATTCACTACACCAGTAATACTTCCCTCGTTCAAGCTAATCCCTTGCTCCAGTGGACCATACAAATATAAAACAACAGGACCAATTTGAGTAGACTTCCCTAAATGAATTTGACACGATGTAACCTTTTCTATATTTTTTAGTATTACTCTGTAATGCAATTTCGTTAAATCATCACTAAAAATAAACTCTGCTACCCCAAAAGCTTCTGTATTTACAGGAGGCACTTCCCTCTTACCTGTTAACCTGGCAAAGAAATGTGTTGTCATAAGGCATTCTCCTTATATAAATTTCCCAGCACTACTTCTACTACTTTATGGTTTAAACATAATCATTTATGACTTTTTCAATTTTAATTACAAAGAAAAGATTCACAAAATCTTTACATTGTGATTGTTCCTGTAGATTGAAAGTCTCTTGTATAATGCACATAGAAAAACATTATAGGAGGTTCCATTGAAAACTAACAAATACACTTTTCATACATTATTAGAGATTTTTCTCGTCTCATTTAAATTAGGACTTACTTCATTCGGCGGTCCTGTCGCTCATCTCGGCTATTTCCACCACGAATACGTGCAAAAAAGAAAATGGATGGATGAACGAAGCTATGGAGATTTAGTAGCACTATGTCAATTCCTTCCCGGTCCTGCCAGCAGTCAAGTCGGTATGGGGGTTGGATTATTACGGGGCGGTCTATTAGGAGCTATTATTTCATGGATTGGATTCACTTTACCGTCTGTGCTTGTTTTGGTTTTCTTCGCCTCATTCCTTAATCAGTTCGATCTTGGAAGTGCTGGCTGGATTCATGGACTAAAACTTGTAGCAGTCGCTATTGTCGCTCATGCCATATGGGGAATGGCGCGAAAGTTAACTCCAGATCGAAATCGTGCAACGATTGCGATTGTAACTGCCGCAATCGCCTTATTATGGCCAAGTAGTTGGACACAAGTCATCCTTATTATAATATGTGGCTTTATCGGTTGGTTTTTATATCGCAACCAACCAATTAGCCAATCTCAAAATATAAGAGTACCTATTTCAAAAAAGATAGCAGTTTCTTGCCTCGTCTTATTCTTTGGACTATTACTACTGCTACCAATATTAAGACCGTTCTCTTATTACATCGCTTTATTTGACAGTTTCTATCGCTCTGGCGCACTTGTATTTGGAGGAGGACACGTCGTGCTGCCCCTTCTTGAAGGTGAGTTCGTACAAAACGGAATGATGACGAAAGAACAGTTCCTAGCTGGATACGGATTAACACAAGCAGTACCAGGACCACTATTTACATTCGCCTCTTATATAGGAGCAGTGTTAAACGGGACGCTTGGGGCAATAATCGCAACAATTGCGATTTTCCTCCCTGCTTTCTTACTCGTTATTGGTGTTTTACCATTTTGGAACAATGTGAGAAAAATATCATTCATACAAGGCGCACTACTTGGTGTTAACGCCGCAGTTGTTGGTATTTTAATTGCCGCTTTTTACGATCCCATTTGGACGAGTACAATTATAAATGCTTCAGATTTCGTTTTCGCTTCGCTTCTTTTTTGCTTACTAGCTTTTTGGAAAGCACCGCCTTGGGTTATCGTTATACTTGGAGCTTTTGGCGGATATATTCTATCCATTTTGTAAATAAAAAACGACGGCATGATGTAGCCGTCGTTTTTCTATTAGAACTTCACAAGCTCTATTCCTTCTGGCAACTCACTCTCTGTTAAAATACGCAATTCCTTCACACGATCCATTACGTAAGAAGAACGCTTCACAAGCTCTGGATCAATATAAGCTGGATGAACCATAATTTCTACCGTTTGTTCACCTTGTACTCTTTCTTTTAACTTCACAAAGTAATCTTCCGTCACACCATCCGCATAAAAGTCA
>Ga0209147_101013_pt1 | contig 12046 bp, 10 predicted proteins | sample AraplaCol_mLB_r2_FD_184278 | JGI IMG/M metagenome (GOLD analysis project Ga0209147, IMG submission 184278) | Arabidopsis root microbial communities from North Carolina, USA - plate scrape CL_Col_mLB_r2 (SPAdes) (version 2) | ecosystem: Host-associated > Plants > Roots > Endosphere | place: USA... | reverse complement strand
ATATTGGTCAGCTATCTATATGGGCGAGGGAGTTAAACTTGCAATCTGTTTCAGCAAATTTGATTGGACGAGGATGATAGAATTAAAAACCGACTTGCATCTTAAGCGCAAGTCGGTTTTATATATATAAGAAGATTTCTTAATTGAAATCCTCGGATTTTTTCTGACGTATATGTAAAAACATTAAGGTGGTAATGATTAAAAAAATCATTATAGTTTGTATAATTAAATTTTTAAACTGAAGCAATATTGTCCAAGATGTAAGGGCGTCTTTAAAAGCTTGGAGTGCAGAGTACGAGGAAGGATCAAAACCATACTGTAGCAACTTTTTTGTTTCAATAAATGAAATGTTTTCTTCATCTGCATCTAATATTACTGAAATTAGTCTAGTATCTCCAAGTTTTGCTGTACTGACAAAACTATAATTACCGTTAGTTGAAAAACTAGTTTGTAAGCCATCAACACCTTGAAGTTTAATGTTTTCATTAAGGGAATATATCATTTTATTCGTATTGAAAACCTGGGAATCTTTGAAGGTAAATTGGTAAGAGGTTAGTTTCGTAATATTCAATACATCTGGAAAATCTTTTACTAATTTTGCTGCTAGTTTAGCTGCGTCTATCGCTGTTGTAGTTGATTGTTTATCTGTATCATTATTAATTCCAGTAGAGTTTAGAAATGGAGATGGTTGTAATAACTTTAGTTCTTTTGCTTTTTTATTCATTAATACTGTAAAGTTATCTTCATTTCCAGCAATGTGTTCTGCTAGAGCGAGTGCAGAACGATTATTCCCTGCCAGTAGCAATGCATGAAGTAAATCACGAACCGTTGTTTTATCATTCGATGTTACTTGTATAGGGCTTGTTTCTACTCGGAAAACTTCGTTACTTATTTGTACTAAGTCATCTAACTGTATCTTTCTATCATTTAGTTGCTCCAATACGATATATTCTGTCATTAATTTAGATAAAGCAGCTGATTGTACTGGAGTTTCTTCATTTTTTTTATAAACAATTTCACCTGAATTAGCATTTATTAAAATAGCTGATTTAGCTTGAATAATCGGACCATTTACATAAAGGTAAAAATATAAAACGATAAGTGCAGTAATGAAAAAAGATAATAATAAAATAGCGAATTTTTTTAAGAATTGCATAAGCGATCCTCCTATTATGACATCAATACTAGTATTGTAAAAAGGAATGCTTAATTAGGAAGAAAGAAAAGGTAAAGAATTTCTAAAGAATTATAAAGGATTATTAAATTTTGGGTATTAATGGAAAAAGTTCAATTTCTTATATGATAAGAAATTGAACTTTTTATTTATAATATTAACATTTGTATGGGAGTAGTTTTACAGTGAAGGTTGTTTTTTCATCATCACTATATACTTCAATTGTTCCTTTATGCAATTCGACTATACTTTTTGCAATAGCTAATCCAAGTCCAGATCCACCAGTGTTTGTAGAGCGAGATTTCTCAACGCGATAAAAACGTTCAAAAATATGAGGTAAATCCGTACTAGGAATAGGTTGTCCGTAATTTGTTATATCAATTGTAATCATATTATTGCTTTCATAAGCAGTAAGGTCAATATAGCGACCTTCGCTTCCATAAGCGATAGCGTTTATAATAAGATTTTCAAACACACGCACTAATTTTTCACCATCAGCTAATACCATGAGCTTTTGAGATGGGAAAGAAGGTCGACATTCTATATTTGTTTCTTGAAATTGTATACGGAATTGAACAGTTAATTGTCCAAGTAACTCTACTATGTCAATAGGAACAGAATACAAGCTTAACTCTTTATTTTGAACACGTGTATATTCGAACAAGTCATTCATTAATGCATTAAGACGAGTTACTTTATCGTAAATGACTTGAATATAGTATCGCAATTCTACTTCATCTCTATAATTATCATGATGGATTAAATTTACGTATCCAACTATAGAAGTAAGGGGAGTGCGTAAGTCATGTGATACATTTGTAATAAGTTCACTTTTTGCTTGTTCCGCTTGTCTTTCTTCATCAATGGAGACTTTTAATTGTTCAACAATTTCATTGACCCCGATTGCTAATTCTTCTAGATAATTATGATTTACAATAGAAACTTTATGATTGAAGTTTCCATTTGCAATATAACGAATTTCTTCTATCATTTTTTTAATACAAGTTTCATAGTAAAGTTTTTTCTCGTGACGATAAAAAATGTAAAGATAGGATGAAAAAATAGAAAATAAAAACAAATAAGATACAATCATCATCCATAACGATTCTTTAATCCCTTTATACTTTTCATAACCAAAAATTCGAATGAATTCTTTACCGAGTTCAGTTAGAGTAAGTGAACTCTCAATTACACTCGTAACGAGGCGATAAATAATTAATTCAGTAATAGGCGTGAGTGTGATAGCTAATAAGAGCCAAAAAATAAGTTTCCATTTAGGGATATCTTTTAATATATCAAATGCTTCATTTCTCAATTTTATAGCCAACTCCCCAAACAGTGTGAATAAATTTTTCTCCATTTATTACTGTTTCAAGTTTATCCCGTAAGTTGCTAATATGGACCATTACAGTCTTATTTGAACCGTAACCATCTTCATTCCAAACGCGTTCAAAAATTTCTTCTGAACTAAATACTCTTCCTGTATTACTTGCAAGCAAATATAAAATATCGAATTCAATAGAGGTTAGTTTAATATACTCTCCATTTACTTTAACAGTATGATTATGTTTGTGTATTTCAACAGAGCGAATACGAATAATACCATCTTCATTCTTTTGCGAAGTAGCGTTTTGGAAAGATGATCTTCGTAATAAAGCTTTCACTCTTGCTACTAATTCTAATGGATTGAATGGCTTGATCATATAATCATCGGCACCTGTCATAAGACCTAATATTTTATCCATATCTTCTGCTTTTGCACTAAGCATTAGAATTGGTACAGTATTATTTTCACGCACTTCCTGACAAACTTCTAAACCGTTTCGCTTTGGCATCATAATATCCAAAATCATAAGGTCAACTTCATATGTAGAAACCTTTTGCAATGCTTCATCACCATCATAAGCTTTATAAATGTTATAGCCTTCATTTCGCAAATAAACAGCAAGTAATTCAACAATTTCTTTATCATCATCAATAATTAATATGTTTTTATTCATTGTGTAGTTCCTTTCCTTACAAATCATCAACATTACTATAATATCAAACATTTATGTACTTGTAGCGATGATTCTGTATAAAATTTCATGTAACGTATTAAAAAGGAGTAAAAAGATTAATAACGAATATAAAATAACGAGGATATTTAGATTCTACATTATAATGAAAGTTAGTTATAAGGGGGATTTTCTATGTTATGTAATGATATATATTCATTTACTCCAACTGGAAAAATAGAAAATGATATTAAAGCTTTTCTACTAAAATATAATAAAGAGTTTACATATAAACATTCAATTCGTGTGGCAAATGAGGCAAAAAAGATTGCAGAAAAGTTTCACGTAGATAAAGAAAAAGCAGCAATTGCAGGATATTTACATGATATTAGTGGCATTTTTCCGAACGAGGAGCGGATTGCAGTTGCTGAAGAATTTGGTGTAGAAATAGTGGAAGCAGAAAGAAAGTTTCCTATGATCATTCATCAAAAACTATCGAGAGTAATCGCAAAAGAAATATTTAAAGTAGAAGATGAAGAGATTTTAAATGCAATTTGTTGCCACACAACGTTGCGTAAACATGCAACGAAGATGGATTTAGTATTATTTGTTGCAGATAAAATAGAATGGGATCAAAAAGGGACACCACCATATTTAATAGAAATAAAAAAAGGATTGGAAAAATCTTTGGAAAAAGCAGCTTTTGTATATATTTCATATTTGTGGGAAAGGAAAGATACATTGAAAGTTATACATCCGTGGCTAGAAGAAGCATACTGGGATTTAAAAGGAATTGTACAGTAGAAAGGACAAGGAAATGCAATTAAAAGAATATATGAATCAAACATTTCCAGGAGTTACATTAGTACCCTACTTATATTCTTAGTGGGAAAATCATTTGCATTTTGATTTTGGAAAAGATAAATATCAAATTGTAGAAGGAACCGACAATTTAAATACGGAATACTTTTCTCAACTATATACATATAATAAATTCTTATTTGAAGACATATTTTCAAAAGAAGATGTAGTGTTTGTAGTGACAAATGTTTATAGATTTAAAAAGGAAAACATAAAAACTCCACAGAAAATAAATGTATACAATAAATATATTAAGAAAAGAGATTTAAGATTTCATATAAGACAAGAAACGTTACCGTTTCTATTTGAAGATGAAGAAGCAGATTTATATTGTACATATCAATTTTCTTTAAAATGTCTTGCGGAAGGTATTAAGTATAAATTGCTTATACAAGCTGCTAATTATGAGGATTTCTCTGCTCTGTATCCTCGATTTGGACGAAAAAAAGAAATTTCTTATCCAAATGTATTTCTCATAAATGCAACGAAAGATATTATCATGTTTATGTATGATGATAGAGGAAGTGAAGTAATTGGGAAGAATAAAGAAATAATACGAGATTTATATAAGAAATATAAAGAATGGATTCTAGATTATGAATGAGAAAGTATAGATAACTCATTTAAATGACAATAGGGGAAGTGAAGCGTGTAATGAAACGTATTGCAATTGTCTCTGCATGGGAACCAGAACTGACGTATTTGCATCAACATTATCCAAGTGAACGTGTTGAAAAAAGAGCAGCTTGGGAATTTCATTTTCATACTATTAATGAGCTGGAAATTATATCAGTTGTTACTGGTGTCGGTAAAGTAAGCTGCGCTAGTTGTGTACAATTGTTAATTAGTGAGTTTCAGCCAGATGAGTTGTTTATGACAGGAATATGCGGAAGTTTATCAAACAAGGTGAAAAACGGTCATATTGTAGTCGCACTAAACGCAATACAACATGATGTTACTGCTGCTGGTTCAGGAGAAGATGTTTTTAATTTATATAACGGTAGAACAGCACCTATTGAAACAACAAAATCACTTGTAAGAAGAATAAAAAAAATACGATCGTATGATCCGATACATTTCGGTACATTTTTATCAGGAGATCAACGTATTCGTAGTTCAGAAATGAGATATTTACTCCATACCGTATATGGAGCATTGGCAGTTGATCAAGAAGTAGCAGCTTTCGCCTATGTATGCCAAATAAATAAAAAACCATTTCTCTGTTTAAAAGCTGCTTCAGATCAAGCAAATGATAAAACGAAAGAAGAACAAAAAATCTTTAAAATGCTAGCATGTGAAAGAGCATGTGAGCATTTAATTGCTTTTTTACGTGTTTATGAGGTTAATGTAGTAAATAATAGATAGTTTGTTATAAAACAAATCAATAGTGAGTTATATGTAGGGAAATGTCCGCTCATTTCAAATTAAGAGCTGAAATTTATAATAGATGGAATATATTATATGGGTACACGTTGAGTTTAATATAAGCAGTTGGAGGGCAATTTTATATGATTCAATATAAAAGGTGTAGTGAAGTAAATATTGATTTAGTATATGAAGCTTTTAAAGATGGATTTTCAGATTACATTATTAAGATGGAGGTTTCAAAAGAGGATTTTATACAACGTTTTTTGGGACCAGAAGGTAATTTGCTAGAACATTCTTTTCTTGCTTTAGAAGAAGGCAAATCTGTTGGCGTAATACTAGGTGGCATAAAGGATTATGAAAGTATAAAGACTATGCGCTGCGGAACATTAGCGGTTCATCCTAATTACCGCGGTATTGGTGTGAGTCAAAAATTATTTGAACTGCATAAAGAAGAGGCGATTCAACATGGATGTAAGCAACTTTTTCTCGAAGTCATTGTAGGAAACGACCGAGCGATTCATTTTTATAATAAGTTGGGCTATGAAAAAGTGTACGATCTTTCTTATTATAATTTAAATGATTTGACTAAAATAAAGAATAAAGTTTGTAAGGATATTGAAGTAAAACAATTAGAATTTCCAACTTTTAAAGATGAAATTCAGAAATGGTTAAACTTCCATATAAATTGGCAAAATGATATTGATTATATCAAAAAAACAAATAATGTATTTTATGGTGCATATGTTGATAATGACTTAAAAGGCTCTCTATGCGTAACTGAACAAGGTAAAATTAGTTTTATTTTCGTAGACAAAGGTTATAGAAATATTGGTGTTGGGATGAAATTATTACAAGTAGCAAGAGAAGAATTAAATTTATCAAGTTTATCAATTGGGTTTCCTAACAATAATTTATTAGAGGGTTTTTTTAAGAAATGTGGATTTGAAAAGAATTCTTTAGCGCAATATGAAATGTATTTATTACTCTAAGAGCGGAAAGATTTATTCTTTTCGTTTTTTATTTTGCTGTTATGTTGGTAAATGCTCCGCAATTATAATTTATAATGAGAGGGATTTTGTTTATCCTTAAGTTATTTTTTTAATTGTCAATTTCTTGCTAATAATTTTCTTTGTATAATATTCTAATTTTATGTAGAATAGATACGATGGGAGGGGATGAAATGAATAATGGATTAAAGTTTAAGATTTTTGAATTGCATTGTCTCGTTCAAAAGACTTATTCTGATATTAAAATAGCATGTGATATTGCTATTTATCAAGAAAACACTTCTAAATATTTAATTTCATTAGGATTTTTAAATAAATCATATATGACTTATATAGAAGCAAAAAGATTCTATCGCGAAAATGAAGAGCTTGTAAGTGTAGAATTTGATAATTTTTTTGATATGTATGATAAATTAGAAAATGAATTAAAACAAGTTATTTCAACTGAAGATAAAAATCCTTCATCGCTACATAACAGATTTGATCAGTTTCAGCAGAAAGTTGAAAATATAAATGACCTAATAAAAGTATTGCAAAATGCTCGTTAATGAATGCTTTTTTCTTTTTTGTATAGAAATTATGTATTAAAAATATTTTAGGGATATTATATATTGAAGAGGTGGCTTTTGTAGATTACAAAAGTCATCTTTTTATGTTAGGAATAGATTGTATACATTTTAGCAGTTTCATATAAATAATAGAAATTTATACGAGGTAAATACCATGGGAAATAAAAAAGAAATAGCTATAGTTGCATTAACAACAGGATTTGTTTTAACAAGTGTAACACCATATGGAGTAGGTCATGCAGAGGAACCTGGTCAAATGCAAGTTGAAATTCAAGAGGATTCGTTCCGTACAGGTGATCTTACACAACCATCAAAAAAGGCGCCAGAGAATGTAGTGAAAGATGCACTTAAGGAAAATACGGAGCATGCTTTGTCTCCAAAACAAGTTAGTGCAGAAACAGGAGTAGATTACAAGGTTCTTCAAAAACGTGGTTCTTATGATGGAACTACACTTGTGCGCATGCAACAAATATATGAAGGAAAAGAAGTGTATGGCCACCAGTTAACTGCTCACGTAGATAAAAAAGGTATTATTAAAAGCATTTCAGGAGCTAGCGCACAAAATTTAACACAAGAAGATTTAAAGAAACCTATTAATTTATCAAAAGAAGAAGCGAAACAATATATTTATAAAAAGTACGGAAACGACATTAAATTTATTTCTGAACCAGAAGTTAAGGCGGTTATTTTTGTTGATGAAAATCATGGGCAGGCTAGCAATGCATATCAAGTTACATTTGCTGCTACAACACCAAATTATGTATCTGGAACTTATTTAGTGAATGCTCATAATGGCGATATATTAAAAGATATGGTACAAGAATCAAGTTTGAAAATAAGTGAAGAGTATGTTGAATCCGTTAAGGAAAATAAAACTAGCAATTTCACATCATTAACTGGAACAGGAAAAGATGATTTAGGCGTAACTCGTACATTTGGTATTTCTAAACAGACCAGTGGGAATTATGCGCTTGCTGATTACACAAGAGGGCAAGGAATTGAGACATATGATGTAAATTATAGAGATATTACAAATGAAGAAAGTTATTATCCTGGCATACTAGCAACTAGCGCTTCAACAACATTTAATGATCCAAAGGCGGTAAGCGCTCATTTCTTAGCAACAAAGGTATATGATTTTTATAAAGAAAAATATAATCGTAATAGTTTTGATAATAAAGGAAAAAAAGTAGTTTCAGTTGTACATGCATGGGATTCTGGAGGAACAAATGATCCTGAAAATTGGGAGAATGCATTTAGTACTAATATTAATAACATCAGTATGCTTTTATATGGAGATCCTATGGTAAAAGCGTTCGATATAGCCGGTCATGAATTTACACACGCAGTTACATCAAGTGAATCTAACCTTGAATTCTCAGGAGAATCTGGGGCAATTAACGAGGCATTATCGGATATTATGGGAACGGCTATAGAGAAATACATAAATAATGGGGAATTTAACTGGACAATAGGAGAGCAAACTGGATCGACTTTTCGTAATATGAAAAATCCAACTGCAATTAATTTTTCAGAAGGACTACCGTATCCCGATGATTATAGTAAATATAATGATTTAAATGGAGAGGATTATGGAGGCGTACATTTTAATTCAAGTATTATTAATAAAGTTGCGTATTTAATTGCACAAGGTGGTACTCATAACGGTGTAAATGTAAATGGTATTGGTGAAGATAAAATGTTTGATATTTTCTATTATGCAAATACTGATGAATTAAACATGACTTCTAATTTCTCTGAATTGAAATTGGCATGCCTTAAAGTCGCAGCTAATAAATATGGAACGAACTCAATTGAAGTTCAAGCAGTCCAAAATGCTTTTGATGCGGCAAAAATTACAGGAACGGTGAAAGAAAACGAAAAAACAGCAGAAAACCAAGCTCCAGAGTTAACTGTACCGTTTACGATTACACTACGTGTAGGTGATACGTTTGATCCAATGAGAAATGTAAAAGCTGTTGATAAAGAAGATGGTGATTTAACAAATAAAGTAAAGCATAAAGGCGATGTAGATACTTCAAAACCAGGTACATACATTGTGGAATACCTGGTTGTTGATTCTCAAGGGGGGAATGCAACGGCTACACAGACTGTAATTGTAGAGGGAAATGGCGAAACATCAGATTTAGAACCTAAATTAACAGTGCCTGTTGGAGCGACAATTCATGTAGGAGATTCATTTGTTCCAATGGCAGAAGTATTAGCTATCGATAAAGAAGACGGTGATCTTACTTCTAAAATCAAAGTTGATGGTGAAGTAGATACAAATAAAGCCGGTACTTACGTATTAAAATACACAGTTACAGATTCAAAAGGCCATGAAGTAACGGCGAAGCAAACTGTAACGGTCAAAGTTAGAGAAGAAGTTAAAAATGATAAACCAATACTAAAAGTACCTGCTACAACTTCAATTACTGAGGGTGATCAATTTGATCCGTTGATAGGAGTATCAGCTACTGACAAAGAAGACGGTGACCTTACTTCTAAAGTAGCGTATGAAGGAACTATAGATACAAATAAAGCCGGTATTTATGAAATAATATATAGTGTAAGAGATTCCGTGGGTAATGAGGTAAATACGATACAAAAAGTATTAGTGAAAGATAAAGAAACTAGCAAACCTAATGGTCTTGCTAATAAGACAAATAACAATAATATCTCAAATAACAGTAATACCGATAAAAAAGAATATACATATAAGGAGCTGCCAAAGACGGGTGTAAGTACAACTAACAGTGCAGCAATCGGCATATTGATGATTATTGCAGGTACAGTACTCACTTTGATTCGCAAATTTAGAAAGATACAAAAATAATAGTAGGGATCATTCGTTTGAAGAAAAGAGTTCAGTATTCAAAAGAAATAAAGTAGAAAGTAAATAAAACGAAATATGGATTTTTTACTTATTAAGATTTTAATAGTTAAGCGGTACATTTGGCTTTTATAAAAATTTGCAGTTGGATACTATTCTGTCTACAGAACTATATTACATAAAAAACACGTTACTATTCTCATTAAAATAAAAGAATAGTAACGTGTTTTTTAATTTGAAAATAGTATAAATCCTATAGCTCATGAATATAGGAGTACTTCTAATTTGCCATTGATAAGTTACTGAAAACACTTTGTTTTAATGGAAGTGTCACTCTAAATGACAACATGAGATTTTCGGTATTTACCAGGTGTTTCATTGGTGAATTTTTTAAAAATTTTAGTGAAATAACTTTGATCGCTAAAATTAAGCGAAGCGCATATATCTGATAAGGGATAGGTGGTGAAAGTTAATAATTTCTTTGCTTCTTCGACTCGTTCACGTTGAATGTACTCAATTAATGAAATACCGACTTCTTTTTTAAATAATATAGATAAATAATCTGAATTCACATTTGCAAATTTAGCAAGTTGTTTAACAGATATTGGATTGTAAATATTTTTAAAAATGTAGTTTTTACAAATAGCAATAGTCTGTGAATATTGCTGCGTTTTTTGTGCCTTTACACGGTCTGCAAAGGTACAAAAAGCATTTTTTAATAAATCCCAAACAGATTCTTTGTCTTTTAAATCTTCTGTTCTTTGAATATGTAAATCATAAATTTTGTAAGCAATCCCAGATGGAAGTCCCCCTTTTATCGCATATCTAGTAGCGAGCGTGATGGATGAAATACAAATGTTTTTATGACGTCTTAATTGATGGAATGAAGATAAAGATGAAAGAGTCTCTTGTTGGAATTCGTAATAATATTTGAGGACGGTTTCTTTATCCCCGTCTTCTATAGAACTAAGTAGTTGCTGCTCTATATATAAATTATGATAAATGGATTCGTCTTTTTGCATTGAAATATATACATCTTCGTTTAAGATGCTGCTATGACTTATATGAAGTGAGTCACTGTTATTTGAAAAGGTGCTTACATCTGAATTTTTTTTATAGAGAATGTTATAGAACAATATCGCTATATTTACAAAGAAATTTTGATCTTTGACTGACAATGAAAAATAATGGTCTCTTGTTCTTTTATAATTTGGAATAAAATTAAGGTTACTATCCGCTTTACTTGTAGAAAAATTTACATGTGTCAAGGGCCCAATAATAACAGTACCGTTCACCATATAATCGCTCTTTATGTGAATTAAAATAAAGTGCCCTAGATATTCGTGAGTTCTGAAGATGGGGGAATTATATGTATCATTTCTCTGAAAAAGCATATGTAACTGTTCTATTTTTGATGTATATAACGAATGTGAATCATTTTTGGATTTAAATTCTAAAAGAATATTTTTGTTACAATCTAAAAAACAAACTGGAATTTCGAAAGATTGAAAAAACATATTGCAAATGTACTCTATCTCAACTAGACTGAGTTTTTTAGTCATATTCTTCCTCCTTACAGTTATGCGTAATAGTTAAATAAACATATATTCCTTTTTCATAAGTAGATACGGAAAACCTTTATCAATAAAAAATATAAATAAAAGTTATAAACTTCTAAGAATAATACCATAATTTAACATGAATAGCACATATTATTTGAATATACAGGTAATAGTTTTGGACAGTAACGTAAAATATGAATCGTCACACTTATTTGTTGGTTATTACTTATATGTATCAAAAAATGATTAAGATTGGATTTTAAATAGGGATAGGAAGTGAGATATGAATAGATTGACAGTAAGTGACTAGTCGAAATTAGCAGTGAAAGCTATTATGTAACAAATGTAATGATTCTTGAAATAGGGATATACGTGTAATTTAGGGGAGAAAATTACATATATCATGTGGAGAGACAACGTAATAATAGAAGATAAGAAAAGTGAATAAGTGATTGTAAACAATGGATTGTTGGACGGCTATGTTTTATGTTATTTGTTTAAATCTAATACTTGGCACACTATTGCTTTTAAGAAGGTAATAGTAATAAAGAAATTTTTAAAATGATAGAAGTGGTAAAGGGGATAAGAGAAATGAAAAAAATATTTAGTGTGCTTTTAGTGTTATTCTTAACATTTTCTACATGGTCTAGTGTATTAGTAAAGGCAGACTCACCA
>Ga0209147_101005_pt1 | contig 12190 bp, 6 predicted proteins | sample AraplaCol_mLB_r2_FD_184278 | JGI IMG/M metagenome (GOLD analysis project Ga0209147, IMG submission 184278) | Arabidopsis root microbial communities from North Carolina, USA - plate scrape CL_Col_mLB_r2 (SPAdes) (version 2) | ecosystem: Host-associated > Plants > Roots > Endosphere | place: USA... | reverse complement strand
AGAGCGGCCAGCCCTGCTGCAAAGCCGGCCGCCATCGTGCCAACCTTCCAGCCGGAGCTGTGGCGATAAAGCTCGATCAGCATCACGGCCTTTTCGGACGAGAGATGCTCTGCGACGTTGAACATCGCCTTGGAACCGTCAATCGTGACAGTGAGCGGCCTAGATTCAGCGACCGGGCGTGTATCATGGGTCGCGGTAAATACGATCCGATCCATGGCCGCTGGCAGTTGGTCGAGGTCGATGTTGAAGACGGCACTGTCGGATGTCGGAATGAGCGTGACTGCTCCCTCCGGCGTACGCGTGTTGGAGAAGAGAACGACATAGCGGTCGTCCCCAATCTTTTTTTCCTTGTTGAGGCCGAAGGCTGCGATATCGACACCTTCGAGGCCAAAATCCACCTTGATCGTCAGACGATTGCCGACGCCAAGATCAGACAGGCCGCGCTTTTCCCCCCGCTGCAGCTGCATGCGTTACTCCAGAATGAAGGCGGGGAGCTTTTTTCTCCCCGCCAAAAGGCATTAGATGTGGCGAGCGGCTTCCGCCGTCAGGTCATGAGCCGTGCGGCCGGTTGCCCGGGCGCCGATGGCCTTGAACGTCCAATCGCCACCATTGCGCGTGACGCTCGCAAGAACCAGGCCGGTGTGCGGGCCGGAGTCGGAGATGTCGAAGCGCGCCAGTTCCGTGCCGTTCGAGTTCACGACGCGGCCATAGGCGTTCTGGATCTTATCGAAGGTCTGGCCCCGGAAGGAGTTCACGGTCAGCACCAGCGTTTCGACCAGACCTGGCAGCCGGGTCAGATCGATGGCGATCGATTCATCGTCACCGTCGCCCTCGCCGGTGAGGTTGTCGCCGCTGTGTCGGACCGAACCGTCTTTGCTGTTGAGCTGGCCGAAATAGACGATGTCGAGCGGCTTGCCGCTGCCGTCGAAGAGAATGCAGGAAGCGTCAAGATCGATGCTTTCCGGCTGGCCGCCACCGAACAGCTTGCCCATGAAACCGCTGCCGCTGGTGGCAACATCCCAGCCGACGCCTAAAGTAATACCTGTCAGGGTACTGCCGGCTTGCTTCTGAAGGCTGACGCTCGAGTTCTTCCGCAGGGTTACCGTCATCGTTATACTTTCCTCGTGCTAATTTTTGTAGAAATCGCCAATCTTTGCCGCGCAAGGCGACTGCCCTCCGTCCGAAGGGCCGCAGGATTGCCAGAACAGCTTAAAAATTCACGAATTCCCCCTTGCAATGCATCTTAATCTTTAAATGAACATGGGGAAGCCCCTATGAAAATTTCGATGGTCTCGCTCTCTCAGTCGAATGCATGGTGCAATCCGGAAAATTTCCGGGATGAAAATGCCGGTTAGCTAGTTCTTGGCTGGAAGTGATTACCGCCATAGGCAGAGCAGACTTCATCGGGAGGGCAAATGAAAAAGCTACACTCAACTGCTATTTTGCTGGTGTGCATGGGCGGGCTTCCCGCGTGCGGATCCTCGTCAGACGAGCGAGAGGCCGTGCGTGCAGCGAATGAGACAGTGCTCGCGGAAGCTGCGGCTGATGAGGCGCTGAATCATGCAGACGCCGCGCTTGGCAAAATGGACAAGCCGGGAGCCGTTGCCCCCAGAGAGCCAACTACGCTGTCACGTAAGGATCAAGTCCGTGCCTGCAAAGCTGGGATCGCTATTCTGATGGGGAAAAGCCCGTCCATTATGAAGGCTTCTGCGGACGGAGATATTGTACACAATCAGTATAAGCGTCCGGATGACGGGAAGCTGTGGAAGCAGGACTGTCGGATTGTAAGGAATAGGATTCACTGGCGCGGCGTGGACTCCTTTGCTGGATCAGGCACTGGAAGGTGGCGTGATGGTCCAGAGGACGAAATCCTCACATTCTCGTTTGAGGGCAACAAGGTGCGAGTGATCGAGGCATATTCAGATGGTTCAAAGACTGAAGAAGTTTATACCATCAAGAGTTAGGCCATACGTAGCACTGCAGGTCCGGTTTAGACAGGCTTGAATTGCTTTGCTAAGGCGGTGAATATCATGATCGGCTGCATAGATGATGCGGCCGATCATCCATTCGACGGGTGGCGGATATCGGCTCACTTGACCCAGTCATAGGTTGCGCCTGAACATGGCTCAGCAATCGAGCAGATAGGGATCGTGACCACAACCTCGCTCGCCGGGCGCCGCCGCCGGCCGGAGCCGGATGGCGAGAGCAACGGCAACTCCAGTGTGAAGCCGTAGACCCTGCAAGATACAATGCAACCGAGTGAAGCTTCGGCCCAGGCAGATCAGCTTCGGTCCCGCCACTTTCCAGATCGCCGAACAGTTCCTCAATGACCAGTTTTGGGCGCAATACGGTGGTGATGATAAAGGTGGCGAATGTCTGCTTCCTTGGATGAACGTCCGAAAGTTGACTGTCGCGAATGTCCCATCCCAAGCCGTAAACCTCACGCCGCGCAGATCGCCGAGCGAACGGCGGCTTCCCGTGGCCGGCGCCGGTAAGCCGACAGGCCGGAAAGTCCCACGAGCGTCCGGTAGCAGGCGACCAGATCAAGACATTCAGCTCCTTCGATGTAAGCGGCGGCTCTTGCTGAAACACGTCATTCGTGTCGCGCAGATCAGCCGGTCGGCTTCACGCAGGCAAGCCATGTGGCGCACGACTGTGTCCTCGGCGATGGCCTCGTTGTCTCGAACTACGCAGCCGTCGCTGGACATGCGGCGATCGGAGACCATGCGATCATCGGCGGAAACGCGCTGATCGCACAACACATGCGGATAGGCAGCTATGCGCATGTCCTGCCGCGCCGATTGTCGCCGCAAATTTTCGCATTTCGAAATATTCGACGGCGTGCAGCGACCACGTACCAAGTTAAATGCTCGAGCTCGGAGAAACGATCCGCGACATTCGTGCTTTTCGCGCATAGCTCAAAGGCAAGACGATTTACGTCCCCAGCAGGAGACGATTGCACCCGCTGATTACCGCCAACTCTATCGAGATACCCATTCGGCCTCTGACCGACGACTTGATCGGTGGCCAAGTCGTTACGGCTAAACGTTAAATTCTCGCTATCATAGATCTAGCCGCGACATTCTAAATTCGTCGAAAGTCGATATCCGTTGCCAGAATTATTCCTGTCATGGGAGCAGTGCCGCTAACATTATAGATACAATTCACTTCAAATCACATAGCATGGATCAACGTATCACCGAATAGCGATTCGGACCGGTTTTTGCGGACTTGCGATCTGCTGACATTGAGGGCGTTATGGCTGTCATACAATGTCGTTTTGCGACCTCGCACATTATCTGTTGCACGGCTGACCTTGCCTTCGATTGCTGCAATTTAAGCATGATGGATCTGGCGATCGTTGCTTCAGCCAATCCACGTCATGTGACGCCTCGACGCCAATGCCCAACCGTTTTTGGGCAGCGCGTTACGCGCTGCGTTCCGGGTTTTCGGCGCGGGGTGTGCCTTGGCTGATCGTAGCAGAAATGGGGGATAGCGATGGGCAGGAAGAGCGAGCGGATCGTCAGCCATGCGCTGACAGACATATTGGCAGAAGCTCAACTCGTCGTGACGATCCCTGGCGACGTCCAGATCAGGATCGATGTCCACGTTTGCCTGCTTGACGCCATGGCTGACCAGTTTGGCATTAGTCGCGAAAAAATAGGGGCCGAAACCGTTCCCAGCGAAGAACCCATCGCGGCTTCACCGGTGGGCTGGGGCATGTGCCTGACACGATTTGAGCGCTATCTGCACGAGCTGCGGCCGCTCTACGCCGCCTTCGACCATCAGGAACGCTACGCCGAAGAAACGCTGGACCTGCCATTCTCGAAGACCAAAGTCTATCTTTACGAGCGGTTGATCGAACAGCTGGGCATGGTGCTCGGGTGATCCGGCGAAGCCTCGCAGTCGCGCTCCTGCTGAGCGGCATTCCCGCGCCGGCTCTGGCCGAAGTTCTCACGGAAGATAATCGTGCACTGCTCTGCACCCGCACCTATTCCGGCAGGCCCGCGGTCAACCTGGACACACTAGCGCTCCTGATCGCCACGAAGGCAGACGCAACCATGCTCCTTGACGGCGCGAACGCCGGAGGCGTTCGGGACGGTGCCATTCAACTGGTGTCGATGGGCACCTCCCTAAGTGAACCGATCTATGCGGTGGTCAATGCCGGCCGCATCTCGCCGCCGCATGCCAATCGGCCGTTCGGGCCCGATATCGACCTCAAGACGAACGAGACGGCCGCAAGAGCGCGCAACGCCATCGCGCAGGAACTCGCCGAGCTGGCGTCTCTCATGGAAACCAATGTCCAAGTGTCCGGGTCGGTCGTTTACCGAGTGATGCGACCCTTGACCGTTGGCTCGCGCCTAACGCGCGCAGATGCTGCCAATCCATTGTCGCTTTTCGTCGGAGCAGGGCTTGTCATCGCGTGCGAAGTCGATCCGGTACAAATCGTCGACGCAGGTGCTGGCAATCGCGAGCAAGACCCGGTGCCATCTTCCGGCGGCATTGCGCTCCGGCCGGTACTGCGCGGCTCGGTCAAAGATCTAGCCATCGCCTCGGACGATCTCAAAGACGCCGAAGCGGCTACGATCGCTTACTCAGAAGACCGGATTGCGCAAACCTCAACTTTTGAGCTCGACGCGGTAGCCGGTCTTCGGATCGGCTCGAACAGCGGCTCGTTCGAGCTGATCCCCTATCTATCGTATGAACGCAAGGCCATCACCGGTGACGACGGCGACATCGAGACGTTGTCGCCCGGCCTCATGGCTGCTTGGCATTATCGCACACCCGAATTCGGGTTCGATGCGCGACTGGAGGCCAGCTTCATTGACGATATCGAGCAACGCTCGCATCAGGGTAAGGTCCGGCTCTATGTCGACCCCGCTATCTGGTTAGGGCAAGATGTGGGTACGCTGTTCGGCGGCAATCTGCATATCTTTAGTCCGCTCCTGCTGCGGCCCAAGCTGACCCTCATTGTCGACGCATCGAAAGTCTGGCGTGCTGGTACGAACGACGAGCTTTCCAATGCCAAGGACTACTGGGGCGTCGGCGGCGATCTAAGCCTGCGCGCGCGGCTCAATGTCGGGAGCCCGGTCTCGGACTTCGTGCTGACGGGCGGTATGCGGTATCTTAAGTTGCAGGGCGACATCGATTTGCGCCAAGCCCACCGCTGGTATGGATCCCTCGAATTTGCACCGAACAATTTTCCGTTCGTCGGCCTCGCCCTTGAGTTTAACGATGGGCGAAATGACGACACCTTCCAACGAGAAGACACTTACAGCCTCGCGTTGCGGCTTCGATATTGAACTCGGACTGAGACTTGCAGCGGATCAAGACTTGCTGCGGCGCTGTAGCGATGACGATACCGTGATGCGTCATCGCCGAATTTCGCGGCCAATAGATAAGTAGCATTTGCTAGGCGCAGAACGTTGCAAACTGGCCGAAGTTGTGCAAGCCTGCAGCAGGGTCCAATCATAAGTAGGTGAACAAAATTGCACTTTCCTGACCGGGAGAGATGGGTATGTCTTTACCTGTTGACAATCAAAGTTTCCAAAAGGGGAACTTGAAAGGCTTCACGCCGAACAAGACCAGCCGTCTTGTCGGCGTATCCCGCTTTCACTTCAACTGCCGGACCCTCGGCAACGACCAGCATCGCACGACCGCCACGGTCATGCCCGACGAGTTCGGCAACTGCTTCGCGCGGCTCGACGGCGAAGGTATGATGGGTCACGCGCCCTCGCGCAAGCTGACGCACGATGGACGGCGTCATGCCAGTTCTCCGCCCGGGCAGGACCTGAGCGCCTTCGTTCATGCCATGACAAACAATCACCTCATCACTGGCGGTGAAGGCGCGACGCTGTCGTGTCCGGTCACGTTGCCCAACGGCGGCGCCATATCCTTCCGCTGGCAGTTCGCCTCGACGCTGGTCGATCCCGACGACAACGAATATGCCGGCTTTGCCGGGGTGCGCTACCTCAAGTCCGACGGTACGACTGTCGCGATGCGGGTCATCGTGACCTCGCACGACCTGCCCTATTATCATGGCGGGGCGCTGATGCAGACCCTCGATTGGCACACAACGCGATTCGTCAACGACAGCGGGTCGCAGTTCCAGGGCAGCCTCGAATGGTTCGTCTGCTCGGGTCATTATCATGACCAGAACCAGCCCGCCCATCCGAGCAAAGCGAAAGCCTATCCCTGCTGCCTGATGATCGATCACGTCGCGGAGAGCTGACCAAACCGAACGAGGAACGCGTCATGGCCTGGGGAAAGCGTGTCAGGAACGGCCACATCTTCGCGGCATTGCTCGCCGCGCTTGGAGCGGCGCCGCTTGCGGCCAAGCCAGCGCCAGCCTCCGTCACGGAGCCAGCCGCTACCCGGACGATCCACGCCGACATCGTGGCGCTGGACCAGGTGCTCACCTACAACCGGTTCGGCTCGATCAATCCCTATGGCATGATCTTCGCGCTCCGCCGCGACGTGGTCGACGAGCAGGACAAGGCCATCGCCGTTGCCGCCGATCAGGTGACCGACCGTGCCTTGGCCGGAAAGGTTCATCTGCGCGCCGACAAGCGGCCACGCCCCCTGGTTCTGCGCGGCAACGTCGGCGATCGGCTGACCGTCACCTTCACGAACCTGCTGCGGCATAATCCGCCCGACCTCAGCAGCTGCGAGCGTCCCATCCTGCAGACCGAACCCTATCGCCAGCACTGCAGCCGGGCGAAGGGCGGCGAGGCCGAACCAGTCGATGGCCTCAGCGCCGACGATCCGCGCGGCGACGGCAACTGGCCGGCGACCCGGCATGCCTCGCTCTCCATCCCCGGACTGCGCCCGGTCGCGGCCGACGCCCAGGATCCGCGCTGCTCGGCCTTGCTCGCGATCGCGCCAGGCGACACGATCACCTGCAGCTGGGATCTGGAACGCCAGGGGGCGTTCCTAGTGTCCAGCATGGCCGCGCCGGTCGGCGGAGAGGGCGAAGGCGGCAGCCAGATCCAGGGCCTGTTCGCCGTGGTCAATGTCGAGCCGCGCGGGAGCCAGTGGTATCACAGCCAGCTCACCGCCGAGCAGCTCGATACCGTCTGGACGAAGACGCCGGGCGGCAGCGACGCCTTTTCCGCCTCGCCGGCGCGCAGCGGCCAGCTCGACTATGCCGCGATCGACCTGCTGCAGCCGCGCCCGGGCGCGGCTGGCAGCTTCGACATCGTTTCGGGTGACATCAACGCCGTTGTCGACGAATGCGCGGCATTGACGAGCGAAGGGCGCGAGACCTGCCTCGACCAAGTCGCCTCGCGCCAGCTCGACCAATGCCGCAAGCTCGCGCCGGCATCGAGCCAGCTGCGGGCCTGCCGCCGGCGCTATTCGGCGCAGCTCGCACCCGCTTATCGCGAATTCACGGTCGTGTTCCACGATGAATTGAAGACGGTCTATGCTAGGCCTTTCAAAGAACTCGAGGCCGCGCCTCAACTGGCCGGGATCGGCGACGGCTTCGCGATCAACTACGGCGCCTCGGGCATGGGCTCGGCGCTGCTCGCCAACCGCAAGGGCATCGGTCCCGCCAGGGACTGCGTCGAATGCGTCTACGAGGAGTTCTTTCTCCAGAGTTGGGCCAATGGCGATCCAGCCCTGCTAGAAGGGTACAAGGACGATCCTTCGAACGTCCATCACAGCTATCTCAACGACCGGGTCGTGTTCCGCAACCTGCATGTCGGCAAGGAGACCCACGTCTTCCACCTGCACGCGCACCAGTGGGAAACGCTGCCGCAGGACGAGGGCCAGGGCAGCTATCTCGATTCACAGACGATCGGGCCGGGCCAGGTCTTCAGCTACGAGATTTATCGCGGCGGCCTGCGCCACCAAGGGTCGCTGTCGAAGGCGAACCAGTTCTCCAACGGCTCGGGCAACCGCAACCGGACCGTTGGCGATTCGATCTTCCACTGCCATCTTTACCCACATTTCGCGCAAGGCATGTGGGCGCTCTGGCGCGTCCACGACGTCATCGAGGACGGCAGCCGGTCGCTTCCCGACGGCCAGGGCGACGACCGCCTGGCGAACGATTTCCGCACCACTGGATCGCCGCGCCTCGGCACCGACCCACAGACCGGGCGCAACCGCGGCGGCTCGCCGATCCCCGCGCTGGTCCCGTTGCCCGGCCAGGCCCTGCCGCCACTCCCGAGCTACGGCGCACTGGCTGACGGCAGCGGCGACGCGATGCCGGGCTACCCCTTCTATGTCGCCGGGCAGCCCGGCCGGCGCGCGCCGCAGCCGCCGCAGGACTTCGCGGAAAAGCCGGGCGCCGACGGCGGCCTGCCGCGGCATATCGTGACCGCCGGCACGCGCGGCATGGCCCATATGAAAGCGGACGAGATCGCCGCAGTAGAACCGGGCAATCCAGCAGCGCGGGGCGCAAAGCTCGTGCAGCGCAGCCTCGCGCTCGCGGACATGACCGTGGAGCTCGAGACCGCTGCGCTGCAACTGCTCGCCGCAGACGGTACGGCGCTCGAGAAGCGCGGGATCGGCTTCCATGCCGGCACGAGCGGCCGCGTGCGCCTCGCCGACGGCCGCATCGCCGCCTCTGGCGCTGCGGCGACCAAAGGCTATCCATCGCTCTTCGCCGACCGTCCGGGGCTCCCGCGCTTCTACGTTAACGGCTCGCCGCAGGCACGCGGCGCGCCTTTCGCCGATCCGTGCCGGGTCGGTGGCCGCTGGGATCCTGCCAATCCACGCGGGCGCCTGCGCCAATACGATGTTTCGGCGGTCCAGCTCGATCTCGTCAGTAACTCGAGCGGCTGGCACGATCCGCAAGGCCGTATCAACGTGCTCGACAAGCATATCGGCCAGTACGGCTATGATGCGAACGGCTACACGCCCGTCTCGCGCGGAGCCGACCCCTTCTACTTCCGCGCCCAGTCCGGCGAATGCATCCAGTTCAACCACAGCAACCGGACGCCCAAGGACCTCGAGCTCGACGACTTCCAGGTAGCGACGCCTACCGACACGATCGGCCAGCACATCCATCTCGTGAAGTTCGACGTCACCTCGTCAGACGGATCGGGCAATGGCTGGAACTACGAGGACGGCACTTTCGCGCCCGACGCGGTGTTCGAACGGATCTGCGCGGCGAATGCCTATGCCGCAGGCAGCGGCACCTTGCCGTTCCCGGCCGTGAGCAAGCCAGACTGCGAGGCCTTCCACGCCGCTTCGCCCGCCGAGAAGTTCCGAATGGCGATCGCGGGCAACATGGTCCAGACCACCACCCAGCGCTGGTTCGCCGACCCCTTGCTGTTCGGGCCAGGCTTCTCGGGCAAGGGTCCGGACCGGACGCTCGGCACCGTCTTCACCCACGACCATTTCGGTCCGTCCTCGATCCAGCAGCACGGCTTCTACTCCGCCTTGCTGATCGAACCCGCAGGTAGCCAATGGCGCGACGAGCAGGACCGGCCGCTTAAGGACGGCGTCGGCACGGTGGCGATGATTCGGGGCGCGGGCAAGCGCGACAAGGCGCTGCATCCGGACGCCCGCGAGTTCGCGCTGGCGATCGCCGACTTCGCGCTGCTCTACGCGCCGCGCTGCGAAGGCGCCTGCCCACAAGCCGGCACACCAGCCAGCCCCGATCGCAGCCGCGACAAAGGGCTCGATCATCTCATCGAGACGGCCGAGGCGGTCCGATCTGCCGGCGGCCTGGTCAAGCCGGCCGACCTCAAGCGCCTGGGATTGCGGCTGGGCGAAGTGCGCGGCGAAAGCGGCTTGCCGGTGGCGCCGCCGCTGCTGCCCGAAAGCATCTCGACCGATCACCATGATCCCTATCTCGTCAACTACAAGGGCGAGCCGCTGCCGCTACGCCTTGGCGAACGTTCGAGCCAGGCGGTCAGCCTGAGTTGCGCCCAGCTTCATGGCGGCGCGCCAATCTCGCTACATCCGGTCGCGCATGGCGACATCTCGCGCGTGCGGACCGATTGGGCCGGCGACATGAGCCGCGTCTTCGACAGCACCGTCGACAATGACCGGACGCCCGCAAGCGCCAGCCGGCGCGATCCCTGCACGCCGATCCTTCATGCCTACGAAGGCGAGCGTGTCAGCCTGCGGCTGGTCCAGGGCGCGCAAGAGGTCCAGCACGTCCTCACCATCAACGGCATGGGCTGGAAGCGGGTGCCTTACCTCGCGCGCACCGCGGCCGCCCTACGCCCCGGCCTCGACAATCCCGAAGGGCGCGTCGGCGCGCAGGAAGTCGGCATTTCGGAGCATTTCGAATTCGACATTCCCGGCCTCAGAGGCCTGACCGGAGGGCAGACCGCCGACCATCTCTATGACTTCGGATCGACCGATGCGCAATGGGACGGCGCCTGGGGCATCCTGCGCGTCCTGAACAAGCGCGAGGAGGCGGGCATGCCCGCCCGCATGGATGGACGGCCCTATCCCGCGCCGCTCAACGGCGGCGCCGGCAGCGCCAAATTCGTGAGCGGCAATTTGACCGATGGCAGCGAAGGCGTGCTCGACGCGCCCAGCGGATCGCAGACCGTGCCCGTTTTCGCCGTGGCGACGCGGATGGACCGGTTGCTTCCTGCGGGCAGCGCGGGGCGCAGCTACCGGGAAGGCGCCGGCGTCGCACTGACCGAGCCCGATGGCCTGGTGCTGCTACCCTTCGCCTGCGAACCGGGCGAGGCGCCCACGGCCTGCAGCGAGCGGTTCAAACTCTTGACGCAATGGCCCGCCCTCGATGCCTGGATCGCAGCGAGGCAGGGTGCGTCGGCGGCCGGCCTTGCGCCTTTCGTCGCCCGCGCCGCCGCGGGCGACACGATCGAGCTGAAGATAATCAACGGCCTGCGCAGCGCCGCCGAGACGGTGCAGCAGCGGACCTTGCCCGATCGGCCGGGCGACGCGCTGTTGCCGCGCATCACCTCGCTCAACGCCGACGCCGGCGAAGACGCCAAGGATATTACCACCAGCCCGCACCTTTCCTTCTCGGTGCCGCTGCTGATGCAGTCGGTCGCCGAACAGCAAGGACGGGCGATCGGCGTCAATTTCCGCGACATGTCCTACGACCGCAACCAGGATGGAAGCCCAGCTTCGCGCGACACGGCGCCGATGTTCACCGGCACCTATTACGCCGGAACCCAGGAAATCACCCGTACGGCTTCCCGCTGCAAAGCCGATGGCTGCGACTATAGCGCCGACGCCGCGCCTTACGCCTTCGGCCCGGTGCCGATCCGCCCGATCGGCGATGTGGTCGGACACCAAGCCCATGGCCTGTTCGGCGCCATCATCGTCGAGCCGCAGGGCGCGTCTTTGGGCACTTCGGAGGGTTCCGCGCCCAGGCTGGGCGGCCGCGGCACCGTCGTCTGCGCGCCGCTCGGTACGGCCGAAGACCACCGTGACTATGGTCCCATGCCCACTTGTGCGAGCGGCCGGGGTTTCCGCGAATTCGTGCTGTTCTACCAGGACGGGCTCAACCTCCATAAGAAAGGCGGCGCCGGCGCCGGCCCAGTCAAGGACTGCCCGGTCTGCGATGACAGCTACGACCGCGGCGAGAAGGGCGTGAACTACCGCACCGAGCCTTTTTGGGCGCGGCTCAACGAAAGCGGACAGCGCGTGCCGAACGCCGTTCGCGGCGTCGATGGCGAGCCGGTCGAGCCCGAGCGATACCGCGAGGGGGCGATCGACGAGCAGTCGAACCTCAATTTCGCGAAGTTCGATCCGAGGATCTGGACGGCCGAGCATCGCCCGATTGCGACTCCCGCCTTCCTCGCCTCAGCCGGCGAAACCGTGAAGTTCCGGGTGATCCAGCCTGGCGGACGCGCGCGCCAGCGCAGCTTCCAAATCGTCGGCAACGACTATGCCGACCTCTTGCCCTTCGCGGTCGACAGCCATGGCGACAAGGCGCCGCGGCTGGGATCACCGGCTTCGGCCTTGCTGGGACCGGGCAAGGCTATCACGGCCACCTTCCGCGACCTGCGCGCCGGCTGCTACGTCTACAAGGACGGTCCCACCTCGCTGCTGAGCGGCGGCGTCTGGGGCAGCTTCAAGGTCACGCCAGCAGGCGAGGCCGATATCACCTGCACCGCTCCGGTCGTCCGCCAGGCTACCGCATCCCAGGCCGGGGCCGGCGAGTGACGCGGCGCCCGTACCTTCGCTCAGGTTTGGGCTTGGCCGTTGCCGCAGTAATCCTGCCTGGCGCGGCCGGCGCAGAAGTGCGGAT
>Ga0209147_100999_pt1 | contig 12253 bp, 11 predicted proteins | sample AraplaCol_mLB_r2_FD_184278 | JGI IMG/M metagenome (GOLD analysis project Ga0209147, IMG submission 184278) | Arabidopsis root microbial communities from North Carolina, USA - plate scrape CL_Col_mLB_r2 (SPAdes) (version 2) | ecosystem: Host-associated > Plants > Roots > Endosphere | place: USA... | reverse complement strand
TTCTCCAAGGTTAAACATAGGGCTCCGGTGCGAAGGGCTCACCGTGACTGGCACTTTTGTGCTCCCACCGGACCCCGGGCCAACCTCCTTTTGGGAAGTTGATGCTATTGCACCAGAGCCGCTGCGGTAGGGCAAAACAATTCGCCCGAAAACCGGGACGAAGGTCCGTTCCGTTGTGCTGAAACTACAAACCCGAGCCCTGCCGCTCCGGCGGCCGCCAGCTCTTAAACCTTTTAAATTTCGCATTATGGGAAGACAAGATTAACGGGAAGGCGCGGTCAAGGCAGAGCAGAACCGCCCCACACAGCCCCTTCTGGCGCAATGGCTCTGCACCCAAGCCGGATCGAGATCTCCTCTCGAATGGAGAAGCGCAAAAGCGAAACGTCCCATGTGCGGTCCGACGAGTTCTTAGGGGCCTATCAGGTGGACACCCGGGTTTCCGCTACATATAGTCACGCACCATCGGGTGCGAGGGAATTGGATTGCGACAGGCTGTGCAAGGGCGCAGCGCCCTGCGTTGCCGACTCGCACAACCACATACATGACCGTCTGGGCCCTCGGGTTGAACCACACGACCGCGCCGCTCGATCTGCGCGGTCGTTTCGCGTTCGCGCTCGACCAGATCGCCCCCACGCTGCAGAGCCTGCGCAGTTCCTTCGCCTCCGGCCGCCATCCCCAGGTCGAGGCCGCGATCATCTCCACCTGCAACCGCACCGAGATCTACTGCGCCTCGGAACACGCCGCGCTCGACCACACCTTCGGCTGGCTGGCCCAGAGCGGCGGCGTGGCCCCCGCCCTGCTGCGCTCGCACGCCTACACCCTGCACGACGGCGAAGCCGCGCGCCATGCCTTCCGCGTGGCCAGCGGGCTCGACTCGATGGTGCTGGGCGAAGCCCAGATCCTCGGCCAGATGAAGGATGCCGTGCGCGCCGCCGAGACGGCAGGCGCCCTCGGCAGCACGCTGAACCAGCTGTTCCAGCGCTCCTTCGCGGTGGCAAAGGAAGTGCGCACCGCCACCGAGATCGGCGCCCACTCCATCAGCATGGCCGCCGCCGCGGTGCGGCTGGCCGGCCAGCTCTTCGAAGACCTGCGCAAGACCCGCGTGCTGTTCGTCGGCGCGGGCGAGATGATCGACCTCGCGGCCACGCACTTCGCGGCCAAGGAGCCCAAGTCGATCGCCATCGCCAACCGCACGCTGGAGCGCGGCGAGAAGCTGGCCTCGCGCTTCGGTGGCGAGGCGATGCGCCTGGCCGACCTGCCCTCGCGGCTGGCCGAATTCGACATCGTCGTGAGCTGCACCGCCAGCACGCTGCCGATCATCGGCCTGGGCGCCGTCGAGCGCGCGCTCAAGGCGCGCAAGCACCGCCCGATGTTCATGGTCGACCTGGCCGTGCCGCGCGACATCGAGCCCGAGGTGAAGGCGCTGGAAGACATCTATCTCTACACCGTCGACGACCTCGCCCAGGTGGTGCAGCAGGGCCAGGCCAACCGCCAGGCCGCGGTGGCGCAGGCCGAGGTGATCATCGACGCCGGCGTGCAGAACTTCATGCACTGGCTGGGCCAGCGCGGCACGGTGCCGCTGATCCAGCAGCTCAACGCGCAGGCCGACGAGTGGCGCGCCGCCGAGATGGCGCGTGCGCGCAAGCTGCTGGCCAAGGGCGAGCCGATAGAGGCGGTGCTCGAAGCGATGTCGCGCGGCCTCACCCAGAAGATGATGCACGGCGCGATGGCCGAGCTGCATGCGGGCGATGCCGCCTCGCGCGAGCAGACGGCGCAGACGATCTCGCGCCTGTTCCTGCGCAAAGAGCGCAGCGGTACTGGCCATTGAACAGTGACGCCCCATTGCCTGGATCGAGGGAAATGCTTCGGTCAGGGCCTTCACCGTGGCGAACCGATCCACGCCTTCTATATTTCGTCATGCACCTGCCCAGCCTTCTCCACCCCTCAGTGCTCAAATTCATCTTGAGCGCTGCGCTTGCAGCTTCGATCAACACCGCAGTTGCAGCGGATCCAACCTTTATTGAAAAGTCATTGGGGGTGCAGACCGTGCGGCTGCCCGTGCTTGCAAAGTTCCCTGCGGCTTGCGAAGAAATTCGGCCGCTCGCCGAGCGCGCGGCCTCCCTGGCCCCCAAGAGCTCGAACTTCATCACCTGCTTCGTGCCGGCGGACAAGCTGGTCCTGATTCGGCAGGGCCAGGTTGCCGACCTTTACCCGTACATCACGGTGAGCGTGGATCCGCCCCATCCGAGCGGCCCGTTCACGGTGCAGGAGTTCGAGCAACTGCGCGGGGCGACCCACGCCAGGCTGGGTGACCTCAGGGCGAAATCCGGCGAGGCGCAAAAGGAGTTGCAGGCCCAGGACGCGAACATCGCCGCACGCGGCGGCGACCTCCGGCGCGAGAACTACCGGCAGCAGTTGTCCGGATTCTTCGATGTACCAACGAGACTCAAGAGCTTTTCGTTCGTCGTGAATCGCTCCGCCAAGGTCTCGGAAGCGGGCGCAAGCACTCCGCTGTGCGAAGTCAACGCCGTCAGCACCATCCTGTATTCGGGACGACTCCTGCGCGTCCTGGTGATCGATGACTGCGGCGGAACGACCCCAGGCTCGCGTGCTCAAGAGATCACCACGGCGTGGTTGACGGCGCTCTCGCGCCTGAATCCCGAGCGCAATTGATCAGGACTTCAAGCATGCGCTGAGACGCCTGCAGGAAGCAGATCATTGAGTGGATTGCGCGAGCGCGACCGGAGCCCGCACCAAGCAGATCACCAGCCGTCGAACAGCCTCAACCGCCAGCCAGCTTGTGGACTCTTAGCTTGTCGACCAGTGGAGCCGACGTTCATCGATCCGCGCTAGCACCCGGCGCCTGATCACCTGTATTGCCCATCCCGCCGGATCGAGCCACAAGCTGATGCTCCTGCGCATAGGCCCGCACGAGCATTTCGATGGTGGAAGCCACGGAGCGGTGTTCTCTCGCTGCCGCCAGCTTCAGCAGTTGCTTGATGTCCGCGGACGTGCGGATAGACACGGTCTCATCCTTCAGTCGACTCATAGTCACTTTGCGAAAACCCTTTTGTGCCGCAAATGTACGGCAACTTCCTTACGCAAAGATTGTTCCAGGAGACCGGAGGGGGCAGGATTGGCGGCACGGCTTTCGGCGCAGACAGCGATCTAGCTGGGGCGGGATCGAAAAATCCCGCATAACCCGCGCCAGCATTTGCTTCCAGTCTCCACCCCGTTCTCCAGGTACACCTTTCGGTACACCAGACCATAGAAGGCCGGCGCGGCGCAAATTACAGAGCCAAGTACGGCATCAGTGAGATGGTGGTCTACAGGTGCAATGTCAGTGGTGCACGGCAATTCACAGAAGAAGACGGACGCGCCGATGAGACAAGGAGCAGCCGGTCGAATCCGCCGCCGGGGGGCAGTTGCGTCAATCAGCGACCCAACCGCCGAACCCCAATACTGATTCAACCAGTCCGATAGGCATCCGAATACCCCTCCGGATCATCGATCCAGCGCTGAAGCGCCGCACGCGGCCATCCGCAAGCACGCCCGCCCAAATGCACAGGAGGCGGAAATTTGCCCCCGGCAATCCTGCGATACAAGGTGGCGCGGCTCAGCGCCGTAATGCGTATCACGTCGGGCATGCGAAAGAATTCGGGGCCCGCCACGCTCGAAAGGTCAACATGGCGGTGACGGGCATGGGGTTCAAATTGCATGACAACTCCTTGAAGTTGGGTCGAGCCTTCAAGTAACGGCTTGCATACCGACGGTGAATTCTGACTTGAAGACTCCGGACAAAAGCAGGACCGACACCGAAATTAGAGCAGCGCTGCCATCCGGACTCGATCCGGCAATCGCGGCCCAATCCAGCGCCCTCCATACCCGCCTCCCGCGTGGATGTGGGTCGAGCGTGCGACGACTCACGACTTCCGACAACTGACAACTATCACAGGTGGCAAAACCCTAGCCCTCGTCATCTGTGGCCACCACGATCAGACGACAACAGCGCGTCAGGCCGCGCTTTCCAAGACGAACCGATTCCGAATTGGTGGGAAATCTCGTTATTCAGCACGCGCCTAATAGCACTTAAGAATTAACTAAAGAATTGCTGAGAGTTGCCGATGTTTCATTCGTGAAGTTGTGCGCACGGCGGGCACGCGACACCCCCATGCTTAGGACTTTCGCACCCTGATAATGGGTTTGACGCTTTTTGATACAAACGCACATGAGCCCTACATGCGACGGACTGCAGGCGTGATGCCCGTATTCCGGGCGCCTGCGCCGCTACCTACGCCAAGCCAGCCGCCCCTATTCATCTACATGCCATCCGGCGGACCTGGGCGTGCGCAGCCAGTGCGCTCGATACTGGTCAAGTTCCGCTCCGATCTCAAGGATATGGACGGGAAGACGTTTGCCACCGCCGATGTCCTTTCCCGGCTGGAGCCGCGCATCAAGCGGACACCGACAACCGCAGACGCGCCGCGCCCCGCAGCCAAGACCTGATCCAGGAGTTCTCCGCACCACCCCATGAGGCCCATGTCGTTTCCGAGACGGCAAATGACGGACTGGATCGAGCGGATTCCTGCTGTGGCGGAATGCGGGGGGCGGTGACGGGTTGGCAAAACGCAAGAGAAGTGAGGAAGAACGTGATTGTCGGAATTGACTTGGGCACGACCAACAGCTTGGTCAGCGTGTTTCGGAACGGGCAGACTGAGCTGATCCCGAATTCACTGGGCCATTTCCTGACACCGTCCGCCGTGAGCCTGCTGGACGACGGCAGCATCTTGGTAGGTCTTCCCGCGCGCGAGCGCATGGCAACGGCGCCACAACACACGGCCACGATGTTCAAACGCTGGATGGGCACGGATCACCGGGTTCAATTCGGTCATCGCAGCCTGCGCGCCGAAGAGCTGAGCGCCCTGGTCCTCGGTGCGCTCAAGGCAGACGCCGAGGCTTGGCTCGGCCAGCCAGTCATTGAAGCCGTAATCACGGTCCCGGCTTACTTCAATGATGTGCAGCGCAAGGCCACGCAGGCGGCCGGTCAGATTGCCGGCCTTAAGGTGGAACGGCTGCTGAATGAACCCACCGCCGCAGGACTTGCCTACGGCCTGCAGGAGCGTGCCGACCATTCGACGTTCCTCGTCTTTGACTTGGGCGGCGGTACCTTCGACGTCTCGGTGCTGGAGTATTTCGAAGGCGTCGTGGAAGTGCGCGCCAGCGCGGGCGATACCCGATTGGGCGGCGAAGACTTCGTGCAGGTGCTCGTCGACTGGTTCCTGGAGAAGACGCCGGGCTTGACCCGCGGGGACAGGGATGCCATCGAGGTCGATCGCGCGCTCTGGCACGCTGCCGAGCAAGCCAAGCGAGATCTGAGCGACAACGAGACAGCAAACTTGGTCCTGCAACGCGATGACCGTCGACATGCGTTGGAGATCACTCGTACGGAGTATGAAAGCCGTTGCGCTGGTCTTCTTCAGCGATTGCGCCGCCCGCTGGAGCGCGCCCTGATGGATGCCAAGCTCGACCCCGGCGCGCTCAGTGAGGTGGTGCTCGTCGGCGGTGCCAGCCGCATGCCGATGATTCGGCAACTCGTCACCCGGCTGTTCTCTCGGCTGCCTTTGCGCACCATCAACCCGGACGAAACCATTGCCCGCGGTGCAGCAATCCAGGCCGCGCTCAAGACCCGCGACGCGGCACTCGATGAAGTGGTCTTGACCGATGTGATGCCCTATTCGCTCGGTATCGTCACGACCGAGGAAGTCGATGGTCGTCGCTACCACGACCGCTTTCACCCCATCATCGAACGAAACAGTCCTGTGCCCCTGTCCCGAGTCCACCCGTTCTCGACGGTGCAGGACCGGCAGGCCACCATCAGGCTCGATGTCCGTCAAGGCGAGTCGCCCCGCGGCTTGGACAACTTGCAGTTGGGGACGCTCGATGTCGCCGTTCCGCCCCGGCCGCGCGGCGAAGTCACCGTGAACGTGCGTTTCACTTACGACGTCAACGGACTGCTGGAAGTCGAAGCGCATGTGCCGGCCACGGGCGTTACGGTCCAGAGCGTGATCCAGCGCAATACCGATGTGATGACAAGCGACCAGATCGAGGTCGCACTCGAAAAGCTTCGGGCGCTCAAGGTCCATCCGCGCGACAAGCAGGAGAACGCATACCTGGTCGAGCGTGCCAAGCGCTTGTACGAGGACCGCCTTGGGAATGCTCGTCAGGACATCGCACGAGTACTCGGCCAATTTGAAGCCGTGCTCGACTCCCAGGACGAACATGTCATCAAGCAGGTACGCGGCGAGTTCAGGACCTACCTTGACAGCATCGACAAGGGTTTCGTGCTGTGAGCATCTGGCGAACGCTGGGCATTGAGGCGACCGACGATCTCATCTCTATCAAGAAAGCCTATGCCGCGCGGCTCAAGGTCACGCGACCCGACGATGATGCTGCAGCCTATCAGGCCCTGCGCAGCGCCTACGAGGGGGCGCAGAGCTATGCCAAGTCGGGCCTGCATACGAAAACAGCAGCGGCGACGCCCGTTACGTACCCTGCGCACAGTGAGCAGGGCTATGCAGGCGGCATTCAGATCCAGGTCGTGAAATGGGCCGAGTTCAAGAAGCACGAAGCTGAGCCCGACGCTCTTGAGAACGACCCGGGCTCTATCCGGGGCGGATCGATGCGGGATGCCATCGACAGGCAAGACGAGACCACATCCAGCCAACACCTCCCCGTCGCCGATGACGTACGACAGCAAGACGCAGCGACTACGGAGAGCCTCGACAAGGGCTGGAGTGCGCAAAAGGCTCGGGGCGAATCTGCCAGGGAGGAAGAGGCAAGTTCCAAAGAGAGCGACCCAGAGCATGCTGAATCTCGACCTGCTCCAGATCAGGCTGATTTGCCGGTAGATCCGCACGATCTGGTGCAGCGAGTCGCGCAGCAGATCCGCGACAACGGCGAACAGGCATGCATCGAGGCCTGGCCAGCACTACAGCGAGAACTCGATGCATTGCCGTTGTCGCAACGCCCTGAGGCAAGTCGATTGTTCGCGCAACTGGTCATCAGCACGGAGGAAATGCCGATCCTCCTGATGGAGGTGATGGATCGCTACTTCGAATGGGGCAACGATTTCCGCGCTTCGCAGTTGCTGGGGCGACAAGGGGCCATCGCCCTGGAAGAGCGGCTGAGCCGCTCGGAACTCTATTTCGCGCGAAGGAATGTGATCCAACAGCGCTACGCACAGGTGGTGGAATTTGGACAGCTGGCTCAGCAGCTGAGCACTGTCCAGCTTTGGGCTCTCGCGCTCTTTGCGCAGAGCGGGCTGAGTCGTCTGTGGTCCGAATTGACGTCGAGCCAGCGCCGTGCGCTGGGAGTTCCCGGCATTCAGGACAGTCGATGCAGCATCGCGCTTCACGCCGCAGGTTGGGCGCGCGGTGGACTTGTGTTCTTGTTGTGCTTCATTGGCGAGCAACTGGGCGGGTACGTCGTGTCCTCTTGGATGCGTGAGCTTCTGGCCGTTGGGTTTATTGGCATGGGCGCCTCCGCGGTGGTTTGCGCAGTGGTTCAGTTGAAAGCCGGCTCGATCGTCGACTACCCATCTTCTCCGGCGAACATATGGGACTGGCTTCTGCCGATCGGCATGCTATGCACAACGTGCATCTGCTTGCTGCTGGAGACGATGAGGTTCCCGACGATACCGAGCGACGGCACGCTGCAGATGCTGGTTCTGGCTACGAGCCTTCTCCTCTTGATCTGCTTTCGGCCACTCGTCTCCTACCTGTACCGCAAGCCGAGGATCAGGCGTCCCAACACAGGTGCGACGGGAGCAATGCTCGCGATCTTGATCCTGTGTGTCGCGAGCGCCTTTTCGCTGCCTTTTCTTGCTGATCTGTCGTGGACGGCCGCAAGTGCAGGCGCAACTTGGTTTTTTGTGGCCCGCACGGCATATACCGCCCACGGCCGGCATATTGAAAGGCACTGGCAAGCCCTGCGGGAGGCCGCGCAAAAGCGCCAGCTTCTCGGCAACAGCATCGGCTGGCCAGCCATCGCCACAGAGCTGATGCGTGTGCTGCGGTTCACCGTGGGCTTTCCCTACCTCCTCATGCAGCTCGCGTCGATACATTCAGCGCCGCTGATCATCGGTGCCGCTGCGGTTTCACTCGTTGCCTTGTCCGTGCAATACCAGGAATGGCGGATCCCTTTTTCATTGATGGTTACGGGGCTGTTCCTGCTGGTCGACACCTTCTACGGAAGAGCAGCATTCGCGATTTTCGAGTCCGGGCGAAATGAAGCCTGGAGGGGATGGGTCAAGATGGCGGCCATGACGTTGTGGATCGCGTGGTTAGCCGCCTACTGGAAAGCATCGCCACAGATCTTCCAAGTGTTGCACCTGAGATCGCCTTCCAGTGTGGCGGAACAGCTCATTGTCGGGTCAGTGCTTCTCGTCTTCGTACCGTTGTTGCTCGTAGGCGCGGGCAGCCGCCTGGCGAGGCTATTCAAAAGCAGCGGAGACTAGAGGGCTTGTAAGTCCGGTCAGATGTTTGTTGCACCCGGCATCTCAAGCAAGGACAGCCCTTACGATACGACTGTGCCCAAGGGAACACCCAATCCACCCTCGATGCGCGGCATTTGGCGCATGGACGACCGCTGGGAAGTCACGCTCATACGGCAAGGCCAACGCCATCGCCGCGTCTTCCTGTTCAGCACCCACGGCGGCGTCGGCGCTTCGCTCAAGATCGCCAAGCGATGGCGCGATGAGATCGCCGCCGGGAAGCCGCAAACGCCGCGTCACGTGCAGGCAGCCAGGCCGCGGGTGGACTCACCCATTGGCATCGCCGGCGTGACCTGCGTCCGGCGGACGCCGGACGGTCTACCCGCCATGTGGCGAGCGCAGACACGCATCGATGGTCGGAACGTGAGCAAGTCGTTCAGCGTCGGCCGTCATGGCGAGCGGGCATTGGGTCTCGCCGTCGCAGCCCGCGAGAAGCAATTGGAGCAGATGAAGCAGTGGCTGCTGTCGCGCGCTGAATGACCCGTGCGCCGGTCCGAAATGCTGCCTCAGCGAAACCGGTGATGCCGGCCAAGCGCTCAGAGCCACAGCCCGGCAAAAAACTCCGTCGGCCGTTGCACAAGTTCCTGGCTCACCGAGCTGGTGCTCCAGGTGACTTGGCATCAGTACGCTCCTGCGCTCGGTTTCGCTCCGCATCCTTCCAGCGCTCCGCCATGCGCTGCCCATCGGTCTGCACGGCAGGCATGCGTTCGATGAAGCGCTCCACGCGCTCGGCCAATTCGGCCTGCCCTGCCTTCTCAGCGTATCGGCGGTCGCCTGCCAATCTGCCGCCACCTCCTGACGCGTGCGCAGCATCTCGTCTTTGCCGGCATCCAGGGTGTCTCGCTTTGTCTGTAGTGCCCGTAGCACGGCCCCGAGCTTGGCTTGCATGAAACTCGACGTTCTCGGCGGCCGCCCACCTGCCCGCTCGTCCGGCGGCAGTTGCCCGAATGCCCGAAGCGCACGCAGCCGGTGATGGATGGCGCTCTTCAGGGGCTTGCGGATCTGACCACGCACCTGCCGCGGCGTCGCGTTGGCCGCGACGCCCTGCTCCCGCATCAGCGCGGCGAACTGCTCGCGCCATTGCCGCAGTGTCGCCTTGCGGATGTAGAGGCGCTTGCCTGGCTCGAAGATCGCTGCGCTTGAGCGCAAGGTCGGCCAGCTCACGATGGAGCTGGACCTGGTCAAAAAAACGCCACGCCCGCGCCTCGTGAGCGACAACGAGAACTTGTCGATCGTCTCCGGCCCGAAGCCTGCTCCATCCGACGAGGGTGCCAAGTGATCGAACTGCCGCGCAGTACCTTCTACTATCGGTCGACGTCGACCAGCGAGTGCCTCAACGATGGGCGCCTCATCGAACTGATTGAGAACATTCAGGATGAGTTGCCTGGCTATGGCTACCGGCGCGTGACGCACGAACTGCGCAGACGTGGGCATGTGGTCAATCACAAGCGTGTCGCGCGTGTGATGAGGGCCCAGGGCTTGGGCATCAAGCCGCGCAAGCGCTTTGTGCGCACCACCGACAGCAGGCATGACTCGCCGGTCTTCCCAAATCTGTACCGCAATGTCATCCCGAGCCAGCCCAACGTGGTGTGGGTGGCGGACTTCACCTACATCCGGATTGCCACGGGGTTCTGTTATCTGGCGGCCATGCTGGATGCCTGCAGCCGCAAGGCTACGCGATCTCGCGCAATATCGATACAACGCTGGCCTTGGCGGCGCTGCGATCCGCCGTGCAAAGCCGACGCCCTGCGCCTGGCTGCATCTTCCATACTGATCGCGGAGCCCAGTATGCAAGCGAGGCCTACCACAGGGCCTTACAGGAAGCGGGACTGCGCGGCTCGATGAGCTCACCCGGCAATCCGTACCACAATGCACAGGCCGAGAGCTTCATGAAGACGCTCAAGGTCGAGGACATCTACATCAGAGGCTACAAGACCTTCGCCGATGTCGCGGTCGGGCTACCGAAGTTCATTGAAGAGGTCTATAACGCCAAGCGCCTGTATTCGGCGCTTGGCTATCGGTCACCCAACGAGTTCGAAGATCAACTGGTTCAGCAAGCGGCTTAGATCTGACTCCCAGTGGTCCAGCCGCAGGGGTTCACTCCAATCACACGGCTAAGTGGGGGTCACTTCTGGATGGAAATCAACATCCAACGAACAGTGGCCCGAGGCAGAGGTGGAAAGCGACCGCGGTTCGCGATGGCGTTGCTATGGAGACACGGGTCGGCAGCTACGCACGACGAAGCGCGCGTGTATCGCAGCGCAGCCGCCAAGGATACCGACATACCCGCTCGGCAAAGTCGCGGCGCTGGCATTGGAAGAGGGGATGGCGTTCCTCATGAAGTGACGCCCTCCAATCGAGATCCGGAAGGGGTATGCCGCTGCAGCGCGTCAACACTGCTCTCAGAATCAGGCATCAAGATAGGCGACGCACCAGCAAGAGAGCCAGCATTTAGCACGCTCATCTCGCCTTCCCTTGCTGTCGCGAACTCTGTGCAAGCAGGCATCGCCAACGCCTTGCCCGCAGCCAAGTCATCGAGCAGATCCGCCCACACCTGGATCATCTTGCGCCGTTGAGTCAGGAAAGTGGCGCGGTCATAGGCGCTGCCCAGTTCCTCATCGGAGCCATGCGCCAGATGCCGCTCGATCACCTCACGGTCCGCCCCCAGCAGCTCACGAATCAGCGTCCGGGCCGTGGCCCGGAACCCATGGCCTGTGATCTGCTCTTTCGTGTCATAGCCCAATGTGCGCAGCGCACTGTTAATGGTGTTGTCGCTCATGTAGCGCGTCTTCTCGGAACGCTTCGACATGCTGCGGAAGATCGGCCCACTGGGACCGGTCAGCGGATAGATGTCGCGCAGGATCTCGACCGCCTGCGTCGGCAGCGGCACGAGGTGAGCCGGCGTGCGTACGTCGCGCTTCTTCCATTCTCGAAGCTTCATCTTCTCGGGCGGGCAACGCCACAGCGCCTGATCGAGATCCACATCTTCCCAGTGCGCCAACCGCAACTGACCAGGCCGCTGGAACAGCAAGGGCGAGAGCTGCAGCGCCGCACGCGTGATGACGTTGCCGTTGTAGGCACGGATGTCCCGAAGCAACTGGCCGAGCTTCTGCGGATCCGTGATGGCCGCATAGTGGCGCGTGCGAGGTGGCGGCAGACCGCCCGTGCGACCGTTCACGAAGTTCCGGGCCGGATCCAGCGCGCCCACGTCGACAGCGTACTGGAACACATGCTGCACCGCTTCGCGCACGCGCTGCGCCGTCTCCAGATTGCCGCGCTCTTTTATACGGTGCAGACATCGGACCACCTCGGTCGGCAAGATCGCCTCCATGGCCAACGCACCGATCCAGGGAAAGACGTGCAGTTCCAGGTGGCGCATCACCTTTCCGGCATAGCCGGCCGACCATTCGCGATCCTTCCACGCCTGCACATGCCAGGCACGGGTGGTTAGTTCAAAGGTATTAAGGCGTGCAACGCGAGCACGCTCGGCCTCCACGCGCCGGGCCTCCCGGGGATCGACACCATCGGCGCGCTTCTCGGCTTCGATCCGCGCTTTCCGGCGCGCCGTCGCGAGCGTCACCGCCGGGTAGTGCCCGATGCTTAGCTTGGCTTCCTTGCCATGCCGCTTGTAACGATAGACCCACACCTTGCCGGTCGGTCGCACGCGAAGGTAAAGGCCCTCGCCGTCCGCCAGCAAATATT
>Ga0209147_100994_pt1 | contig 12300 bp, 12 predicted proteins | sample AraplaCol_mLB_r2_FD_184278 | JGI IMG/M metagenome (GOLD analysis project Ga0209147, IMG submission 184278) | Arabidopsis root microbial communities from North Carolina, USA - plate scrape CL_Col_mLB_r2 (SPAdes) (version 2) | ecosystem: Host-associated > Plants > Roots > Endosphere | place: USA... | reverse complement strand
ATGATCCCGTCCGCTAAACTGTTCTCCCTCTACTTATAGAAACATGTTTGAGGCTGGTTGGGACTTGATCCCGAATAACAAGCGAAGCTATGAAACTATAAGAAGAGCTAGAGGTTACTGGTAAAAATGAGTTAAGGAGAGATGTAAATGAATCCAGTTGTTGGTCTGGATGTTTCAAAAGGAGAAAGTGAAGTACAAGCCTTTTTAAATAAGAGTATTCCTTACGGAAAAAGCTTCAAAATTTATCACACAAGCGAAGGTTTAAAATTCTTTCTACAATTTTTAAAGGATTTAGAAAACAAGACATTAGTTAAACCTACTATCATTCTAGAAGCCACAGGACATTATCAAGCACCTGTCATTCAATTCTTAGAGAAATACAATTACTTGTATATTATGATTAATCCTTTAGTGTCTCATCAGTCTAAAAAAACAAGCTTAAGAAAAGTAAAAACTGATGCCATGGATGCCTATAATCTTTGTACAATGTTTTATAAAGAAGAATTAGAGCCCTATAAAAAGCGAGGAATTAATCTCTTAAACCTACGCCATTTAACGAGACAACATGAGGCGATAACTGGGATGTATATCCAAGCAAAGCTACAATTTCACACCATGTTAGATCAAGTATTTCCTGAATATAGACGCGTATTTGGTGATTTATTTTCTAAAGTATCTTTAAATCTATTAAATGAATTTCCCACCTCTGAAAAAGTTTTAAAAGAGAGTGAAGTATATTTAGCTGAGAAAATCCGTTCACTATGTAAAACCCGTTCTTACCAATGGGCATTAAAAAAAGCAGCTAAATTAAAAGAAGCTGCCATGAATAATCCTTTTGATAAAATTATTTACCAAAGTCATTTAATCAGTCTAAATATGTTCATTCAAATGCTTCTTCAATACCAAGAGCACCTATCTATCTTAGAGGAACAAATAGCTACTCTCACTAAAGATATCGAAGAATATAAGATAACCCAGTCTATTCCAGGTATCGGAGAAAAAATCGCTGCAACGATACTCTCTGAAATTGGTGAAATAGAACGGTTTAATCATCCAAAAAAATTAGTAGCCTTCACTGGAGTTGATCCTAGTGTTTTTCAGTCTGGTAAGTTCAATGCCACAATAAATCGTATTACCAAAAGAGGTTCAACTAGGCTCCGTCACGTTCTATATATGGCAGTCCTTTGTGGAATTAGAAGTTCCAGAAATAAACGATTAAAAGAATTTTATGATAGAAAACGTGTGGAAGGTAAACCCGCAAAAGTCGCAATAATTGCTTGTGTAAATAAATTATTACATTGGATATATACTCTATTAAAAAGGAAAGAAACATTCCTTGATTTAAACTAAATACCAAAATTATGAAGTAATAACAAAACCTTCCAATAAGGTAATGGAAGGCTATTTGGCATGTCTATTTTTAGTATAACATGTGTTTTATAAGATTTTTATTGAAAAATATTGACAACTATTAGCTGGTTTAGTTCCATAAAAAAAATCGACTTTTTCAGCCGATCTTGTTGTTCAACTAAAGCATTGCCTTAGCTCATTAACTTCATTTCTTAATTTAAATCCCCAAAACTTTCCGTTAATCTTAAATAAAATAATATAAGCTTAATATGCTTAATCCTAAGCAAAGTAGTATCATAAATAATTTTTTAAAATACCACGGTAATAAATTTACAAAATATAAAAATATTACCCCTAAAACTTCTGAAGTACTTGCATCAATAGTTTCATTTTGATAAAACTCTTTATTTTTAAAAGTAAAAATTATCAAACCTGAAAATGAAATGATAGCGAAAATAATCATTAAAATAGTCATGTTGACTCCTCAAAGATTCAATGCTTTTTACATTATTATATCATCTCTTATGCAACTAAACTGCCATTATGTTGAATAAGAAAAAGCGCTCTTCTATTGAAGTATCGGATGCGTTAGTTCTACAAAAAGGGTTGTTAAAGTAGTCCTTTTTATTACTCAATTAGGAAGTATATTTGAATAAGGAACATAATTCAGATTTAAGATCACAAAATAAGTAATAATAAGTACAAGGTATTATTGGATGCATTAAATAAAGATGTTTGGTAATAGACGGAGGTTCTAAAAAAATATGAGTAACAAAGGTATTGAACTTGGAGATATCTATGCATGTGAATTACCAGATGGAAGATAAGGAACGATTAAAGTTATAAATAGAATAGAAAAATCATATTTAATCTTTATTTCAAAGTACATTGACATTAAATTACCAACCTTAGAAAACAAAGAAATAAATGCGATTTTGAGATCAAATAGATTTCTATATGAAAATGAAGAAGCTTTACTTTGGAAAGATGGAAAGATGCACAAAGATATGATTTATATAGGGAATTCTCCTGTTTCGGATTATGAAAAAGGATTAGAAAGTTCATCATACGGTGGAAAATGGCATCCAAGTATAGCTAACCCCGTCTATTATGAATGGCGATGGTTTCATGATTGTGAAAATTTTGAGAGGGAAATTCTTGAAGAGCAAATTAAAGAAAGAGAAGAATTTCTAAATAAACCTCAAAAACCTAAAAAAATGATGAATGATGATACATTTTGGTCAATCATTTCACTTTTTGAACTTGAAAATGCTACACATGATGAAGAAATTCTAAGTCCTGCTATTGAAAAACTTTCAAAAACAAGCGTAAAGGATATTAAACAATTTGAAGAAAATCTTGCGTATAAGCTTTATTTACTGGATACAAAGGAACACGCCAAAAACATCGGTGAAAATTCATTTAGTGAAGATGAATCTAATTTCTCTCCAGATTTATTCTTATATATTAGATGCTTTGTTGTTGCTAAAGGTCAAGAATTTTATGAGTTGGTTTTATATAACCCACAAAAAATGATAAAGAATAACTCTTTTGAGCCATTACTATTATTAGCGTCAGAAGCATATTCAAAACGAATGGGTAAAGAGTTTGAATACATTTCAGGGTGTGATTATGAAACATTCTCGAACGTTGAAGGCTGGAAAAAATAATATTAAAATGCTTTTCCTTATTCAACTACTATGGAAGTAAGTGTTAAACTTCCATTCACTGTGGTGAATTTTTGATTCATGGTTGGCTAACGCATGCGTTAGTTGTACAAGGATTATCTAAAATTCTATGTCAAAAAGGTGAAAATCCCCCAAATTATTAATACTTTCACAGTTATATAATTAAATTAACATTTTATAAAATAAGGGGATAAGAAAATTGACTACCAGAGAATTTATTAAAGAACAAAGTATGAACATAACTTTTAGTATAACATTAATAATTTCAATTATATTGAGATACACAGTAGTATTAGAAAAAGGGAATAAATTACTAGTAATTTTTTTAATTATCTTTTTAGCCAATTTCATAATAATTAAGTTAATATATAAATTATTTATAAAACTAAATGTATTAGAAGATGTATTAGAGGAAAAAAGAAAATATATGCGTTTATTAAATTGGTCTTATATTTTAATAAGTGTTATTTTTACTTTTGGGGTCCTACCAATAAAACGCGGAAAACTTACGCTAAGAGAAATTCAGGATAAAAAAAGCCGATTTTTCTTACCCTAAGAAAGTAACATCAGGAAAATACGGATTAACAATGGTAAGGAAATCCAAATATAAAAAAGCCTAATTTCTCGCTTTTACCTCGAAAGCTAGTTTCATGTAATTCACACCTCTACTGCTTGCATAAGTTCGTATATTTTGCGAGTTGTATTTACATTCCTGATTGTTATTTGTCGATATGGCTTTGAACCAACGAGTTTAGTCATACCGGATTTGCTAATATATTTTTTTTCAACCGACCATAGTATGGCTCCAGGAACGTATTTTACCGTATCAATTTCTGGTTTGATGACCAGCTTATTAAGCACTGACTCATCATCAATTTCATCACATAAAAACAGCACATCGCTTCTCATCTGTTGGTCGTTCGTCCATGACTCTGGAAGGGAGTGTATGACTTTTTTTATATCATCAAAATTACGGACTAAAACTTTGATTTGTAATCCGAAGTTTGTATGTATAGTCTCTTCCAAAATATGGGATATCGTTGTTTTTGAATGGCCATTCACTGAGAAAATAATATTACCTGAATTGATATATGTAACTACAGAGCTCATCCCTACTCGTTCAAAAGTTTTTTTAAGCAACTTCATGTCAATTTTATTTTTCCCACCTACATTGATTCCCCTAAGCAGTGCGACATAGACCATGATAATCCTCCTAAATCTATTAATTTAATTCAACTGGTGATTATTGCAGAACTTTCATATAGTGTCTTATCGGCAAAAAAGGTTGGATATCTAAAAAAAGTACCTAACATTTTTTGTTACCATAACGAGTGCTATGGGCAGTTGTTAATTTGTCATATTTTATTTTTCAGGTTTTCTAGATTATCTATATCTCCATTTACTATCAAACCAATATGATCAGAAATGACTTCAATATCTAAATCCCACCATTTTATTTCTAGCAATTTGCTAATGATTTCTTCTGAGAAACGGGTTTTAATTTTCTTTGCTGGATTTCCTCCAACTATTGTATATGGTTCTACATCTTTAATAATAACTGATTTGGCTGCTATAATAGCACCATCACCTATGTTGATTCCAGGCATAATGACCGTATCCATCCCAATCCAGACGTCATTTCCAATTATCGTGTCACCTTTAAACGGCAATTGATCTAGCGTTGGTGTGTATTTCTCCCAACCTTCTCCAAAAATATTGAACGGATAAGTGGAGAAGCCATCCATCCTATGATTAGCTCCATTCATAATAAACGTTACACCTGGTGCTATGGCACAAAATTTCCCTATAACAAGTCGATCACCAAAAAATTCGTAATGATACAACACTTGATTTTCGAAGGATTCTCCATTTTTTGCATCGTAATAAGAATATTCACCTGCAATAATATTTGGTCTAGTAATTGTATTTTTAATAAATTGTAAAATGTTATTTCCATTAATCGGATATTTATCTGTTGGATTCGGTCCATGCTGCTTATTTGATTCCATAGGTAATCACTACCTTTCAAGGTTATTATACAAAGCTTAACCTGCCTAACTTATTGCATTCCTCAGCGAACCACAAGGTCTTGTCAGTTCCTACTACAATACCATGTGGCTCCGCATTTTTCGTAGGAATAGGATATTCCGTAATTTCACCGTTTATTGTAATTCGACCTATTTGATTACTTCCCCATTCAGTGAACCATAAAGCACGATCAGGGCCGGTTACAATTGCATGTGGACGAGCATTCGGAGTAGGAATGGTAAACTCACTAATTATTCCAGAAGTAGTAATTCTGCCAATTTTATTTCCGTTAATTTCTACAAACCAAAGGGCACCATCCGGTCCATTTGTAATACCCACAGGACCAGCCTGTTTTGTGGGTAACTTATATGTAGTTACTTCCCCACCTATCGTAATCCGACCTATTTTATTACTCTTATTCTGAGTAAACCATAGAGCATGATCAGATCCAGCCACAATAAAAGAGGGATAAGAATCAGGAACTGGCAAACTATACTCAATTATTTCACCTGATGATAAGATTCTCCCAATTCTATTTCCGTTCATTTCTGTAAACCAAATGTCTCCATTATGTCCTTGCGTGATTCCAAAAGGTCCCGAATCATTGTTCGGTAGCGTATATTCAGTAATTTCACCTGTTACTGTTAGTTTACCAATTTTATTTGTCCTAATTTCAGTAAACCATATATCACCCTGATCTGTAGAAGTGATAGATAGCACTCCTGCATTGACAGTAGGAAGATCAATATGAGTCACTTTACCATCAACACTCATTCGACCTATTTGATTCGCTTTATGTTGTGTAAACCATAGGGCACCATCTTTTCCCATAGTAATTCCATAAGGACCTGAATCTATTTGAGGAAGTTCAAATTCTTCAATTTTTATTCTGACGTTAATTCCTCCTTTTTCTTGTATAAAATTATTCTAGTAATTCGTTTTGTATACGGTGCATTTTCAGTTAACTCAAATAACTCCTTTCGAATAAATTGAAGCGGAGTTATTTGTGTTGAAAAATTCCTAATCAATTACAGTATTTTATATATTTCAATAAGGTTCTTATCTGGGTCTCGAAAATGTGTAATACGTGATCTCCATTCTTTACGATCGTGTGGTTTAGTAATAAATTCAATCCCATTTTCTCTTAAACGGTTATAAGTCTTATCAACATCTTCTACTTCAAATTGAAGTAAAAATTTTGTTTGAGAATCCCCTTCTAAAAAATTTTTTTCCTCTCCGAACACTTCTGCCATGGCTTTTCGGGATAAAAGCTCGATTTTAGTTTCTCCATTATTGAAAAGTGCATATTCCATTTCTTCCTCGTACCAACTTATTGAAAGTCCTAATAAATCTTTAAAAATTGGAACTTTTTTTAAAATCATTAACCAACAGTCTGATTTGTAATAACTTCAATTCAATCTCCTCCTCATAAAATTCTCTTCATTTACAAAAAAATCTTTATGTAAACTAAACCTGACAGCTCCGACGAACATCATATGAGGGGCCAGTCTGAAGCTTTCTTCAATTAGTTTCTGGTTTTGACCAGTTACTGTTATTAAAAATGTTAAAACATTGATTCAAGTATGCAATAGATACAAATGGTACAAATTGCAATGTACCACATTTTTATTGAAACAGTGTTGCGAAATATTCCTTTTGTTACCCAAATCCCTTTTGCAACAAATATACCACTAAGAAGTATATTAAAATCAATGATGTCAAATCAGCTACATAATGGGTACCGAAATGGTACATTCCCTCATTGAATTCACTTGGTAAACCTTTGGAATATTCACCAGCTGCCGAAAGTGCTTCTATGGTTTCACTTGCACTGATTCCAATTTTCATCCCGTTTATGCACGTAGCGATAAACACCCCTATCGCTGACAAGAATAGCCAAAGTGGTACATAAAAAATAAATCGTTTTGTTCCTTTTTTCCAAATCAAGGGGTTTCATACTTTCAAAATAGTTCGAACTAAACAACCTTTCTTATTAAGCGTACTACTGAGGTTAATGGTATATTATCTCCCTGTAATATTTAACAACTAAGCTATTAAACTTCAACAAAAAGGAAAATACTTCCTTCTAGTATGGGTCGTTCATTCTAATTTTTATAGAAAAAAGAACAGCCAAAGGCTGCTCTCACTATTGAACTAACGCATGCGTTCATAGTTGAATTAAAAATTTTGTATCTCACTTAATTCTTTTAATCAAAAATTCTTTTTAAACGTTTTTACTAGATAATTCAAATCTAACTGGAGAACTTTTTTCACATGGAGCCCACCCTTGATTAATAGCATTTAAGATAATTATTGGTACTTCTTTAGGATATACTATCTTTAAGTTTAAGCCAGATGCCTCAAGAAATTTTATCCAGCAATTTTTATATCGGTCTGTATTTTCACATCTAATTTCCTACCTTTAACTTCTTCAAACTATCCCATTAGTAAAGGATGCAAAAGTGAGATTCAGCTTTTTGTTCATTCAAAGTAATTGCTAGTGTCCTTTAATGAGCAAGCAATTTGTTTTATTCCTTTTTCAATTTCTGTCGGTTCACAATTTGAAACATTGAGTTTTAATATTCTTTCTTGATAGAAATTATCTAAATAGTTTTGTTTAATAGAGTCAATCTGAATATCACGTTCGTCTAATTGTTTAATTAATGTTGTCATATCAACTTGCTTTGGCAAGACTATATGACTATGCATTACGAAGTCGGTCGCATGCTCGAAATTTATTAAATGATTTTTTAGAGATGTTTGGAGTATTTCGGCACGAGCTAGATACTTATCTCTGACTTTTTTTTGATAATGTTCAAACATACCACTTTTTAAATACAGTTCTAAAGCTGCTTGTGAAATCATTGAACTATCGATATCGATTACTGTTTTGAATTGTTGAAAAGTTTCAATTAACGAATCTGGTAAAACTGCTATACCAATACGTAAACCTGGGAACATAATTTTCGAAAAACTTTTCAAGTAAATAACACGTCCATTTAGATCATTTGCAAACAATGGATCATTTTTCTTCGTATATTCAAAGTCTGCTAAATAATCATCCTCAACAATATAGACATCGTATTTATTAGCTAATTTTAAGATTTCTAATTTTTCTTTTTTACTTAAGGATGTTCCTAGCGGGTTTTGAAATCTCGGCATTGTGTAAAAAAATTTTATTTCACCCTCACGAAAGATTTGCTCAAGTTTTTGTAGATTAATCCCCTCTATTGTTCGCTTTATCCCTATAATAGGTAATTTATAAAGTTTTACTAAATCCATATATAAATGATAGCTTGGCTGCTCGACCAAAATCTTTGTTTTATTATTTGAAAAAGGCATAGTACTCAGTAAAAAAAGAGCTTGCTGAACACCTGAAGTAATAAAAATTTGTTTTTTTTGTGCAAATACTTGGTAAGATTTTAATATTTTTTCAACCTCATTGATTAAAGAAGGTAAGCCCTTTTCGGTACCGTATCTAAATAAGTCAAATTGAAATGTATTAATTGCATTATTTAAACAATGTTGAAAATCTTGATAAGGAAAAGAATGCCAATTAGGAGCTGAAGTAGCAAAATCAATTTTATTCGTTTTGAATGGTTGTTTAAACATCTTATGCTCAACTACATAAAAACCACTTTTTGGCCTTGCATAAATAAGGTGTTGATTTTCCAATTTTTCAAGAGCAGCTAGAATACTACTATGACTACAAGAAAATTGATCTGCTAAATTTCGTATAGATGGAATCTTTACTCCTGCTTTTAACTCTCCAGATTGAATTTGAGTTAGTAAAGTTTGATATACATATTCATATTTGAGCATTTTATAACTCCTTTAAAGCGTTCTGTATTTAACCTGTATCGGTACAGATACCTGATTTTTAATCGTTACAATTTTAAAATATATATAAAATATAGATATCGGCCGGTTCAAAATTAAGTAAAGGGAGAGATGTATTTTGCCAATACAAAAAATAAAACAAACTCTTTCATTGAAAGAGGCAGTCGAATCACGTCGTAGTATTCGAAATTTTATTCAAGAAACAATTCAAGATGAAGAAATCCAAGAGATATTTAGCCTTGTTAGATTAACACCAAGTGCATGGAATATTCAACCTTGGCATTTTCATATTATCAAGGATGTTCAACTAAAGGAAAAACTACAAGAAGCAGCTTATGGTCAAACACAAGTAACATCTGCGCCAGTAGTTGTACTTATTTCAGTAGATATGGAGAATTCCATTAATCGTTTATCGGAAACAATCCACCCTGGTATTTCTGAAGATCGAAAGCAAATTGAGTTAGCCAATCTTAAATCAGTATTTGAAAAGATGAGTAAAGAAGAAAGAGTAGCATGGGGTCTAACACAAGCAAATATTGCACTTGGTTTTCTTTTACTAACGATTCAAGGTCTTGGATATTCAAGTGTACCAATGATGGGTTTTGATCAAGCGAAAGTAAATAAACTGCTAGGTCTTCCCGAACATGTTACTTTTGCTGCTATGGTACCATTTGGTCGACCAGACTCAGCTGGCTATGAACATCATCGATTTGATTTAGAAAAAATTATTACAATTCATTAATAAAAGGGAGCAGGTTACTAAAACCTGCTCCTTTCGTATTTTATTTTGTTTGGATCCTTCCTGTACCGATACAGATGCACATTCTTCACCTCGTTTTGACTGACTTATTTACATAAAATTAACATAAGAGTTCTAATTAATAGGGGGAAAAACTTATGACAGATAAAAGAAAAGCTTATTTAGCTACTACCATTTGCTCTTTAATCATTGGGTTATCATTTCTATTTGTAAAAAATACGTTAACAATTGCAACACCACTTGATACCTTAGCTCATCGTTTTACAATTGCTTGGCTTGTTGCCACGATCATTTTATTCTGTAAAAAAGAAAGAATCAAAATAAAGAAAAATGATATAGTGAAAATTACATTACTTGCCACATTTTATCCAGTACTTTTTTTCGCGTTGCAAATTTTTGGTCTAATGCATACAACCTCATTAGAAGCAGGAATTATTCAAGCTACGGTTCCAATATTTACTTTGATTCTTGCAAGTTTTCTATTAAAAGAATCATCGACAATCGTACAAAAACTTGCGATATTCATTTCTGTACTCGGGGTGATGTACATTATGTACATGAATGGAGTGAAGAACATTAATACTAGTATAGTAGGAAGTATCTTAATCTTACTATCAGCACTTGCAAACTCAGTATATAATGTTTTAACAAAAAAACTTATTCGAGAATATTCATTACTTACGATCACATATATGATTACTTTTTTTGGATTTATTGTATTTAACGGGATTACTCTATTTATACATTTAAAAAATGGTTCAATTTTACAATTTATACAGCCTTTTCAAGACACTGATTTTATAATAGCTATATTATATTTAGGGATATTATCGTCTTTAGGAACATCCTATCTTTCAAATTATGCTTTATCAAAATTACCAACTTTTCAAGTTAGTGTATTTCATAATTTATCTACACTTATTACAATTTTAGTTGGTGTGATGTATCTCAAAGAATCATTCCATTATTATCATATACTGGGTAGTTGTCTTATTCTCTTTGGAGTTGTTGGTGTAAATTATTTTAGTAAGAAAGTAATCCCAGATAAACATATTCGTAAAATAAACATGTAAATACACTAAGGCATAAAAATAATATATAAATTTATAATTAATTGTTTAAGTTATTCGCCTTTTTGATTGAAAAACATTAAATTTTAATTAATAACTTATTAAATATCTTAATTAATTATTAATTCGTTTTTTTATTGGAGTAAATCACTACACGTAAATTACTACCGTAATAGGTCAATAGGTTATGTAACTAACGCATGCTTAGTTGAACAAACTTATCCTCCTATTTACTATCTAAAGAAATATTTTATAGCTTCTAAACGAACATTGCCATGACATTGTACACAACAATATAAAAGCTTCCTATTCTCTTTGTATAACTTATATTCCTTACTACCTTCGTACAATCTAAATTCTTTTTTACAGCAAAAACAAATTACATCATAATAAAACATTGTACATCCTCCCCAGAGATGACAAGTTAATGGTGAATTTTAGCCTACTTTTTGAACTAATACATGCGTTAGTAAGTTATCCATTACGACTTCTGTTCGCTCGAAATTCTATGCCATAATAGATCACACCAATGAGGATCAAAATATTAGATAGCATTAAAACTATTCCATTCTCCATCAAAAAGTGTCACATTAATTAGATTAATAGTAAGCATTAAAAAAATAACAATAAATAATATACTGTGCGTTTTCAAATGAAATACACCTCCCGATATCCACTACTTTTTCATTTATCATACCATGAATTAAACATTTAAATGTTTAATTATGGAAATTAATCAGTGATCTTAGTTTAATATTCTGCCAATTAGCACAATAAAAAAATCGACTAAAATGTCGATTTTTTTATTAAACTAAAGCATGCGTTAGTTGCATAACTAATAATTTTCAATTATGTCTTGCAATAATTCGTAATTGTCGGGTTCTTTTTCATTTCTTAGTGCACTCTTTAGGATTGATAAAACCAATTTGTCTTTAATTTCTCCTAGTGCCATATAAGCTACCGACCTTATATCAGAATCATTTTCGTTTATCAATAATGAAAGTGGTTTTATTAGTTGATTATTTGGAAACGATGCTGCAATTTGGGCAGACCAATAGCGAACTCCTTTATAATCACTCTGTAATGATTTTAAAAGATGAGGAACTACTTCTTCATTACTAAATTGTACAATTACATCTTCAATCAATTGATAAACACCAAAACCACTACCATCCCCAAATACATTTAGAAAAAGTGGTATACATTCTATAGACGGATTTTCGATAAAATACTTTCTTGTTTCATCAAGTATTCTTAAAGTCTCTTCATCTAATTCCTCATCAATAGGTAATGGTTGATGTTCTTTCAGGAAAAATAATGCTTGCTTAATGTCCATTTTTAATATCCTTTCAAATAGGATTTATAACTTATTTCAAAGAATATTTTAACATTTCTTATGTAACTAAACTGCCATTTACTTTAATAAAAAAAGACCACCGAATGATATTATCCCTTTATAGTAGACACACAAAAAAGACCATCCGATAATAAGGATAGGTAGTCTACTATTGGGGGATTTTATTTTGTCTAAAATTAATCGTACATCTAAAAAATATTCTGAGGA
>Ga0209147_100986_pt1 | contig 12362 bp, 11 predicted proteins | sample AraplaCol_mLB_r2_FD_184278 | JGI IMG/M metagenome (GOLD analysis project Ga0209147, IMG submission 184278) | Arabidopsis root microbial communities from North Carolina, USA - plate scrape CL_Col_mLB_r2 (SPAdes) (version 2) | ecosystem: Host-associated > Plants > Roots > Endosphere | place: USA... | reverse complement strand
ATTGGGTTTCAGCCTGCTCTTCGGTGCCATCGTGCTGATGCGGATGCGGGCGATACTGGCAGAAAATAAGGTCGAGGCGCGCATGCAGCGCCTGGCAAGAGGGTAGGATGATGAACCAATGGGCTTTCGTGATTGCCGCCTATGCGGTGACGCTGGCCGGCACCGCGCTCGTCAGCCTGATAAGCTGGCGCGCCATGCGCAGTGCGGAGCGCCGCGCCGATCAACTGTCGGATCGCGGGTGAAGGCGCGATCATGAAGGCCAAGCATCAACGGCTGATCCTCGCGCTGGCGGCGCTGGTAGCGCTGGTCGGCGCAGGCTTGCTCGCGGCCTCCGCCTTGAAGGATGAGGCTGCCTATTTCTATGCGCCGGCTGACGTAAAGACCAAGGGTGTCGAACCCGGCAAGGCGATCCGCCTGGGCGGCATGGTGGTCAAGGGCAGCCTGAAACGCGCGGCCGACGGCATAACCATCCATTTCGACGTCACCGACGGCAAGGCGACCGTGCCCGCGACTTTCAGCGGCATCGCGCCGGACCTGTTCAAGGAAGGCAGCGGCGTCGTAGCGGAGGGCGCTTTCGATGCGAAGGGCACGTTCATCGCGACCAACCTGCTGGCCAAGCATGACGAACGCTACATGCCGCGCGAATTGGAAGGCATGACCTATAATGAGACGACGCACGAGATGAAGGCGGACAAGTGACGATGGGTTTTCCTCCTCACCGTCATCCCGGCAAAGGCTGGGATCGCAATGCCTTGCTGACGGCATGCCCGAAGAAGAAGGATGCCAGCCTTCGTTGGCGTGACGAAGACGTAAATCGGGTGCGCACATGATCGCCGAAGTCGGCCTCGCCGCGCTCTGGCTCGCCGCGGCTCTCGCGCTGTTGCAATTGGTTCTGGCTTTTGCTGGCCTGAAAGGCGGCAAGCCCGAACTGCTCGGCGCCGTAAGGCCCGCCGCGGTGACGCAGGGCATCCTGACCGCCATCGCCTTCGCCGCGCTCATCACCCTGTTCATGCGGTCGGATATGTCCGTGCTGCTGGTTGTCACCAACAGCCATTCAATGAAGCCGTGGCTTTACAAATTCGCCGGCACCTGGGGCAATCATGAAGGCTCGATGCTGCTGTGGGTCACGGTCATGGGTGTGGCGGGCGCCGCCGTCGCCCTGTTCGAACGCGCCCTGAAACGTGATGCCCATATGGCGACGCTGGGGGGGCAGGCCGCTATTTCACTCGGTTTCTACGCCTTCCTGCTTTTCTCCTCCAATCCCTTCGCGCGCATCGCGCAGCCGCCAGCGGACGGGCAGGGGCTGAACCCGCTGTTGCAGGATCCCGGTTTGGCCTTCCATCCGCCGACCCTTTATCTGGGCTATGTCGGCCTGTCGGTCGCCTTCTCCTTCGCCATCGGTGCCTTGCTGACGCGGCAGGTGGATGCCGCCTTCGCCCGCGCGATGCGGCCATGGGTGCTGGCGGCTTGGGTATTGCTGACGCTGGGCATCACGGCGGGCAGCTATTGGGCCTATTATGAGTTGGGCTGGGGTGGCTGGTGGTTCTGGGATCCGGTCGAAAACGCCTCGCTCATGCCCTGGCTGGCGGCGACGGCTCTGCTGCATAGCGTCACCGTGCTGGCGACCCGCGATGCGTTGCGGGCCTGGACGATCATGCTGGCGGTGGTGGCTTTTTCCATGTCGATGGTCGGCACCTTCCTGGTCCGGTCGGGCATTTTGACCAGCGTTCATGCCTTCGCCGTCGATCCGCAGCGCGGCAGCTTCATCCTGGCGCTGCTCGCTCTCTATATCGGCGGCGCTCTGGCGCTGTTCGGCTGGCGGATCGGGTCGGTGCGCGAGGGCGCGCCGTTCGAACTGGTCAGCCGCGAAACCATGCTGGTCGTCAACAATCTGCTGCTGACGGTCATATTGGGGCTGGTGCTGATCGGCACCCTCTACCCGCTGATGACCGAAGCGTTCGGTCACAAGGTTTCGGTGGGTGCGCCTTATTTCGACCGGATCGCCGGGCCGATCGCGCTGGCGCTGATGGTCGCCATGGCGGCGGGGCCGCTGACCCGCTGGCGGAAGGATCGGGCGGGCGTTGTTGGAAAACGATTGCTGGTGCCGATCGCCATAGCATTTGTGGTGTCCATCTCGCTGTCGCTCTTCGCCTGGGCGCGCATCGGCATCCTGCCCTTCCTGGGTCTGGTCATCGCCGTCGCGGTCGGCGTCGCGAGCCTCGCTCCGCTGTGGAAGCGCAAGCTGTTGCGCACCCCGCTCTTCACCTATGGCATGGTCGTCGCGCATCTGGGTTGCGCCGTCAGCCTGGCCGGTATGGCCTGCGACTCCGCCTTTACGGTCGAAAAACTGGTGGCGGCACGACCGGGCGACATGATCCAGACCGCCGGTTGGTCGATCCGTTTCCGTCAGATCACGCCGATCGCCGGCGACAACTGGACCGCGCTTCAGGCGGATATGGATGCCGGTCGCGGCGGCCGTTCGGTCGTCATCCGGCCGCAATCGCGCTTCTTCGCCTCGCCGCCGACCACGACCAGCGAAGCGGCATTGCTGACCCGCTGGGACGGGCAGCTCTATGTCGTGCTGGGCGAAGAAGTGGAGGGCGGCCGCTGGCAGTTGCGTATCTGGTGGAAGCCCTTCGTCACCTTGATCTGGCTGGGCGGCATCATGATTGCACTCGGCGGCGCGCTGGCGCTGGTCGGTCGGGAACGGCGCGGCTGGCTGATGAAATGGCGGGCCCACAATATGACGACAGAGGGCGTCGAGGCATGAGGAAGCTGCTGATCTGGCTGCCACTTGCCCTGTTCCTCGCCTTTGTCGGGCTTTTCGCCACTGGCCTGTTCAAGCCGGACGACCGCGTGATCCATTCCCGGCTGGTGGGGCAACCGCTGCCGGCCTTCACCCTGCCGGCGGCGGCCAGCGATCGGCCTGCGCTCGCCAGCGCCCAGTTTGTCACGGGCAAGCCACGCCTGCTCAACATCTTCGCCAGCTGGTGTGTGCCCTGCGCCGCCGAAGCGCCGCAACTGATGGCACTCAAGCAGGCTGGCGTGGAGATAGACGCGATCGCCATTCGCGACGCCCGGCCGGACGTCGACGCCTTCCTCCAGCGCTATGGCAATCCCTATGCCCGGATCGGCCTCGACGCCCGCAGCGCGGTGCAGATGGCGCTCGGTTCGTCGGGCGTGCCGGAAACCTTCGTGATCGATGGCAAGGGGCGGATCGCTTACCAGCATATCGGGGATATTCGCGCGGACGATGTGCCGATGATCCTAGACCGGTTGAAGGACGCGCAATGAAGCTGATCCTTGCTCTTTTTTGCGCGCTGCTCGCGGTGCCAGCCGCAGCGCAGACCGCGCTGCCGCCCGCGCCCTGGGCCGACCGGCAGATTCCCGACGCTGCGCAGGAGCGCAAGGCGAAGGCGCTGATGGAAACCATCCGCTGCCTCACCTGTCAAAGCCAGTCGATCGCCGATTCGGGCGCCAGCATGGCCGGCGACATGCGATCGCAGATCCGCGAGCGCATCATGGCCGGCGAGCAGCCCGAGGCGATCCGTAGCTGGCTGATCGCGCGCTATGGCGACTGGGTCAGCTATGAACCCACCGCCGCGCCGATCCTGTGGCCGCTATGGGCCGCGCCGATCCTGCTGCTGGGGTTGGGGCTCCTGCTCTTGCGTGGGCGGATCAAGCGGAGGACGCGCGCATGACCGGCTGGTTCCTTGCCTTCGGCCTCGCGGCCATCGCCTTCCTTGCGCTGCTGCTGATCGGCCGCATTCCGCGATCGACTCGCGAAATCAGTGCGGCTGCGCTGCTGCTGGGCCTTGCCGGTTACGCCTGGCAGGGCAATCCGGGACTGGCCGGCGCACCGCGTCTCGCCAAGGACGCGGCCGGCGAGAAGTTCGACGAAAATCTGGCGGAGCGGCGACGCGGTCTGGCCGAGCGATTCGGTCCTGCGGCGCAGTGGATGATGCTGTCCGACGGGCTGGCGCGGCAGGGCAAGACCAAGGAAGCGGCCAATGTCTTGCTGTCGGGCCTGCGCGCCGCGCCAGACGATGCCAATCTGTGGCTGGGTCTGGGCAATGCGCTGATCGCCCATGCAGATGGCGTCGTATCCCCTGGCGCCGATTTCGCCTATCGCCGCGCATTGGCGCTCGATCCCGAAGGCCCGGCGCCGCGCTACTTCTACGGACTTGCTCTGGTTCGCAACGGCCAGTTGCAGGCCGCCCGTGACCTGTGGAAGCCATTGGCGGACAGCGCGCCTGCGGGCAGCCAGGTCAAGGCGGAACTGGACGCCAGCATCGCGCGTATCGACGCCATGCTTGCAGCGGGCGCGCCGCCGTCCCAATGATGCAGTGCAGCGTCCGCATTGCGTGCTCCACAGAGCCGTGATAGGGCGCGGCGGTTTACAGGGGTCGTGCGGGCTATTCCGCCATGCGCCCTCTATTGGGTGTCGATACGAGCATGATCCTTCATGGCTGACCTCCTTCCCAACACCGCTCCGGCTTCCGACGAGGAAGAGGGCGGTCATGGACATGCGCGGCAGAAAGCGACGGTAAAACTGGTGGTCGGGGCGATCGGCATCGTCTTCGGCGATATCGGTACCAGTCCGCTCTACGCTTTTCGCGAAACCTTCCACGGCCATCATCACCTGACGCTGGACGCCGACCATATATTGGGCGTCATCAGCCTGATGTTCTGGTCGATGATGCTGGTGGTGACGCTGAAATATGTCAGCATCATCATGCGCGCCGATAACAAGGGCGAGGGCGGCAGCCTGGCGCTGCTGGCGCTGATCAACGGGCAGACCAAGACGCAGCGCTGGTCGCGCGGCATCGTATTGCTGGGCGTATTTGCGACGGCGCTTTTCTATGGCGACTCGATGATCACCCCAGCGGTGTCGGTGCTGTCGGCGGTCGAGGGCCTGACCGTCTATAATCCTGCATTGGCGCCGGCGATTTTGCCGGTGGCGATCGTCATCCTGCTCGGCCTGTTCTGGATACAGGGGCTGGGCACCAACAGGGTCGCGGCCTTCTTCGGCCCGATCATGCTGACCTATTTCATCACGATCGCGGCGTTGGGCGTGATTTCGATCATGAAGACGCCGGGCATCCTCTATGCCTTCAATCCCTATTGGGCGGTGATGTTCTTCGTCACCGATCCGCTGCCGGCTTTCCTGGCGCTGGGGTCGGTGGTGTTGGCCGTAACCGGGGCCGAGGCGCTTTATGCCGATATGGGGCATTTCGGTCGCAATCCGATCCGCGTGTCCTGGCTCGCCTTCGTGCTGCCGGCGCTGATGCTCAATTATATGGGGCAGGGCGCGCTGCTGTTCCGCGAAGGCGCGGCCGCGCTGCACAGCCCCTTCTACAATCTCGCCCCGCAATGGGGCCAGTTGCCGCTGATCGTGCTGGCGACGCTGGCCGCGATCATCGCTAGCCAGGCGGTGATATCCGGTGCCTTCTCCGTCACGCAGCAGGCGATCCAGCTGGGCTTCATGCCCCGCTTGCGGATCGAACATACCAGCGCGTCGACCGCGGGTCAGATCTACATTCCCCTGATCAACTGGGGTTTGATGGTCATGGTCATCCTGCTGGTGCTGGTGTTCCAGACATCGTCCAACCTGACCGCTGCCTATGGCATCGCGGTGACGGGGGCGATGTTCATCGACAACGTATTGCTGACGGTGGTGCTGTACCGCCTGTGGCATTGGAAATGGTATTATGCCGCGCCGGTGCTCGGCATTTTCTATCTGGTCGACGGCGCCTATCTGGCGGCGAACCTGACCAAGGTGCCGGACGGCGGCTGGTTCCCGCTGCTGATCGGCTTCATCGTCTTCACGCTGCTGACGACCTGGTCGCGCGGTCGCCGGCTGGTGCAGGACCGGTTGCGCGAAGCGGCCATGCCGATCCCGGTCTTCGTGGCCTCCGCCGCCAACAGCGCGGTGCGGGTGCCCGGTACGGCCGTGTTCATGACCTCCACGCCCGATGGCGTTCCCCATGCGCTGCTGCATAATTTGAAGCATAACAAGGTGCTGCACGAACGGGTGATCCTGCTGACCGTGAAGATCAGGGACGTGCCGGTGGTCGAGGATGACGGCCGCTGCAAGCTGGAGGATCTGGGCCGGGGCTTTTTCCGCATGGTGCTGCAATATGGCTTCATGCAGGAGCCGGACGTGCCGGCCGCGCTCAAGAACGTCACCGGGTGCGGTCAGGCGTTCAAGATGATGGACACCAGCTTCTTCCTGGCGCGCCAGACGTTGCTCCCCTCGGCCAAGCCGGGCATGCCGTTGTGGCGCGAGAAGATCTTCGCCTGGATGCTGCGCAACGCGGAAAGCGCGATGGAGTTTTTCCGCCTGCCCACCAACCGCGTCGTGGAATTGGGCAGTCAGGTCGAAATCTGATTTTCATATCTGGAAGTTCACACCGTCCTGAGTGGACCGGTGATGAGCGATGGTTTCCGGATAGGACAGCAAAATAGGGCGCGACCGGATGGCCGCGCCCTTTCCAATTTCCGATCGAAGCCGGATCAGGCCGCGTCGCGGTCCTTGTTGATGTCGACCAGCTGACCGCCATTGACGGCGATCTTCTTGGGCTTCATCGCTTCGGGCACTTCGCGCACGAGTTCGATAGTCAGAAGGCCATCGGCCAGGTCGGCCTTTTCGACTCGCACGAAATCGGCGAGTTCGAAGCGGCGCTCGAAGCTGCGGTTCGCGATGCCGACATGGAGGAATTTGGAGCGATCCGCGGAGGAGGCGTCATCCTTTCGCCCGATCACCTGGAGCAGGTTCTGCTGGGCGGTGATGTCGATCTCGTCGGGGCGGAAGCCGGCGATGGCCAGCGTCACGCGATAGCGGTCTTCCGAAAGACGTTCGATGTTGAAGGGCGGATAATTGTCGCCTTGCGCCAGCCGGGCATTATTTTCGATCAGGTCGAACAGACGATCGAAACCCACGGTGGAGCGGCGATAGGGGGTGAGGTCGAAACCACGCATAATCATAATCTCCCAAAGGGCAGATGAACGTGCCGGACCCAATCATTGGCATCCGGCGATAGGATGTCCGACCCCATGTGGCGGCTGGACAAGCATGGATATGGTCTTGGCGTTCCGGCTTTCAAGAGCAGGGCGATGTTGGAAAATGCCGCCTTAACTTCGCACATGTCCCGCAAGTTTCGACATTAAGTTGTGCGCGCCCGATCCTATCGAAAAGGTCGCGCACCTTTACATGGCGGCGTCGGATCGAACAGAAAGATGCAAGAAAAGAGCGGGATAGGACAGGGTAAATAAAAAGCACCCGGATCATGCTTTCATGATCCGGGTGCTTAATGGACGATTGCTCGTCTCCCCCTTGGCCTGCCTCAACCGCTTCTTAGCCCCCTAAGCTCGAAGCGGGATGCAGTATCCCTGAACCACGGCCTTTTACCTGTGCTTCCGAAGCCTTGCTATGACTGGCGCAGCCCGCTGTCACGGGCAAAATCAGGCTGGTGTGATTTTCGGTTCGTCCCTGTGGCGGCAATGCAACAATCGGGCAATGCTTGCCGTTATGTCGGCTGATCCCTAGACCCTCATCCATATCACTATCGAAGGGCCGTTCGCGCCACATGATTCTATCCCGTTACGAACGCATGATCGCCAAACGCTACCTGCTGCCGGGCAAGGGCGAAGGGTTCATCTTCCTCGTCGCCGGCATCAGCCTGGTCGCGGTCATGCTGGGTGTCGCCGCGCTCATCATCGTCATGAGCGTCATGAACGGCTTTCGCGCCGAGCTGTTTGACAAGATCGTCGGCCTCAATGGCCATGCCGTGGTGCAGGGCTATGGCGGGCGGCTGCCCGATTGGCAGTCGGTGCTGAAGGAGGCCAAGGCCACGCCGGGCGTTACCAGTGCCACGCCGATGATCGACCAGCCGCTGCTGGCGACCTTCGACGGCCGGGTAGAGGCCATATTGGTGCGCGGCATGACGGTGCCGGATATTCGCAGCAACAAGACGCTGAAGAGCAAGATACTGGCTGGCAACATGAACAATCTGGTCGCCAATGGCGGCAAGATCGGCATCGGGTCGCGGCTGGCGGAAAATCTGGGCATCCAGCTGGGCGACAGCCTGACCATCATCAATCCCGCCGGCCGTTCCACCCCCTTCGGCACGGTGCCCCGACAGGTGGCCTATCAGGTCGCGGCGATCTTCGAAGTCGGCGTCTACGACTATGACAAGGCGATGGTCGTCATGCCGATGCAGGATGCGCAGACATTGCTGTTGCTGGGCGATGTCGTGGGCATGATCGAGGTCGAGACGGTCAATGCCGACAAAGTAGGCCAGATATTGGAACCGCTGGCCGGCAAGGTCGCCGGGCGCGCCGTCGTTACCGACTGGCGACAGATGAACGCATCCCTGTTCGAGGCACTGGCGGTCGAGCGGGTGGCGATGTTCGTCGTCCTGTCCATCATCGTGCTGGTGGCGGTGTTCAACATCCTGTCGTCGCTTATCATGCTGGTGCGGGCCAAGACGCGCGACATTGCGATTCTGCGGACGATGGGCGCGAGCCGGGTGGGACTGGTGAAGATCTTCATGACCGTGGGCGTGACCATCGGCACGCTGGGCATGGTGACGGGTATGATCGTCGGCTTCACCTTCCTCTTCTTCCGCCAGAGCGTGGTGAATTTCGTCCAGTTCGTGACGGGCCAGAATTTGTGGGATCCCTCGATCCGCTTCCTGACCGAACTGCCATCGAAGCCCGATCCGGTCGAGATCGCCATCATCTGCGTCATGGCTTTGGTGTTCAGCTTCCTCGCCACGCTTTATCCGGCCTTCAAGGCCGCCAACACCGATCCCGTGCAGGTGCTGCGCTATGAATGATATCCTCAAGGTCACGGGCCTTGCCCGCAGCTTCACGCAGGGCGGCGTCACCATAGAGGTGTTGCGCGGCGTGAACCTTAACGTCGGGCCTGGCGAGATCGTGGCGCTGCTGGGGCCGTCCGGTTCGGGCAAATCGACCTTGTTGCAGGCGGTCGGCCTGCTGGAAGGCGGGTTCGACGGGTCGATCCGGATCGCAGGCGAAGAAGCGGCCAAGCTGGACAATGACGGGCGGACGCGGTTGCGCCGCGACGCGCTCGGCTTCGTCTATCAATTCCATCATCTGCTGCCCGATTTCAACGCGACGGAGAATGTCATCCTGCCGCAGGTGATCCGCGACAAGGATATGGAAAGCGCCAAGGCGCGAGCTGAACTGCTGCTGACATCGCTGGGGCTTGGCCATCGACTGGACCATCGGCCGAGCCAATTGTCGGGCGGCGAGCAGCAGCGCGTCGCCGTGGCGCGGGCGCTCGCCAATCGCCCCGCGCTGGTGCTGGCGGACGAGCCGACCGGCAATCTGGACGAACGGACGGCCGATGTCGTGCTGGCCGAGTTCCTGCGGCTGGTGCGCGAAGAGGGATCGGCCGCTCTGGTCGCGACCCATAATGAGCGGCTGGCGCAGAAGATGGACCGGGTGGTCCGGCTGCATGCCGGGGTGCTGGAAGGCGCCTAGGGCATTTTGAAGCCGGCTGGCACGGCGAATAGTGAGGATGATCCGATCAGATCATCCTCTATGCCGCGGCCGTCGCACCATCTCTGACATTGGCAACCAGCACGCGGTCGCGACCTTCCGCCTTTGCGCGCAGCAAGGCAGCGTCGGCGGTCTGAAGCAGGCGGTCGGCACGGCCATGGTCCGGGAAGGTCGCAAGGCCGAAGCTGGCGGTGATCGCACCCAGTTCCCGACCGCGATGTTCGATCCGCAAATCCTGGATGGAACGCTGAATCTGAATGGTGCGGCCGAGCGCCTGGTCGAGGCTGAAACCGGGCATCAAAATCACGAATTCCTCGCCCCCCAAGCGGAAGGCATGGCCATTTTCCCGCAAGGCATCGGCTAACACCTTGCCGACCGCGCGCAATACGGCGTCGCCGGCATCATGGCCGAAACTGTCGTTGAACCGCTTGAAATGGTCGATGTCGATCATCAGGCAGGTGAGCGGTGAAAGATTGCGTTCGGCTTCGTTGACCAGCGTTTGAAGCATGATGTCGAATTGACGGCGATTGGGCAGGCCGGTCAGCACATCGGCCATCGCCATGTCGCGCAAGACATCGCGCAGGCGGAGATTGGCGAGGGCAAGGCCGATGTTTTCGGCCAGCATCTCCAGATATTTGCCGGTACGTTCCAGATGGCTGGCATTGGCGTGTACCGGCTCCTCATAATAAAGCATGCCGATGCTTTCGCCCTGCGCCGCGAGCGGGATGCAGATCGTGCTGATCGCACCGGTGGCATCCAGATGGTCGCAGGGAATATCCACCATCTCGCCGATCGGTCGATGCGTCTGGCCACGGCGCAACGCCCAGCAGGCGGAGGGAGCAAATTCCTTGCGCGAATAAGCGGGGGCGAGCCAGTCGCAGGCCTGTGTCATGGCGTTGCGGCGGGCGTCGTGAATATAGAGGCGGCCGGGGAAATCCGGCGCGATTTCGGGGGCGAAGCGGCGGACCACCTCCACCAGATCATGCACGCTGTCGCAGCCCTGCAGGCGTTGGGTCAGGCGGGACAGCAAGTCGCGCATGGTGCGGTCGGTGTCGCGTTCCTGCTCCAGACGCTGCCGCTCCAGGCCGTTTTCGCGGAAGATGCGGATGGCCTGCGCCATGTCGCCAATCTCGTCCACATGGGCGCTGTCGGGCGGGATGGCATCCCAATCTTGCGCGGCCAGACGGGTGACGACGTCGCTCAGGCTGACGACCGGCCGCAGGATGCGCTGTTTCAGGACGAAATAGAGGACGCACAGGAAGAGCAGGGCAGTGATGCCCAGCATGACTTCCGACATGGTGCGCCATTGACGGGCAGTGTCGGTTGCGCGCGACACGGCGTGGTCGGTGCGCTGATCCAGCATATATTGGAATTTGCCGACCTGCGCGGCGACGCGGTCCAGTTCGCGGCCATATTCGTCGCCGAACAAGATGGTGCGGCCGGTCTTGTCGTCGCCCGCCTGAGCGGCGCGGATCGCGGCGTCCTGCTCGTCCGTCAGCGCGTCCGACCAATGCAGCGCCTGACCCAGTGCGGCAAGTTCGCTTTCATTGGCGCCGGCATCGCGCAGATGGGCGACGCGCTGCTTGACCGACTTCAGCGCGCCCTTCTCACGACGGTAGGCGATCAGATGGCTCGGATCGCCGCTGATGACGAAGCCGCGCGCCTGTTCGGTAAGGCGATAGACATCCTCCTCCAACGTGGCGGTGGCCTGGTCGAAGGTGGCGCGTTGGGCGACGGCGGCGCGTTCGCGTTCTTCGGCGCCCGATGCCATCAACATGGTGGCGCCCGACGCCAAAGTCAGGGCGACGGTGGCTCCATAGGCCCAGTTGGTGATGGTAGACAGACGCATGATGCGAGCGACGGTAGCAGGGACAGGTTGGCAATCCGTTAAGGATGTTGACCGTCGGGCAGGTCGGCCGACCGCTTTACCCACAGATTTCGTGGCGAGGGGGGTGGGCCGAATCGCGCGGCATCCCTAGATTGGGGGCATGCCCCATGCTCCTTTCGTTCCGCTGCGCGTTTTTTCCTCCTTCACCATGCTGGAAGGGGCGATCGACCCCAAGAAGATCGCCAAGCAGGCGAAGGCTTTGGGCTTTCCGGCGGCGGCGATCACGGACCGGAATGGGCTTTATGGCTCGATGGCCTTTTCCGACGGGTGCAAGGATGAGGGCGTGCAGCCGATCATCGGCGCGATGCTTGGGATATTACGGCCGGGCCGCCCCGCCAACGCGCCGCCGGTGCATGACTGGATCGCGCTTTATGCGCAGGATGCTGGGGGATACGACAATATCTGCGCGCTGGTGTCGATGGCGCATCTGGACCGGCCGGTCGAAGACGTGCCCCATGTGACGATCGAGGCGCTGGAGGGGCGGACCGACGGCGTCATCGCGTTGACGGCGGGTGGCGAGGGCGCGCTGGCGCGGTTGTTCGCCGAGGATCAGCCGGACGCGGCGGTCGCCTATGTCGAGCGGCTGGAAGCGCTGTTTCCGGATCGGCTCTATATCGAGATTTGCCGCCGGCTGGACCCGGTCGAAGGCAAGGCCGAGCCACAACTGCTCGAAATGGCCTATGATCGCGATCTGCCATTGGTCGCGACCAATCCGACCTGCTTTGCCGAGCCGCATTTTCATGAGGCGCATGACGTGATGCTGTGCATCGCCGACAGCGCCTATGTCGAAACGCCCGATCGCCGCACCAGCTCGCCCGACGCGTGGATGAAGCCGGTGGGCGAGATGAAGCGCCTGTTCGAGGATCTGCCCGAGGCGCTGGCCAACACGCTGGTCGTCGCGCAACGCTGCGCCATTGCCGCGCCCAAGCGCAAGCCGATCCTGCCC
>Ga0209147_100985_pt1 | contig 12368 bp, 10 predicted proteins | sample AraplaCol_mLB_r2_FD_184278 | JGI IMG/M metagenome (GOLD analysis project Ga0209147, IMG submission 184278) | Arabidopsis root microbial communities from North Carolina, USA - plate scrape CL_Col_mLB_r2 (SPAdes) (version 2) | ecosystem: Host-associated > Plants > Roots > Endosphere | place: USA... | reverse complement strand
CCGAACTGCTGGAATATGACCGGCGCCGGTTGAAGGGCGTCATATTGGAGGAGGGGTCGCTGACCGCCCATGTCACCATCGTCGCGCGCGCCATGGGCGTGCCGGTGCTGGGGCGCGTGCGCGACATCCGCCATCTGGTGACGGAGGGCGATCTGGTGCTGATGGATGTGGGCGCGAACGCGCTGCTGATCCGCCCGACCGCCGACATGGAAGAGGCGTTCGAGAACAAGTTGCATGTCACGCAGAAGCGCCGGGCCGAATTTACGGCGATGCGCGACCTGCCGTCGGTGACCGCCGATGGGCAGCGGGTCGAGTTGATGGTCAATGCCGGGCTGCGCGAGGATGCGCAGGCGCTGGACCTGGTGGGGGCGGACGGCATCGGCCTGTTCCGCACGGAATTCCAGTTTCTGGTGTCGGCCACCCTGCCGCAACGGGAAAAGCAGCAGCGGCTCTACAAGGATGTGCTGGACGCGGCAGGCGACCGGCCGGTCATTTTCCGCACCGTCGATATCGGCGGGGACAAGGCGTTGCCCTATATGCAGCGCGACGATGACGAGCATGAGGATAATCCGGCGATGGGCTGGCGCGCGCTGCGGCTGGCGCTGGACCGCGACGGGTTGATGAAGGCGCAGGCACGCGCGCTGCTGGAGGCGGCGGCGGGCAAGATGCTGCACATCATGTTCCCGATGGTGTCGGAACCGTGGGAATATGAGCAGGCCCGTGCGCTGGTGGAGCATCAGCGCGAATGGCTGGTGTCGCAGAAGAAGAAGCTGCCGATCGCGGTGAAATATGGGGCGATGCTGGAAGTGCCGGCGCTGGCCGAAGTGCTGGACCTGTTGCTACCCAAGCTGGATTTCCTGTCGATCGGGACCAACGACCTGACCCAGTTCCTGTTTGCCGCCGATCGGGCGCATCCGCGGCTTGCCGAGCGGTACGACTGGTTGAGCATCGCCATCCTGCGCTTTCTGGACCGGGTGGTGCGCACCTGTCAGGACCATAAGGTGCCGGTCGGCGTATGCGGCGAGATGGGCGGGCGCACGCTGGAGGCGATGGCGCTGATCGGCCTGGGCATCCGGCGCCTGTCGATCACGCCCGCGTCGGTGGGACCGGTCAAGGCGATGATCCGGGCGGTGGATGCCGAATCATTGCGCGCGCTGATGCGCGAGATGCTGGATGGCGGCGCGGTCGACATTCGCGCGCGGCTGACGCAATGGGCGGTCCAACGGAATATCGAACTCAGTTGATTAGGCGGGATGCGGCGTTGACAACGCCCGTCCCGCAATGAGACAAGGCCGGCCATTACAGGTCGCGGAGCAGCATGGCAGACGAAGCAGAAACCCAAGCCGGCGCCATCGGCGCGCCGGACGCGCAGCTTTCCACCCCGGGCGCGAAGTTGCGTGCCGCACGGGAGGCGCAGGGCCTTTCGATACAGGATGTTGCGACCCGCACGCGCATCGCCGTGCGCCAGCTGGAAGCGGTGGAGCGGGACGATTATGCCGCGCTGCCGGGCATCCCCTATGCCGTCGGTTTCGCACGCGCCTACGCCCGCGCCGTGGATCTGGACGAGGTGGAGATCGCTGCGGAGGTACGCCATGGCGTGCATAACAGCGACATCGGCGCCAACCGTTATGAGGCATTCGAACCGGTCGATCCGGCGCGTGTCCCGTCGCGGGCATTGGCCTGGACCGCTGCGCTGATCGTGGTCGTGCTGATCGCCGGCTTCACCATCTGGCGGACCCAGTTGCTGACGCCGCCCACGGCCGAGGAAATCGCGCAGGACAAGCAGGAAGCGATCGCCGCGCGTCCGGCCGGGGTCGCCCCGGCCGCACCTGTCGTGCAGACCGTGGTGTTCACCGCGGTGGACGATGTGTGGTTGCGCATCGTGGACGAAGCGGGCGAGCGGCTGAAGGACGGGACGCTCAAGAAGGGTGAGAGCTTCACCCTGCCGGCCGAGGCCAAGGGGCCGACCATATTGACCGGTCGCCCGCAGGCGCTGACCGTGACGGTGGGTGGCAAGACGATCCCGCCGCTGGGCGCGCCCGATCGCACCATTTCCGACGTGCCGGTGAGCGCGGCGGCGCTGTTGGCGCGGGCGGCGGAGACGCCGGCCGTGCCGGGCGCTGCGCCGGCCGCTACCGCGCCCGCGCGTACACCGGCTCCGCGTCCTGCCCAGCGTCCGACGGCGGCGGCCCCGTCCGCAGCCAATGGCCAGATTGCCGGACAGCCAGGCGGGTTGAGCGTGCCGTTGCCGGCAGCGCCTGCGCCGGCGGCGGGTGGCGCGGCCGGCACCCAGCCCTGAGGCATGTCGCGCTTTACCGCGCGGAATAACGGCTTATGGTCAAGCCAACAGATTTAGTCGGGGATCATCATGCGTAACGCCCTCTTTGCGACATCGGCCGTGCTGCTGGCGATGGCCGCGCCCGCCATCGTTCAGCCCGCCGCCGCGCAAAATGCGCCGGTGGAAATTCGGGTCGACCGGCTGGAAAAGGAAATGCGCGCGGTGCAGCGCAAGGTTTTCCCGGCCGGCACGCCTATCGAGGCGGAGATTACCCGTCCCACCACGCCCACGGTCGCGCCCGGATCGCCGGCATCGACCCCTATCGCAGACCTGACTGCGCGGGTGGGGGCGCTGGAATCGCAGCTGGCCTCCATCACCGGACAGGTGGAGGAAAATAGCTATAAGCTGCGCCAGCTGGAGGCGGCCTTCACCAAATATAAGGCGGAGAATGACGCGCGGCTGGCGGAGCCGGCGCCGGTGGCTCCCGCCGTATCGGTTCCGGTCACGCCGACGCCGACTGCTGCGGCGCCCAAGCCTTCCGCGCCCAAGCCCGCAGCGGCGGCGCCGGTCGCCAGCGAAGCGCGCAAGGCCGCCGTGGCGGCGGTGGAGCGGCCCGATACCGGCGATGCGGCGGGTGACGCCTATAATTATGGCTTCCGCCTGTGGGACGCGAAATTCTATCCCGAAGCGCAGGGGCAGTTGAAGGCGACGGTGGAAAAATATGGTTCCAGCCCGGTCGCGAGCAAGGCGCAGAATCTGCTGGGCCGCGCCTATCTGGACGATGGCAAGCCGGCACTGGCGTCGGTCGCCTTCTACGAAAATTACCAGAAGCGTCCGCGTGGCGACCGCGCGGCCGACAGCCTGACCTATCTGGGCGAAGCGCTGATCCAGCTGAAGAAGCCGGCCGATGCCTGCAAAGTCTATCAGGAACTGGAGCAGGTCTATGGCGAGAGCCTGTCCAACAGCCTGCGCGGGATGATGACGGCCGGGCGCGCCAAGGCGAAGTGCAGCTAAAGACGCAGACTGCGGCGTTGGAGGCGCGGCTGATCTCAGCGATGCGGGCGCTGGTCGGGGACGATCCGGCGGCGCGGTTCTGCGTGGCGGTATCGGGCGGGCCGGACAGCATGGCGCTGCTGTTTCTGGCCGCGCGCGCCTTTCCGGGGCGGATTGCGGCGGTCACGGTCGATCATCAATTGCGGGCGGCGTCGGCGGACGAGGCGGCGATGGTCGCGCGCTGGTGCGCCGAACGCGCCATTCCCCACGCCATATTGACGCCCGATGCGCCGGTACAGGGCAATGTTCAGGCGTGGGCACGGGCGACGCGATACCGGCTGATCGAACATTGGTGCGCGGGGCAGGGGATCGCGTGGATCATGACCGCCCATCATGCCGACGACCAGCTGGAAACGATGCTGATGCGGTTGAACCGGGGATCGGGTGTCGCCGGGCTGGCCGGGGTGCGGGGGCGATCCGGCCGGGTGATCCGACCGCTGCTGGGGATGCGCAAGGCCGATTTGCAGGCGTTGGCGGACGCGGAAGGGCTGCCCCATGTCCAGGATCCGTCCAATGCCGATCCGCGATTCGACCGGGCCGCGATGCGGACGGCGCTGGCGCAGGCGCCCTGGCTGGACGCGCAGGCGGCGGCCCGCAGTGCGGCGGCGCTGGGGGAGGCCGAAGCGGCGATCGCATGGAGCGTGGCGGAACTGGCGCAGGCGCATGTGCGCCGCGACGGGGTGGGGTGGCGGCTGGAACGGATCGACGTGCCGCGCGAATATCTGCGGCGGCTGGTGCTGCATATGGTGGCGCTGGCCGATGCGCCGGTGCCGCGAGGCGAGAGCCTGGATATGGCGTTGGCCGAGGCGGCGGCCGGGCGGCAGGCGAGCCTGGGCGACTGGCTGCTCAAGGGTGGCGCATCATGGACGTTGATGCCCGCGCCGCCACGGCGCTAACCTGTGGATCGATCGTTACGGAAAGGTTCCACGGGCTATCGCGCAAGCCCCACGCTTTGCCGATTAGGCGGGGCGAAATGACCTTTCCTTAACGCGCATCATGCTATCGGGCGGGCTTTCTAGCGGGGAATTTGGTGCATGGTGGAGTTTGCGGCGCTGACCTATGGCCTGTTGGCCAGTGTCATTCTTTCGGCGGCGAAGCGGAACCGGATGCTGGCGCGGCCGCATCCGCCGCTGCTGCTCTATGTCGGTTATCTGCTGTGTGGCCTGTCGGCCGGCCTGGCGCTGGCGCTGGGCTATGTTGCGCTAACGTTGCTGGGCGCCTGACCGTTGACGAGAAGGGCGTGAAATAGCGGGCGCGGTGGGTCTGAGCCTGCTTGCGCTTTTGCGGACGCGCCCTATCTTGGCCGGTGAAAGTGAGTGATGATGAACGACGAGAAAGACCCGCAGGGCAACCCCTGGATCAAGAGCGCCATGATTTGGGCGGGCGTGATCGTCGCCCTGCTGCTGTTCGTGTCGCTGTTCGACAGCCGCACGACATCGGCTGCGGGATCGGCCATCGCCTATTCGGAATTCCGTTCCAAGGTGCAGGAAGGTCAGGTCAAGGACGTCGCGATCGCGCCGGACCGGATCAGCGGCACCCTGTCGAGCGGCCAGAAATTTTCCACGGTTCCGGTCAATGATCCGGGCCTGACCGGCCTGCTCGACGACTATAATGTCAAATATTCGGGGCAGGCGCAGGACCAGCCGAGCTTCTGGCAGATATTGCTCTACCAGTCGTTGCCGTTCCTGCTGATCCTGGGCATCGCTTTCTTCGTGCTGCGCCAGATGCAGAAGGGCGGCGGCGCCGGTGGCGCGATGGGTTTTGGCAAGTCCAAGGCCAAGTTGCTGACCGAAAAGCATGGCAAGGTGACGTTCGATGACGTCGCCGGCATCGACGAAGCGCGCGAGGAATTGCAGGAAATCGTCGAATTCCTGAAAGACCCGAGCAAATTTGCGCGTCTGGGCGGCAAGATTCCCAAGGGCGCGCTGCTGGTCGGTTCGCCCGGTACCGGTAAGACGCTGCTGGCCCGCGCCATCGCGGGCGAGGCGGGCGTGCCCTTCTTCACCATTTCGGGGTCTGACTTTGTCGAAATGTTCGTGGGCGTGGGCGCAAGTCGCGTGCGCGACATGTTCGAGCAGGCCAAGAAGAACGCGCCCTGCATCGTCTTCATCGACGAAATCGACGCGGTCGGCCGTCATCGCGGCGCGGGTCTGGGCAACGGCAATGACGAGCGCGAACAGACGCTGAACCAGCTGCTGGTCGAGATGGACGGGTTCGAGGCCAATGAAGGCATCATCATCGTCGCGGCGACCAACCGCCCCGACGTGCTGGACCCCGCACTGCTGCGTCCGGGCCGTTTCGATCGTCAGGTCGTGGTGCCCCGTCCCGACATCGAGGGTCGCGAGAAGATCCTGGCCGTCCATATGAAGAAGGTGCCGCTGGCGCCCGACGTCAACCCGCGCACCATTGCGCGCGGCACGCCCGGCTTTTCCGGCGCGGACTTGGCCAATCTGGTCAACGAGGCCGCTTTGACGGCGGCGCGTCGCGGCAAGCGTCTGGTCGCCATGGACGAGTTCGAATCGGCCAAGGACAAGGTGATGATGGGCGCGGAACGCCGTTCCATGGTCATGACCGACGACGAGAAGAAGATGACCGCCTATCATGAGGCGGGCCATGCGATCGTGTCGGTGCATGAGCCGGCGTCCGACCCGATCCACAAGGCGACGATCATCCCGCGCGGCCGTGCGCTGGGCATGGTGATGCGCCTGCCGGAACGGGACAGCTACAGCTACCATCGCGACAAGATGCACGCGAACATGGCCGTCGCCATGGGTGGCCGCGTGGCCGAGGAAATCATCTTCGGTTACGACAAGGTGTCTTCGGGCGCGTCGGGCGATATCCAGTACGCCACCAAGCTGGCGCGCGACATGGTCACGCAATGGGGCATGTCGGACAAGCTGGGTCCGCTGCAATATGAAGAGCAGCAGGGCGAGACGTTCCTGGGCTATTCGCAGAGCCAGCGCGTCCACATGTCGGACGAGACGGCCAAGCTGATCGACGCGGAAATCCGCGCTCTGGTGGAGCAGGGCTATGCCCGTGCGCAGGACTTGCTCAAGGGGCATGAGGACCAGTTGCACCTGCTGGCCAACGCCATGCTGGAATATGAGACGCTGAGCGGCGAAGAGATCAAGGCGCTGCTGGAAAATGGCGAGATCACCCGCGACGACGGCACGACGATCAAGCCTTCGGTCATTCCGGCGGCAGGCTCGTCGATCCCGCGCATCCGCAAGCGCAAGGGGCCGTTCGGTGAGGCGTCGCCGGCTGGTATCTGAAGCCTGGGTTCAGGAATGTAATGAAAAAGGGCGTGGCCGATGGCTGCGCCCTTTTTCGTTGGGGGGGGGTGGCCGGACCGGCGCGGGGATAGCGCCACGTAAAAGCGTCATGCTGCCCATGTAGGTTGTCGTGAATATCAGGAAGGTGACGGCGTGAACGGGTTGGCGGATATGATGCTGGCGATGGCGATGTTTCTGGCTGGGCCGCTGGACGGAGGTGCGGAAGCTGTATCGGCGGCGTCCGTCCGGACGCTGGAGCAGGCGGCGCGTGCAGGGCAGATGGCGCTGGCGAAGGATGGACATGCCGTTCCTGTCCGGGGCATGGCAATGGCCGAATGCCTCGTCTTTTTCGAGACGGCTGCGCAGCCTGGAGTGGTCAGGGGCGTGTCGTTCGACTTTTCGACGGAGAGCGTCGTCAGGGATGTTGCGGCAGATCTGATCGAGATCAGGCAGTTGGCGGGTGGATCGCAGCCTTTGCTGATCCGCCATGAGTCGCGTGGAACGGATCTGCGCGACGCCCTGCTGGACGTGAAAGATCATTGCCGGAACGGGACGTCGATCTTTTAGCGGTAGGCCGGCGGGCGACTGGCTCTTCGGGTTGTTCCGCCCGCGCGCGCATGAGGGGCGATGTCGCGCCGTGTCGACCGCGGGGGCCTGATGGCGTGTCGGGCGTGGCCGATGGTGGCGCCCATTTCGGATCCTGGCGCATGGGGTGCGAAGGCCCTATGCCCTTTGGGTCATGTCGGTCGGCCCGCGCGTTTTGGATCGTCGTCATTCCTGCTGCGTTCAGCAAAGGGCCGCTATCGCAGGCAGCCATTGGCCAGGAGATATAGCGTGCTCATTCGCCCTCCAGCGGACTTCAAGGATTGCGACGTCACCGATCATGGTCTGTACCTGCGCCGGCGGGAATTCATTCTCGGTTCTGCGGGTGTGGGCGCGGCATCGCTGATCGGCGGATCGGCGGCGCAGGCCGCGGCGCTTAAATATAGCCCTAACCGGATGGCGATCGACGAGGACAAGACGCCGCTGAAGGACGTCACCGGCTATAATAATTTCTACGAATTCGGGACCGACAAGGGCGACCCCGCGCTTTATGCCAAGATGATGAAGACGCGCCCCTGGACCGTGACCGTGGCGGGGCTTTGCGAGAAGACGGGGCAATATGGGATTGACGACCTGATCCGTCGTTTTCCGCTGGAAGAGCGCATCTATCGCATGCGCTGCGTCGAAGCATGGTCGATGGTGATCCCGTGGGTCGGCTTTCCTCTGGCCAAGCTGATCAAGGCGCTGGAGCCGACGTCTCAGGCGAAATATGTCGCGTTCCAGACCTTGCGCGACCCCCGGCAGATGCCCGGCCAGCGCAGCGACATATTGGATTGGCCCTATCAGGAGGCGCTGCGGCTGGACGAGGCGCTCAATCCCCTGACGTTGATGGCCGTCGGCCTGTACGGCCAGACCCTGCCCAATCAGAATGGCGCGCCGATCCGGTTGGTAACCCCATGGAAATATGGGTTCAAGGGCATCAAGTCGATCGTGCGCATCCAGTTCACCGCCAACCGCCCCAAGACGAGCTGGAATATATTGGCCCCGCGCGAATATGGATTTTACGGCAATGTGAACCCGGACGTGGATCATCCCCGCTGGTCGCAGGCCAAGGAGCGGCGGATCGGCGAATTTTTCCGGCGCAAGACTTTGCCGTTCAACGGCTATGGCGATCAGGTGGCCGGCCTGTATCGCGGCCTCGATGCCCGAACGCTTTATTGATGGCGCGCGCGACAGGGACCATGGCGCGCCGGATCGAGTCCGGCCTGATCTGGCTGTTATGCGTGATGCCGCTCCTGATCCTTGCGGGGCAGGGGCTGACGGATGGGCTGACGGCCAATCCGGTCGAATATGTGCTGCGCGCGCTGGGCGTGTGGGCGTTGCGATTTTTGTGCGTCACGCTGGCTATCGGCCTGATCGCGCGATTTGGCCTGTGGCGGCGGGCCATGGTCTATCGCCGTCGCATCGGCCTGTGGGCGTTCGCCTATGTCTGCCTGCATCTGACGACCTATATCCTCGTCGATCAGGCGCTCGACTGGCCCGGTATCGTCAAGGATATCGTCAAGCGCCCCTATATCACCATCGGCATGGCGGCCTTCATCCTGTTGATCCCGCTGGCGGTCACATCCGTCAACAAGGTGCGGCGGGCGATGCGGCCGCGTCACTGGCTTTGGCTGCACCGGTTGGTTTACCTGATCGCGGTGCTGGGCGTCGCCCATTATTATCTACTGGTAAAGGCCGACCATCGCGACCCCATCCTTTACGGGGTCGTCATCCTGGCCCTGTTGGGTGTCCGTTTGATCCCCCGGCGACGCGGCGCAATTAAATGAGTCATGGGGTCTGGCCGTTTGGCCCCGGAGTGGTTACATGGGCCGCCACAAATCCCCAGGGGTCAGCCAGCAGCCCCGCAGCAGAAAGTGGCTTTTTCCATGGACATCCGCCTCGGCCTCACCTTTGACGACGTGCTGTTGCAGCCCGCCGAATCCGATGTGCTGCCCAGCCAGGCGGATACGTCCACCTATGTCACCAAGGCGATCAAGCTGAACATCCCGATCCTGTCGTCCGCGATGGACACGGTGACGGAGGCCGACATGGCGATCGTGATGGCGCAGTTGGGCGGCATCGGCGTGCTGCACCGCAACCTGACGGTCGAGGAACAGGCCGATGCGGTGCGCGCGGTCAAGCGGTTCGAAAGCGGCATGGTGGTCAATCCCATCACCATCCTGCCCACCGCCACGCTGGCCGACGCGCAGATGCTGATGCAGCGGCACAAGATCAGCGGCATCCCGGTCGTGGAGCAGAGCGGCAAGCTGGTCGGCATTTTGACCCACCGCGACACGCGCTTTGCGGAAAACCCCGCGCAGCCGGTCAGCGAGCTGATGACGAAGGACAATCTGGCCACGGTCAAGGTCGGCGTGGGTCAGGAAGAGGCGCAGCGCCTGTTGCACCAGCGCCGGATCGAAAAGCTGCTGGTGGTGGACGATGCCTATCATTGCGTGGGCCTGATCACCGTCAAGGACATCGAAAAGGCCGTCACCTATCCTCAGGCGACCAAGGATGGCACCGGCCGCCTGCGCGTTGCCGCCGCCTCCACCGTGGGGGAAAAGGGGCTGGAGCGCAGCAAGGCGCTGATCGACGCGGAATGCGACCTGATCGTCATCGACACCGCCCACGGCCATAGCCGTCAGGTGGCGGTCGCGGTGGAAGCGGTGAAGAAGCTGTCCAACCATGTACAGGTGGTCGCCGGTAACGTCGCCACCGCCGAAGCGACCAAGGCGCTGATCGGCGCGGGCGCGGATTGCGTGAAGGTCGGCATCGGGCCGGGCTCCATCTGCACCACGCGCGTCGTCGCGGGCGTGGGCGTGCCGCAGCTGACCGCCGTGATGGATTCGGCCGAGGAAGCGCACAAGCATGGCGTGCCGGTGATCGCCGATGGTGGCCTGCGCACGTCGGGCGACGTGGCGAAGGCTCTGGCGGCGGGCGCAGGCTGCGTCATGGTCGGGTCGCTGCTGGCGGGCACGGCCGAAGCGCCGGGCGAAACCTTCCTGTATCAGGGCCGGGCGTATAAGAGCTATCGCGGCATGGGCAGCGTCGGCGCGATGGCGCGCGGCAGTGCCGACCGCTATTTCCAGGCGGATATCAAAGACCAGATGAAGCTGGTGCCCGAAGGGATCGAAGGCCAGGTGCCGTTCAAGGGTCCGGCCAAGGATGTCATCCATCAGCTGGTCGGCGGCGTGAAGGCCGCGATGGGCTATACCGGCAGCGCCACGATCAAGGATTTGCAGGAACGCGCGCGTTTCGTGCAGATTACGAACGCGGGGCTTTCGGAAAGCCATGTTCATGACGTGACGATCACGCGGGAAGCGCCCAATTATCCGACGCGCTGATCCGTCACTTATTCCCCTCCCTTCTAGGGAGGGGTTAGGGGTGGGTAGCCTCCGAAGGAGGCTCGCTTCGCTCGCACCCACCCCCGGCCCCTCCCTTGAAAGGGAGGGGGGAGGAATGGCATGACACCCTCTGCGCGCATACAGGCCGCTATCGATCTGCTCGACGCCATCATCGCGTCGGCGCGCGATGGCGGGCCGGCGGCCGATACGCTGATCGCACGCTATTTCAAGGAACGGCGCTATGCCGGGTCGCGGGATCGGCGGGCGGTGCGCGATCATGTCTATGACGCGATCCGCCGCGCAGCCGAGCGACCGGAGACGGGGCGCGAGGCGATGATCGGCGTGGCGGAGGCGCGGCCGGATGTCGCGGCCTTGTTCGACGGATCGACCCATGCGCCGCTGCCGATCGAGCCGGGCGAATTGGGCGCGCAGGCGGGCGCGGTGCCGGCCTGGTTGCAGCCTCTGCTGGCCGCGCCGGTGGAGCAGGATGCGCTGCTCGGCCGGGCGCCGGTGGATGTGCGCGTGAACCGGTTGAAGAGCGATCCCGCCGTCGTCGCGCCGATGCTGCCCGATGCCGTGGCGATCGCGGGACTGAGCGACGGGCTGCGGCTGCCCGAAGGCTATCCGATCGAGCAGCAGGCCGCCTGGGCCGACGGGTTGGTCGAGGTGCAGGACGCCGGGAGCCAGTGGATTTCGGCCGCCTGTGACGCGCAGCCGGGCATGACGGTCGTGGATATGTGCGCGGGCGCGGGTGGCAAGACGCTGGCGCTGGCCGCGGCGATGGCCGGTCAGGGCACATTGATCGCGGCGGATACGATCCGGTCGCGGCTGGCCCGGCTGGAGCCGCGCGCGGCGCGGGCGGGCGCGACCTTCATCGAAACGCTGCTGCTGGATCAGAGTCATGAGGCGCGGGGCCTTGAGAGCCTGCGCGGCAAGGCGGACGTGGTGCTGGTCGATGCGCCCTGTTCGGGCACGGGCACCTGGCGGCGCAACCCCGAAGCGCGATGGCGGTTGACTCAGGCGCGGCTGGATCGGCTGGTTGGCGAACAGGCGCGGATATTGGATTTCGCGGCACCCTTGCTGGCGCCGGGCGGGCTGCTGGTCTATGCGACCTGCGCGCTGACCGACCGGGAAGGACGGGGGCAGGTGGATGCCTTCCTGCGCCGGCATGATGGTTGGAGTGCCGAGCCGATCGACCTGCCCGTGGGGCGCGCGCATGGCGAGGGTCTGTTGCTGACGCCGGGGCATGACGGCAGCGACGGCTTCTTCTTTGCGCGGCTGCGCCGGGGGGCGTGAAACAGGCCATGGACAAGCGCCCGCAAAATAGCGACACTTGTTCCGAATTAACGCCTGAAACATGGCTGGAGATAGTAATGCGTTTTACCCCCGCCTCGATCGCGCTTGCCGTCGTTCTGACCACCGTGTCGAGCGTGGGGCTGAGCCAGAAGCCCGATAGCCAGATCAGCCCGCAGTCGGTGGAATGGCAGAAGGCGGGCGAAGCCGCGCACAAGGCCGGCAATCTGGAAGGTGCGACCGATGCGCTGGAAAGCGCGCTGGCGATCGACCCGCGCAACCGCGCCGCCTTCGTCGAACTGGCTGAGGTCGCGCGCGCGCAGGGGCTTCAGGGCAAGGCGATCCGGCTCTACAAGGAAGCGTTGCTGCTGGATCCGACCGATATCGTGGCGCTCGCCGGACAGGGCGAAGCGATGGTCGAAAAGGGCGCGATCGCCAAGGCGAAGGATGTGCTGGCGCAGGCGCAGGCCGTGTGCAAGGGCGACTGTGCGCCGGTCGGCAAGCTGGCCGCCGCGATCCAGAAGGGGCCGCCCGCTGTCGCGA
>Ga0209147_100984_pt1 | contig 12370 bp, 10 predicted proteins | sample AraplaCol_mLB_r2_FD_184278 | JGI IMG/M metagenome (GOLD analysis project Ga0209147, IMG submission 184278) | Arabidopsis root microbial communities from North Carolina, USA - plate scrape CL_Col_mLB_r2 (SPAdes) (version 2) | ecosystem: Host-associated > Plants > Roots > Endosphere | place: USA... | reverse complement strand
CGATCGCTCCCCTCCTCCGACTGAACCTGCGCCTGGGCCTGGCCCGCAAGGGCACTGCCCGCCAGCAACAGGGCGGTGAAAGCGATCCTCATATATTTTCCCCCTTTTCCGGTCGTTCGACTCGATATATCCGGCCGTATATAGCGAAATATTTCGGAGGGAAGCCCCAGATGCCATTCAGCGCCCCGTTCCAGCGCCTCGCGCCGGCCGCCATCGCCGCGCTTCTCTGCACCGCGCCCGCCGCTGCGCAGATGGACCATGCGCCCGCCCAGTGCGTCGCCCCGGCGGATCTGCCCGCGCCAATGGCCTCCTGGCGCAATCCGGTCGCTTTGAAGGCCGCCGCCGATGGCAAGGGCGCCGCGCGCGCCATGCTGACGCCGGGCCGCACGGTGTCGCTGGCGCTGCTCCCCACGCCCAAGGTCGCCTATCCGGTGCGGCCGGCCAAGCCGGGCGGCAGCGTCAGCCATGGCGGATTGGCCAGCTTCACAGTCAAGGAAGCAGGCACCTGGCGCGTCGCGCTGGGATCGGGCGCCTGGGTCGACGTGATCAGCGATGGTCAGGCCGCGACCTCGACCGCCCATGGTCATGGACCGGACTGTTCGGGCATCCGCAAGATGGTGGATTATGACCTGAAGCCCGGTCGCTACACGCTGCAAATCGCGGCCAATGGCGAGGACAGCCTGACCCTGCTGGTGACGCGCCTGCCGTGAAGCCCCTGCTGCTGGCGGCCGCATTGCTGATGCTGGTCGCGGCCGGCAAGCCATGGCGTTGGGATCTGCCGGCCGGGGTGGACGCCCCGCCCGTGCCCGCCGACAACCCGATGAGCGCGGCCAAGGTCGAACTGGGCCGCCGACTCTTCTATGATGCGGATCTGTCGGCCGACGGCACCATGGCCTGCGCCGCCTGCCATGAACAGAAACGCGGCTTTGCCGATGGCAATGCCACCCGGCCGGGCGTGCATGGCGATCCGGGCCGGCGCAACGTGCCGGGGTTGGCCAATGTCGGCTGGCTGTCGCCGCTGACCGCCGCCGACCCCAGCCTTACTCGGCTGGAGGATCAGGCGCTGGTGCCATTGCTGGGCACCCAGCCCGTCGAAATGGGCATGACGGGTCGGGAAACGGAATTGCCGCGCCGGCTGGGCGCCGATGCCTGTTATCGCACCATGTTCGCCCGCGCCTTCCCGGCGGAAAAGGGGCGGATCGACACGCGCACGGTCACCGCCGCACTCGCCGCCTTCCAGCGCACCTTAATCGCGCGCGACAACCCCTATGACCGGTTCCGCCGGGCCGAAGCCAGCATCCCCGCCGCTGCGCAACAGGGCCTCCGCCTGTTCGACCGGCATTGCGCCGCCTGCCATGGCGGGCAGGATATCACCGACCTGCGCTATCATGGCTTCGAACCCGCAGAGGCGCGCGACCCCGGCCTCATCGAAAAGACCGGCCGGGCGGCGGATGCGGGCCTTTTCCGCACAGCATCGCTGCGTAACGTCGCCGTCACCGGTCCCTGGTGGCATGACGGGTCGGCCCGCAGCATGACCGACGCGATCCGCCGCCATCGCCTGCCCATATCCGAAGATGCGATGCCCCCGATCGCTGCGCTCCTCGAGCAATTCACGGACGTTATTTTCCTGACCGATCCACGCTTCGCCATGCCCGATCACGCCTGCGGGAAGCGGCTATAACACCCGACCCTAATTATATTTCAAATAGTTAGGCCACATGCTTCCATATGCAAATATCATTTCACATTTCAGAATATTTCATATACACGTAAAGTCATCGATCGATCACCGCACAGACCAGATAAGCGGGACGGTCATAGGACAGGAGGAGAGGATATATTCGCTGTGACAGGCGAAATAGATTCACAACCATGATCATGATGTGAACAGTCGTCGTTCGGCGGATCATTATGATGATCACTGATACACCCAAAAAATGCTCCGCTTGCATAGTTGATGATTATATCAATAGCGTCGAGCCTGACTTTCTGACCGTTGCCATATCAGGATAATAAAACGGCAGAGTTTTAACTATATTGTATCACAAGCATACAAATGGGGAGGATATTATGACCAATAAGCAGATATTATTCGGCGCCAGCCTGGCCGTATTGGCCGGCCTTGGCGCAACGCCCGTCGCATCGGCCCAGGATGCCGTGCCGCCTGCCGCGTCGGACATCATCGTCACCGCCCAGTTCAAGTCGCAAAAGCTGCAAGATACGCCGCTCGCCATCACGGCCCTCAATGGCGAAGCGCTGGAAGCGCGCGGCCAGACCAATATTTCCGAAGTCGCGGCCCAGACGCCCAACGTCACGCTCGCCCCGCAAAACGGCTATCTTGGCCCCGGCATCATCGCCTTCATTCGCGGCGTGGGCCAATCCGACCCCAATTTCGCGCTCGAACCGGGCGTGGGCATGTATATCGACGACGTCTATCTGCCGACGCTGACCGGATCGCTGCTGGACCTGATGGACCTCGACCGGGTCGAAATATTGCGCGGGCCGCAGGGGACGCTGGCCGGCCGCAACTCGCTGGGCGGGTCGATCAAACTCTATTCGGTCAAGCCCAAGGGCGACGGCAGCGGCATGCTGGAAGCGACCTATGGCAGCTACAACCGCATCGACCTGCGCGGCTTCATCGATCTCAAACTGGCCGAAAACCTGTTCCTGCGCGTGTCCGGCGCCAGCAAGAACCGGGACGGCTATGTCAAGCGGCTCGACTATGCGCTGACCCATCCGGGTTCCAATGTGCCGACCCAGGCGACGGATGCCGATCCGGAGCTGGGCACGCTGGGCGGGCAAAGCTTCATCGCGACCAAGGCGGCGCTGCGCTGGTTGCCGACCGACAATATCGAAATCAACGTGTCGGCCGATTATACCCGCCAGCGCGACGAAGCCGGCGCCAGCGTACTGATCTTCGCCAACAAGGCCGGTACCTTCCCCGGTCCCAGCGCGACCGGCGGACCGCGCCCCTGGCTGGCCGGCGTCAACGGCGCGCCGGTGGCGCTCAACTGCGCCTTCGTCGCTTTCGGCGTCAACAGCTGCGACACGCCACCGTCGGGCTACAACAAGAAGTTCATCAGCTACGCCACCTTCACCGACAATGCGACGCGCGACGGACAGATGGCCTACAAGCCATTGTCGCTCGACCCGCATTCGGACCTCGACAATTATGGGTTCGCTGGCACGATCGACTGGACCATCAGCGACACGCTGTCGCTGAAGTCCGTCACATCCTACCGCCATTATGAGGCCGACTGGTCCTTTGCCGAAGGTGCACCGGTCCAGTCGTCCATGTTCGAACAGCAGCAGAGCAACACCCAGTGGAGCCAGGAATTGCGCCTGAGCGGCACCGCGCTCGACCGCCGGCTCGACTATACGGTGGGCGGCTTCTACTTCGACACGAAGGGCAAGTTTACCGGCCGTATCGACCTCAACTATGCCGGTATCGACTTCCTCCACGGCCCAGATCCGACGCCCGCCAAGAACAAGGCATTGTTCGCCAATGTCAGTTTCAAGCCGGTCGACGCGCTGACGTTGACGGGCGGCATCCGCTCGTCATGGGACGAGAAGGATTATGGCTATGTCCGCCGCAATCCGGACGGCACGGCGATCCAGGGGCCATGCGCCTTCTTCCTGGGCGCGCCGACTGCTGGCCCAACGGGCGTGGGCAATGCGCCCAACTGCCTGCTCTTCGGCCTCAATGGGCTGGGCGCCCATTTCAAGTCGCAGCGGACCGACTGGCGCATCGCGGCGGACTATCGCTTCTCGCCCGAATTCATGATCTACGCTCAGGTGTCGACCGGCTATCGCGCGGGCGGCGTCAATCCGCGCCCCTTCTACCCCAGCCAGGTTCGCCCCTTCTCGCCCGAAACCATCACCGCCTATGAAGCGGGGTTCAAGTCCGACCTGTTCAATCGCATGCTGCGCTTCAACGTCTCGGCCTTCTTCAACGATTACAAGAATATCATCCTGACCGTGTTCAATTGCCCGACCGATGCGGGCGCGGAAGGCACGCCCTGCCTTCAGCCCACCAATGTCGGGTCGGCGGACGTCAAGGGCATAGAGTTCGAAACGACGATCCGGCCGACCAGCCGCCTCAGCTTCGATGGATCGCTCAGCTATCTCGACTTCGAATATACGTCGCTGGGCAGCGCCAATACCGGCGTCACGCTGGACATGGTGCCGCCCTTCACGCCCAAATGGAAATGGAATGCCGGCGCGCAATATGATGTGCCGGACGTGCTGGGCGGGGAATTGAGCTTCCGTCTGGACGGCAGTTACCAGTCCCATATCTATGTCGACGCGATCAACACGGACGCGGCCACCGTGTCGGCCACGGCCACAGGAGCAGGCGGCGGCGCATTGCCCACCTTGGTCGCGACCAGCCGGATCGACGGCTATTTCCTGGCCAATGGCCGCGTCACCTGGCGCAGCGGGGACGATGGCTGGAGCGCATCGCTGGAGGTGCGCAACCTGACCGACAAATATTACTTCACCTCGATGAACACCAATTTCAGTTCGGTGGGCGTCCTGTCCGGTGCGCCGGGCCTGCCGCGCACCTGGGCGGTGACGCTCAAGAAGCAGTTCTGATCGATTGATCGGCGGCGCGGTCTTTCCCCGCGCCGCCCTTTTTCACGAGGGTTTCCATGATCCGCTTGTCCCTGCGCCTGCTGGCGCCAATGATGCTGACGGCCATAGCCATGCCATCGCCCGCCGCCAATCCGACCGACATTCCCGCCGATCCCGTCATTCAGATGCGCGAACATTGGCTGGATGCCGACATCAATGCCTTCAACTTCCGCCATTCGGCCGATATGTTCGAAACCCGCGCCGTGCCGCATGGCGACGCCGTCCGCGCCTTGCCCGATGGCCGGACGATCACCCCGCCCCCTTTCCAGCTGAACGGCGTCACCCGCAGCTATGACGACTGGGCGCGCCGCACCTATACCAATGCGATCATCGTTCTGCGCGATGGCAAGGTCGTGTTCGAAGACTATCGCAACCGATCGCATCCGTCGGATCGCTTCATCTCCTTCTCCATGGCCAAATCGATCACATCGCTGCTGATCGGTATCGCTCTGGACCGGGGTAAGATCGCTTCGCTCGACGATCCGGCCGGCAAATATGTCCCCGAATTGCGCAAGGGCGCCTACGGCGACGTGACGATCCGTCAGTTGCTCCAGATGCGATCCGGCGTCGACTATGACGAACGCTATGATTTCGGCGAGAAGCCCAGTGTCGCCGCGCTGATCCACCGCCACGCCATCATCCTCAATGAAGAACGCTTCGCCGATCGCGCCACGACCATCGCCCGCGCCGCAAAGCCCGGCAGCCGCTTCAACTATGCGACGCTGGACACCGCCGTACTGGGCTGGGTGCTGGAACGGGCAACCGGCCAGTCGCTCGCCGCCTTCTCCGCCGCGAACCTGTGGCAACCCGCCGGCATGGAGGGCGACGCCTTCTGGATCGCCGACGGGCCGGAGGGCAAGGGGCGCGAATTGTCCGGCATGGGCTTCAACGCCACCTTGCGCGACTATGCGCGGCTGGGTCAGCTGATGCTGGACGATGGCCTGCGCGACGGCAAGCCCGTGCTACCGCGCGGCTGGATGAAACAGGCGACCAGCATGATCCCCTTTGCCCAGCCCACGCCCTTTGGCGGGCGCGGTTACGGCTTCCAATTCTGGCAACTGGACGATCAGCCGGGCGCCTATACCGCGCTCGGCCTCGCGGGACAGTTCATCTACGTCCATCCGCAAAGCCGCACGGTGATCGTGAAGCTGAGCCATTACCCCCTGCCCGAACCGCCCCATGTGATGGAAGAGACGCTGGCCTATTTCCATCAACTGACCGCGCCCTGATCAACCCCGGCCTTCCTGCCGCAGCGTATCGGCGAATTGTCCGGCCCGTGCCTGCAGCTGCGCGGAACGGTCGCGCAATTCGCCCGCTGCGGTGGTGACCGCGCGGGCCGTGCGCTCGGACGATCCGATCACCCATTCCAGCTGGCGGATCGCCGCATCGGTATCGGTCATGCGCGCCTTGGTGCCCATCACCGCATCGCGAATTTCGCCTGCGACCAGCGATTGATGGTCCAGCGCGGCGCGCGACGATCCGGTGACGCGCGCAATCTCCCCCACCAGATCGCGCACCGCATGGACGCCCGACGTCGCGGTCTGCGCCGTGTCCTGCATCATGCGCAGCACGGCGGTGATCGATGCGGTCGACTGGCTGGTCAGCTCCGCCATCTGGCGCACTTCATTGGCGACGATGGCGAAACCCTTGCCGCTTTCTCCCGCCCGCGCCGCCTCGATCCGGGCGTTGAGCGCCAGCGTATTGGTGCGCGCGGCAATCCCGGCCACGGACGACACCACCGCTTCGACGGCGACCGTGTTGGCGCTCAGGTCCGCCAGCCGCGCGACCAGATCGTCGATCGTCCGTTCCGCCCGCCGGGTCGAGGCGACCGCCGCACTGACATTGCCGTCCAGGCTGACGGTCGCCTCACTCAGCGCTTGGTTGCCGTCGACCACGATGTCGATCGATTCGGTCGAATGATATGCGGAACTGGCGACGATCGCGGCCGCGTCGCGCCCGGCTTCGGCGCCGCGTTCCAACTCCCCCGATTGCCTATTCAGCGCCGTCGCGATTTCCAGCATCGGCCGCAGCACGCTATCGAAATCCTGCTCGAACAGCGCCAACGTCGCCAGCGATCGCGTCCGCCCCTCTTCCTTGCGCCGCTCGCGCTCTTCATCGCGCTCCTCGGAAACACGCACCACCGCCTGCTCCTGCTCGCGCAGTCGTGCCATCAGCGCCTGCGCCTCCCGCTCCGCCTGCATCGACAGGTCGGTCGCGCGGCGGCTTTGCTCCGCCTGCATCTGCGCCTCCGCCTGCCTGTCCAGCAACAGCTGGTTCAATCGTCGGGCCAGCAGATATTGGGCCAGCCCCACAAGCGCCGTCACGACCACCAGGCCCAGCGCCAGCAACCAGCCATGTTGCAGCATCGCCGTGCCGGGACGGCGCGGGGTCCAGCTGATATAGCCTGTCACCGCCGGTTCGGCGAACAGGTCCAGTTGCGGCCCGTCCACGCCATCGATTCCCGTTTCCCAGCGCAAATGATCGATCGCCATCGACTGGCCGATATCGTCCAGCAGGCGGCCGGCAACCGGCTGCAACCAGATCAGATAGCGTTTGGGATCGCGATCGTCCCTTATCCTGCCGTCGGTCGGACGGATCCGCGCCACGCCCAGAAAATAGGGCTGTCTTTCGTACAGGATATGGCTGATGATCGGCGTATCGGTCCGGTCCGCCGCCCGATAGAGGTCCGGCAGGTCGGCGCCGCGCAATGCCTGCAACGACGGCTTTTCACCCTTGTCCCAATAGCTGTAGAAAACATGGTTGGCGGCATCGCTGACATAGATGCCCCGCATCGGCATGGTGAAGGATTTCCACACACCCGGCCCGACATTATCGTTGGTCCACACCGGATCGACGGTCCGCACCATATGCGCATAAAGCTCGTCCCACAGCGCATAGCCTTTCAGCCAGCTGCGGAAATTCTTCGCCTTCGCGTCGATCGCCGCCTCGACCGCCTTGCTCGTATAGGCGATCTCGCTGCGATCCTCTTCCCGCGCCTGATGGATCCCGAACAGCAGCAGCAATCCGATCAGCAACAAGGCCGCCAGCGCGTAGCTGCTCAGGATCTTCGCCGGAAAGGAGAGATACGCCAGCGGCCGACCCGGATAGGAAGTCTTGAAATGCAACGGGCCAAACTCTCCAATGTTTGGCCATGCTGTAGCGCAAGATCGTAAATAAGCCTTTAGTGCTCGCACCCGAACAAGATGAAGCGTGCGGGGTTTTTTCTTAGCCGCGCCCGACAAAGGGCATGTTGGTCGCCATCAGCGTCATGAACTGCACATTGGCCTCGGGCGGCAACCCGTCCATATAGGCGACCGCTTCCCCCACTTGGCCCACGTCCATCACCGGTTCGGGCATGCGTTCGCCATTGGCCTGCGGCACGCCGAAGGACATGCGATCGCCCATGGCGCTGCTGGCATTGCCGATATCGATCTGGCTGCACGCGATGCCATAGGGTCGCCCGTCCAGCGCGGTCGATTTGGTGAGGCCGGTCACACCATGTTTGCTGGCGGTATAGGCGATCGAATCCGGGCGCGGGCTATGCGCGGAAATGGAGCCATTATTGATGATGCGCCCGCCCTGCGGGCTTTGCGCCTTCATCGCGCGGAACGCCGCCTGAAGACACAGGAACGCCCCGGTCAAATTGGTGTCGATCACCCGGCGCCAGTCGCTTTCTTCCAGCCTGTCGATCGGCACGTCGACCACATTGACGCCCGCATTGTTGAACAGCAGGTCGACCCGGCCGAACGCCGCGACCGTGGCGTCGAACAGCGCCGTGACGCTCGCCGCATCCGTGACGTCGGTGGGCATGGTCAGATGTCCCGTGCCCTCCAGCAACGCCAGCGTCTCCGCCAGCCCCTCCGCGCGCCGTCCGGCCAGCGCCAGTCGATAGCCGCGCCGGTCGAGCGCGATCGCCACCGCCCGGCCGATCCCGCTGCCCGCGCCGGTGATGACGGCGACGCGCCCGGTCATTTCAGGGCGCTCGGCAGCGGCGCACCGGCCAACAGCGCATCCACATTGGCCAGCACCAGATCGGCCATCGCCTTGCGCGTTTCGACCGTGCCGCTGGCGATATGGGGCGCAAGCACCGTGCGCTCGCTGGCGATCAGGCCAACGGGCACGACCGGCTCGTCCGCCACCACGTCCAGCGCCGCACCGGCGATCGTACCGCGATCCAGCGCCGCCACCAGCGCATCCTCATCCACCACGCTGCCCCGCGCGACATTGACCAGATAGCCCTCCGGCCCCAGCGCCTCCAGCACCGACGCATCGATCAGGCCGCGCGTCTCCTCCGTCGCGGCGCAGGCCAGCAGCAGTACGTCGCTGTCCCGCGCCAGCACATGCAGGTCAGGCTCGAACCGATAGGGCGCATCCTTGGGCATGCGGCCATGATAGGCGATCGGCCCGAACGCCGCCAGCCGGTCCGCCGTCGCCCGGCCGATATGGCCCAGCCCGACGATGCCGAAGCGCCGCCCCGTCACCTTGCGCTTCAGCGGAAAGCCTTCCTCCAGCCAGCGCCCGTCGCGCACGAAGCGGTCGGCAGCGGCAAGCCCGCGCAGCAATCCGATGGTCAGGCCGACTGCCAGGTCGGCGACATCGTCGGTCAGCACGCCGGGCGTCGTACTGACGGCGACGCCCCGACCCTGCGCATAAGGGACATCGACCTTGTCGAAACCCACGCCGTTGATGGCGATCAGCCCCAGCGACGGCAGCGCGTCGATCAGATCGTTGGTGCAGCCCAGATGCCCGCCGGTGACGACGACATTGGCACTATCGGCCTGTGTCGCCAGCCACGCGCGCTGCGCCGCTTCGTCCAGTTCGAACCAGCGCACCACCGGGCCACGTTCGGCCAGTTGCGCCTCCAGATACTCCGACAGCGGGCAAAGCTGCAACGCGACCTGTTTTCCCATGATCCCGTTTCCCCTTTAGATGACGGACAAGATGCCGCCATCGACATAGATGGTCTGGCCGTTGACGAAATTGGATGCGGACGACGCGAGGAACACGGCCGCGCCGTGCAGTTCCTCCAACTTGCCCCAGCGGCCGGCCGGCGTGCGCTGACACAGCCAGGCGTCGAACACCGGATCTTCCACCAAAGCCTTGTTCAGCGGCGTGTCGAAATAGCCCGGCCCGATCGCGTTGACCTGAAGCCCGTGCCGCGCCCAGTCGGCGCACATGCCCTTGGTCAGATTCTTCACCGCGCCCTTGCTGGCGGTATAGGGGGCGATGCCGGGGCGGGCCAGTTCGCACTGGACGCTGCCGATATTGATGATCTTGCCATGGCCGCGCGCGATCATGTGCGGCGCCATCGCCTTGCTGACATAATAGACGCTGTCCAAATTGGTCGCCATCAACGCGCGCCAGTCATCGTCGTCAAACGTGTCGAGCGGCGCGCGGCGCTGGATGCCGGCATTATTGACCAGGATGTCGATCGCCCCGACATCTGCCTCGATTTGCGCAATGCCGGCGTTGACCGACGGCTGATCAGTGACGTCGAACAGGCTGGTCGCGACCGCGATGCTCTGCGCCGCCAGTTGTGCCGCCGCTTCATCCAGCGCCGCCTGGCTGCGACCGTTCAGCACCACGCGGGCACCGGCCTGCCCCAGCGCCGTGGCGATCGAAAAGCCGATACCGCGCGCCGCGCCGGTGACGAGCGCCGTGCGCCCTTCGAGAGAGAAAAGGGTCATGTGGGAAACCTCCATACTTGCCCTAAGCGTATAAAGTGACCGGTCACATTGCAATCGGCAATTTTCATTTTCTCTTGGCTCATAACATCATTGCGGCACGATGTGACAAATGATATCGGTCCCATCAAAGGAGAGACTCATGCTGGCTGCGATATGTCATGGGAAGAAGGATTTGCGGGTGGAATCCCGTGTCGAGCCGGCGCTGGCCGCCGATGAGGTCCGGGTCGGCGTCGCCTATGGCGGCATTTGCGGGTCGGACATGCACTATTATCATCGCGGCGCCGTGGGCGATTTTGCGGTGCGCGAGCCGATGGCGCTGGGCCATGAGATTTCCGGCGTCGTGCTGGAGGTCGGATCGGCCGTCACCCATGTCGCACCGGGCATGAAGGCGGCGCTGGACCCCAGCCGCCCCTGCCTCACCTGCGACTATTGCCGCGCCGGCCGCATGAACCTCTGCACCGACATGGTCTTCCTGGGCAGCGCCGGCCGCTTCCCCCATGTGCAGGGCGGCTTTGCACAGACGCTGATCCTGCGCGGGGATCAGATCATCCCGGTTCCGGCCGATGCCGACCTGCTCGCCCTGTCGGTCGCCGAACCGCTGTCGATCGGCCTCCACGCCGTCAACCGCGCCGGCCCGCTGATGGGCAAGCGCGTCATCGTCACAGGCTCCGGCCCGATCGGCCTGCTGACTGCGCGCTGCGCGATCCATGCCGGCGCGATCGAGGTGGTCTGCACCGATGTCGAGGATGCCGCGCTTGCGGTCGCGCGCGACCGCATGGGCGCCACCCGCACCATCAACGTCGCGACCGATCCCGACGCGCTGGCCACCTATGCCAGCCCCGCCGGTCATTTCGACGTCGCGTTCGAAGCATCAGGCGCGCCATCCGCCCTGCTCTCGCTCTTCCCCATCGTTCGGCGCGGCGGCCGCATCGTGCAGGTCGGCATGCTGCCCCCCGGCACCGCCCCCATCCCGGTCAACCCGCTGCAATCGCGCGAGATCGAGTTCGTCGGCGCCTTCCGCGCCAATGGCGAGTTTCGCCTGGCCGTAGACCTGATCGTCAGCGGCGCGATCGACGTGTCGCCGATCCTGTCGGGCACCTTCCCGCTCGAACGATCGGTCGATGCCTTCGAACAGGCGGGCGACCGCTCGCGCTTCGTCAAACTGCACATCGCCATCAACGAGGATATCCTGTGATCACACGCACCGCCATTTTCGAAGGTACGATCAAGCCGGGTTTCGAGGATCGCTTCCGCGAGGAAGTCCGCACCCGCCTCGCCCCGCTCTGGGGCCAATTCCCCCATGGCAGCAACGTCCGCCTCTTCTTCGTGGATCAAGTCGATGAAGGCGCGCCGCCGATCGCGATGATGCAGCAGGTCGATTATCCGTCGCTCGCCGCACTGGACGAAGCACTCGCCTCCCCCATCCGTACCCAGGCCCGCGCCCTGACGCTGGAATTGCTGGAGATGTTCGAGGGGCGTTTCTACCACGTCATCAGCGGCGGCAACGCAGTGGCCGCCACCGCCTGACGCTGATATGCGACACGGATAGCAGCCATCAGGAAAGCCCCGCCCATGAGCCGTCCCCCCCGCGAAACCGCAGTCGCCGCCGAGCCGAAACCCGGCCGGCGCGCGTCGCAACGCCCGACCATCCGCGACGTATCGCGGCTGGCCGGCGTGTCGCGCATGACGGTATCGCGGGTGCTGAGCGATCCCGAACTGGTCCTGCCGACCACGCGGGACAAGGTGCTGAAGGCCGTCGCTGATCTCGGCTACGTTCCCGACAAGACGGCGGGCAGCCTTTCCAGCCGCCGCACCGGCTTTATCGCATTGATGCTGCCGACGTTGACCAACGCCAATTTCGCGGCGGTCGCCCATGGCCTGACGGAGGCGCTGCGGGAGGCCAATTATCATCTGCTGATCGCCTATACCGACTATGACATGGCGGAGGAGGAACGGCAGCTTTTGAACCTGCTCGCCCGCCGGCCCGAAGCGATCGTGCTGACCGGCGCGATGCACCGGCGCAATGCGTCGCGCATGCTGATGGCGGCCGA
>Ga0209147_100981_pt1 | contig 12419 bp, 14 predicted proteins | sample AraplaCol_mLB_r2_FD_184278 | JGI IMG/M metagenome (GOLD analysis project Ga0209147, IMG submission 184278) | Arabidopsis root microbial communities from North Carolina, USA - plate scrape CL_Col_mLB_r2 (SPAdes) (version 2) | ecosystem: Host-associated > Plants > Roots > Endosphere | place: USA... | reverse complement strand
ACTAGATGTTGCAAGATATTCTTTCATTGTCGCTAATGGTTTACCTTCTAAAGCTAAAATACGTTCTGCTAACTCATCAATATACGTTCCAGCTTCATTATAAAACTCTTCAAATTTCTCATGTAATGTAAAGAAGTGTGGCCCTGTCACATACCAGTGATAATTATGTAATTTAACATATAACACATTCCAGTTTGCTACCTGCTTGTTTAATACTTCAACAACATTTGTTTTCGTACTCATACAATCACTCCTCTTATCATTTGGTAATGTTTATCTTTTAATAACTTAATTACATTTTACCATACATTCCCTTTCCTTTCGAACAATTGGCTTATATGTAACAAAGTTTTAACACCTTTAATGCTTCCCTAATATCATTTAATTCATGTATTTTTTCAACCACTTCATACGTCTAATTGTCCAAGCTCATACATATGCATAATAGTACATCAAGCTCATCATAGTAGAAAGAGGGATAACATGGACAATCAACAATGGCAAGTAGCAAAGAAAGTAGCTGCTACTTATATCGGAACTGTCGTTGGAGCTGGATTTGCTACTGGACGAGAAATTGTTGAATTTTTCACAGTGAATGGATTATACGGGACAATTGGCATATGTGTAAGTGGATTTTTTTTTATTTGGCTTGGCACAAAGATGATGTTACTTTCATCACAAATCGGGGCATTTTCAGCGCAAGAATTTAACAAATATTTATTTGGGGATGTATTTGGGAATGTTGTAAACACATTATTATTACTCGTTTTATTCGGCGTAACGAGCGTTATGTTATCAGGGGCTGGTGCAGTATTTGAAGAGCAACTTCGCTTACCAAGACAACTCGGTATTCTCATTACAGTTATCGCTTGTCTCATTATAAGTAGCCGCGGGTTACAAGGTGTTTTTGAAGTAAATACACTTGTCGTACCTATTATGATGATTTTTATTATCGGACTTGCTATTACAACCTTTTTTCACGGTACACCTCCTATTAATAACACTATTCCTGCAGAGAGCTGGAATATGAAATGGATTACTAGCCCTATTACATATGTCGCCTTAAACCTTTCTCTCGCCCAAAGTGTTCTCGTCCCATTAGCCAGTGAAGTAAAGGATCGAAAAGCCATTTTTTTGGGTGGGATTTTAGGTGGTGCTGGACTTTCTTTAATTTTATTATGCAGCCATTTAGCAATCTTATCAGTCGATCAATTTTATCAATATAACATCCCAATGGCTGAAGTCATAAGAAGATTTAATGCAACTTTTCACTTCTTCTTCGTTCTCATTATTTTCGGTGAAGTTTTCACAACTTTAGTTGGTAATGTGTTCGGAATGACAAAACAGATGCAATCTATTACTGGGTGGAAAAATCACAATATTATTTTCTTCATTTTACTAATTAGTTATTGCTTTAGTTACATCGGTTACAGTGACTTACTTCACATTCTATATCCTATCATCGGATGGGTAAGTATTGTTATACTTCCAATCATTGCGTTTAAACAACTTCAAAAAACATAAAAAAGCATCCATGTTATTGGATGCTTTTTTATGTTCATTCACAATCATCACATACTTCCCAGTACGGTCCCATTTCTAATGCTAAATACGGCTTTAACTGCAACCGAATCATTCGACTAGGCATTCGTTCTAAAACAAATTGAATACCTTCTTCATCTTCGTCTAATTCAACTTTTGAAATCGTAATTTTTTGCATAGTCGTAATGGGAATTCCATCTTTATATAAAGTGATTTTCACCTCATCGTATTCATTAAAATACAATTCGACACTCATTTGATTTTTCAGTATTTCATCACCAATTTTAAATGTATCATTTTGTTCTTGGATTATATATTTCCATCCGCCTCTATCTTCTTTCGGAGCTGTTTGAAATAATGTCTCCAAATCCTCGTATAGCATAAGATAACCCCTCTCTTACTAAAAAACGATGAGTATTTTATATACCCTTTATCTCTATCACTATCCATAGCTATTGTACCATATATCACCGTTCTTACCGTATTCATTTGCTTCATACACACTTATAAAATAACTAATTCTATCTCCATTATTATGTATATTACCTCATTACTCCATACACTCTTACAAGTTCAAATAACGACAGACTTTAATCCATGCAAATATTGTCTACTCTCCGCTTTTATTAGCTCACAGCATTCACACTTTTACATATAGTAAGACTACCACAAATAAAAAAGGAGAGTGACTTATACCACTCCCCTTAAAAGAACTTCCCTATAGCTGCTAAAACTAATACGATTATTAAAATTGCAAATAATAATGAGACAATGAAACTAAAAATAGGTAACGCTTTCTTTTCATTCTTCTTAAATAGTAACTTTAAACTAAGAAAAATATTTACTGGTACAAGTATAAAATAAAAATATTTAACAATTTGCACCGAGCTATTCGAAAGTGTTTTTAATATAAACACTTCAATTAGAAAAACAATAAAAAATGAAATACTTAGCCAAAATGAGACGTAACTAAGCCAAGAATGTCTTTTTGTCCCCCAATACACTCCCATAATACTCTCCTTTTATTTGTATTCTATAGGTTAATAATTATACACAAAGCTAACAAACACCTCTATTTTTCGACAAATATTATGCAAAATACCATTTTAAACGTCATAAAGGAAGTTTACATCTCCATTTGATTTTACATAATAAAACAGACTACCCTCTAGTGTCATAATGCTACTAGGGGGAGTCTGTTCTCTATTAAACTTTAAATCTCTCAATTAATACTTGCAATTCTTCAGCCATTTGAGATAGCGTACCCGCCGCTGATCCAATTTCCTCCATCGAAGCTAGCTGTTCTTCAGCTGAAGCCGCAACATTTTGTGTGCTTGTCGCATTATTTTGTGCTGTCATTGCAATTTGTCCTACTGAAATAGATACTTCATTTGCCCCTTTTGACATTCCATTAGCCGTTTCAACCATCGTCTTAATTTGATTAGCTATTTCATTTGTAGATTGTAAAATTTCAGCAAAATTTTGCTTCGTTTCATTTGCAATAACAAGTCCAGATTGAACTTCTTCATTTACATGATTCATTGATTTGACTGTCTTACCCATATCGTCTTGTATTTCGCCTATTAATTTACTAATTTCACTGGAAGATATGCTAGACTGCTCTGCCAATTTACGTACTTCATCTGCAACAATTGCAAAACCTCTTCCATGTTCACCAGCTCTTGCCGCTTCAATTGCCGCATTTAAAGCTAGAAGATTTGTTTGATCTGCAATGTTTTGAATTACTTCCAATATATCACCAATTTGTTTTGATTTATTATTTAATAACTGTATAACAGCATCTGATTGTGAAACCGATTCTGCAATAGACTGCATCTGGTTTACTGTTCTTCCTACTAGTTTCCCACCATCTTCTGCTTTTTCACGAGTATGAGCAGAAGCGATATTAATAGATGATGAACTATTTGCTACATGCTGAATTCCTTCCGTTACATCAAACAGTAACATAGCACCATTTTCTACGCTTGTTGTTTGCGTCGTTGCCCCACTTGATATTTCATCCATTGCTGTTGTAATTTGCTCAGTTGCTTCACTCGCTTGTCTTACACTTGCAGTTAGTTCTTCTGATGCTGCTGCAACATGTCCTGCCGAAGTGTTAATCCTTCCAATTAACGTCCGTAATGAATTTGTCATCTCGTTAAAACCTTTCGCAAGTTGACCAATTTCATCATTAGAATGAATTTCAATTGTTTGCGTTAAATCCCCTTCACTTATTTCTTTAGAAGTGATAACTAGTCTCTTTAAAGGCTTCGTAATTGAAAGTGTCACAAAATAAATAAGTACTCCACCTACTACTAACGAAATAAGCATAACAATTAACATATTATAAAATACAGGTTGAGCAGCTTCAATTACTTCAGTTGCGTACATCGTCCCACCAATTTTCCAACCTGTTTTTACGTTTGTAGCAAATACCATATTCTTTTCACTACCACCATAAGAATATGTAAAAGCACCATGATTATCTTCATAAATTTTCTTTGCCCAAGAATCAGCTGCTTTATCCCCTGATTTTTCTTGTGGATGAGCAATGATTTTTTGCTTTCCATCTAAAATGAAGGCATATCCTTTTTTACCAATATTGATTAACTTTGTTGTTTTTAATAAATTGTCTAAACTTAAATCTAGCGCAACAACCCCATTTTTATCTTCTGTTTGTTTTGCAATCGTTACGACAATATGTCCATTTCCTTTTGCCTTATATGGCTCGCTAACAACAATACCACCTTGTTTTGCCACTGCATCTTTATACCAAGGTCGTGTTGTTGGATCATAATCTGCTGCCATTTGTATATTTGGTTCCTGTACAAATTTCTTATCATTACCGGCAACATACACTTGTTCAACATCTATATTCAAATTGATATACTGAGATAATGTCTTTCTTAGCTCATCCTGATTATCCCCTTGATACATATTCCCTTGAATTACTCGTGCAAAGTTATTCACATCGTTAAATTTTGCTTCAATCATTTGATTGATTAAATTATCTAATATTTTTATATTATCGTTAGCACTACTCGTAATTTGTGATTCAAAATTCTTTTTAGCAGTTTGATAAGACATGCCCCCGATTATAGAAACGGCTGCAATTAAAATTACAAAGAATGAAATTAATAGCTTTTTTGCTACTTTCATATCACGAAACAAATTTAATAGTTTACCCATTATGAACCTCCTAATTTTCAAATTTAAAAGTTAAATTGAGTTAATTATGAATATTTCCCATTCCTTAATTATTATTTTCATAACCTATTATGGTGAATACTTTGTAAAGTTTAAACAATTAATTTCCCTTTGTCTATATATATGAATAATATTATTATAAAATTTACAAATAGAAAAAACCAAAGGGGCCCCTTTGGTTTTTACATTTTTTTATGTTGTTTAGAAATTTTCTTCCATTTATCACGCTCTGCTCTGGCAAGGATTGCATCTTGTTTCCTCATAAAATACGCCAGTTCTCTTTGTAATTTTTTATAGCTTTTCAAACGATCTATCGTAATAAGTCCGTTTTCAATTGCACTATACACCGCGCATCCTGGTTCATTCTCATGCTTACAATCACGGAAACGACATGTTGTCGCAAGTTCTTCAATATCAGAGAATGCTGTTTGAATCGCTTCGCTGCCTTCCCAAAGTTGCAATTCCCTCATGCCAGGCGTATCAATCACGAGAGCGCCACTAGGCAATTGGAATAATTCTCGATGCGTTGTCGTATGCCTCCCCCTACTATCCTCTTCACGTATATCTCCCGTTTTTGCTACATCAATTCCTATTAGAGCATTTAACAAAGTTGACTTTCCTACCCCTGATGATCCAACTAAAGCAATTGTTTTCCCTGAAGAAACGAATTGTTTCAACGAATCTATACCTGTATGCTCTAAACTATCAACAACGAAAATAGGAACACCAATTGCTATAGCTTCCGTTTCTACAATTTTCTCTTCCACATCATTACATATACTACTCTTTGTTAAAACAATAACTGGCATAGCGCCGCTTTCATACGCTAATAATAAATAACGTTCCATCCTTCTAACATTAAAATCATGATTAAGTGCATTCACTAAAAATAAATAATCTACATTTGCTGCTATAATCTGTTCTTCTGTTCTTGTTCCAGCCTCTTGTCTTGAGAAAGAGCTTCTTCGCTGGAAAATACGATGAATAATCGCTTTCTTTTCATCTTCTATTTTCTTTATATACACCCAATCACCAACTGCTGGATAATCGCCTTTCGTAATCGCTTCATGCCGAAACTTCCCAGACAGTTCTGCCATATATTCACCATCATTACAAATAATGCGATATATATGCTTATGCTCAAGTAAAATACGACCTACTTCATAATTTTTCTCTGTAACTTGTTCTTCAAAAAATGAATCCCAGCCAAAAGATTCTAAAATATTTTGATTCAAATAAATATCCTCCCTAGTGTGTACTAAGTGGAAGGATTGCGAATTACCTTATATAATATCGCCCTTTCCATCCACCTTTGTATTTGGTTGATTATTCATATAAGTTATTTTCGCCATAATACATCACCCCGTTCTTATTTTAATTATTCTCATTATATGGAATTCTCCTATAAAAAGCTACATTATTTTACGTAATTTTCAAATAACTTGTTTTTGAGCATTCTAATTTGTCCTCGATGACTAATTTCATCTTCTAGCACATGAAACCATAGATAGTGCTGGTTATATGCTACACCGTTAGACCACTTTCTTTCTGACATGAGCCACTCATCACCTTGTTCACTTAAATACTTCAGAGATTCTTCTCGAACACTTTGTAGAAGTTGTACATAATACTTTATTTCATGACCACGGATTGCTCTACCCGCTTCCCCTAAATACAGTGCATCTTCCCATATTTCTAATTCTTCTTTTGTAAAGTCACGATCTTGAAATGAAATAAGCTGATGAACTTTTTCAATAGCTGCTATATGCTTTAATAAGGCGCCAATTGAATTTCCGCTGCTTTGCATAATTAAATCTAATTGCTCAACTGATAAATTTTTTACTTCGCCTAATGTTACAGCTCTCGTATGCTCAAGCAGGCTTACTAATTCCCCTATTTTTTTTGTATAACCATCTACACTTCTTATTCGATAATCTATATTTATATCACGCACCCCTTTCTGCATTCATATTATTGTAAAAATGATTCATATAATAGACTGAAATATATCTAAATTTTCTGTTATAATTAATTTGAATACAAAATATACCCAAACAAACTTTCTCAATATGCTTATATGAAATATTAAAAGGAATCAATATAAAATAATCGAATCTTATTCACTAAAAGGAGTGGATTCGATGGAAATGTATCAATGGCTAACCGCTGTTCTCGTTGGTGGCATTACCGGCTTCGTTTCCCATCTAATCAATAACCAAGGTAAGTTATTGCTTCCACGCCGTTTGAAAACATTTTTTCATTTTGGATTTTTAACTGATATTTTTACTGGTAGCCTAGCCGCACTTCTTGGTCTCGTTTTATTCGATGTCACCGCAATAAAAGAAATTATAAAAGTATCCATTGTAACTGCTATTTCCGGCCAAACTTTTTTACTGCATCAAGCTCTTGGTGGCGAACAGGCTAAAAATACGCAAATTGGGAAAGCTGATGAGAAGATTCAAGAAATTGACAAATTATTGCGACGTTAGTGTATACTTTCTTTTAAAATTATTGTTATAATGAGAAATAAATATTTTCTATTGCGTCGTTTGTCAGGAGAAAGGGTGTTTCGTATGACAAAAAAGAAAATAGAAGATTTCTTAACAAACTCCGAAAAAGAGGAACTGCTAGAAAACTATAAATGTTTACGAGAAGCCCGCACAAAAAGCGAAGCTAACTATTTTGGCGAAGCAGTAAACCATCTATTAAATAAAGCAAAACAACGAATTATTAAAGATGTAGGTATACATGATGAAAATGCTGCAACTGTTCAATCAAAGAGAAAAGCACTGTTTTAGCTACATTAGCTAAAACAGTGCTTTTTATTACAATACTTTTCACATTACTTTCACATCTATTTCACAAATATAAGTAGTCCGATATGCTAAACTAAGTATATCCTTTTCCAAGGAACTATATGCCGATATATAAATCCCTATCTTTATAGGGATTTTTATTTTTTGATTCCTCATAACTTTGTTACAATACATTTCTTCTACTATTTCTATACTTTTAGTAACCACTTTAATTAAAAGCACATTCATGTATTCACACTCTTATTAATTCTGATTTGCGAAATATTTATACAAGCTTTATGATGCAATTCCTGTTTCACTATTTTCAGTAATTTTTTCACTTTTTCTAAACAAAAATAAAGCTCCTATATATAGTAACGCAGTAAAACTACCTATAAGTATAAAATTGTGAGATATTGCAAATAACATTCCAGCTATTGCCGCACCAATCATTTGACCAATGTACATAGAAGCATTTGCAAGCGCGGCTCCTGTTCCTCTTGCTACACTAGACATGTTTTGTAAGTGCCTCATCATTAATACAAACAAAATTCCTGTCACAAAAAATAAAGCAAAGAACAATAACTCCACCAATACAATGTTCTTTACATGAGGAAGTAATACATATAGCACTGCTGTAAATATAATTCCACCATAGAAAGAAAGGTTATAACCAATTTTATTTACGATTCTAGGACCAAAAATATTACCAATTAAATTTCCTAATCCTAATACGAGCATAGCTGTACCTACTTCATGAACTTGTAAGCCAAATTGAATGGAAAGCCATACACCAAAAAATGAAAATGCAGCAAAATTTCCGGTTTGAAAAACAAAGTATGCAAAATAAGAAAGTGAAACCTTTGAATCTGTAAGTAATTGTTTATAACGCTGTAAAATCGCTTTTTTATTTCCACCTATATGAACCGACTGTATTTCTGGTAATACAACATAAATAAGAATGACAAGTAGTGCTGATAATATACCAATGAAATAGAATGGAATTGTATAATGTATCGTTGCTAAATAAGCTCCCAGTGGCAGCCCTAAAATTTGAGAGATTGATAACCCTGCTGTTGCAACCCCAATTGCTTTCACAATTTGCTTCTTCTCTATAAGGAGCGGAATAGATGCCCACACTTGTGGAGATACAAAAGCTGCACTTACACCTGCTAAAAATCTAAATGTTAGCATCCATAAAAAACTCGGTGCAATTCCACAAAAAAACGTACTTATTGCAAAAAAACTCATACCTAGTACCATCACTTTTTTTCTGTTTAATCCATCTGATATAGGACCAGCCACAAGCGCAAATCCAGCATACCCTAAAGCATAAGAACTCACCATCCATCCTGACAACTCAGTTGAAACATGATACACCTGTTGTAATGTCGGCAACAGTGGTGAAATTAAGAAAGTATCTGTACCGATCATAAACATTATCATAAAAAATACAGCTAGTACTCTGTTCATTTAGACCTTCTCCTTATATAAACAGAGGGTACTCTCCCTCTGTTTAACTAATCTTCTAAAATAGATTGGATTTCTTTCATGACTCTTTCATTCAATGCAACATCTACCGCTTTCACACTTTCTCTTACCTGCTCTGCCCGCTTTCCACCAGGTATAACAGTATCAATCCCTTCTTTATTTAATAACCATGCTAACGCTAAATGAGACACTTCAATATCATTTTCTTTAGCTAGCCCTTTTAACTTATTCACTTTCTTAAAATTACTCTTATATGTATTTTCTTCAAATAGATTTACATTTTGACGCCAATCGACTTCATTTAATTTAAAATCTTCTGTATATTTTCCGCCTAATATTCCAAAAGCAAGAGGCCCATATGGAATAAATGAAATACCCGCTTCTATACAATACGGCAACAGTTCTTCCTCAGCTGTACGTTCTAACATATTGTATGGAGATTGTACAACATCTATATGACCATGTTGATTCGCCTCTTTTAATTGTTCTATGTTTACGTTCGATATTCCAATTGAACGAATTTTCCCTTCTTCTTTTAAATGAGTAAGCTCTCCGATTGAATCTATGTAACTTGTTTCAGGATTTGTAAAATGTAAATAATATAAATCAATATAATCAGTCTGTAATCTTCTTAAGCTATTTTCCACAGCATTCCTTAAATAACTTGGTTCATTGTTAATATAAGTTTCTCCATTTAACAACGGTTGAATTCCACCTTTTGTAGCAAGTATAAACTCATGACGTTTTCCCTTTAATACTTCTCCTACTAATTCCTCTGATCTACCGAAACCATATGAATCTGCTGTATCAAAAAATGTAATCCCTTGCTGAATAGCTTCTTCTACTAATCGCTTTCCTTCTTCTTCATTCACATCAGCATATAAATTATGTCCCCCTACTGCATTTGTACCTAAACCCAACTTTGAAATATTTAATCCTGCCTTTTGCAATTTTATATACTTCATTTTTTCTCCCCCTACATTTCTATTGTTCGAATATATTCGAACAATAGAAATATACCACTTTATATGTTATAGTGCAAATATCTTAACTTATACAAGTAGGTGAAATATGCGTACACTCTATCATCCAAATCGAGAAGAAATTCAATTTTCTTCTGTCTTATATGCACTTAGCGATCAAATTCGTTTACAAATTGTAAATATGTTACTAGAGAAAAATGAACAATCTTGCGGTGCTTTAAACATCCCTGTTGCAAAATCAACTTTATCTCACCATTTCAAAGTTTTACGTGAGTCAGGTGTTATGTACACGCGCCTTGAAGGAACACAACGTTTCATTTCAATTCGTGAAGAAGATTTAAATGCTAGATTCCCAGGTTTATTACAAGTTGTATTACATGCGACAGAGCCATATTAAAAAAACATCTCATATTCATATGAGATGTTTTTTTAATATGGCTATTCTTTTAATAAATCTATTAATCCATTCCCTTCAGATGTACGTTCGTACCCTAAAGGTACAGTTCTTTTAATGAGTTGTGCATATATTTCCGGCTCGGATAACTTTCGACCGTATTCTTTCTCACACTGTTTAATGAGCAAGGCGAGCGCTCCAGCAACATGCGGCGTCGCCATGGAAGTTCCACTTAACACAGCATATTTTCCTTCTGGATACGTAGATAATATTTCATCACCTGGCGCTACTAGATCAATTTCTTGATTTGAATTACTAAAACATGCAATCTTCCGCTCTAAATTAACGGCACCAACTTCAATTACCTCGGAGTACGCACCCGGAAAGTCTAGTTCCTCTGTTTCATCATCGCAATCTCCATTATTTCCAGCAGCACATACAACGAGAACATCCTGCTTTACCGCATTTTGAATTGCTTCATGTAATTCTGGAACATCTTGCGGACCACCAAGTGACATTGAAATAATTCTCACTTTCTCTTGATTCGGCCCTCTCCAATTTACAGCATAATGAATTGCCTCAATAATTTGCTCATAACTTCCAGAACCATCTCCCGCTAAAACTTTTAATACTAACATTTTAGCAAGTGGTGCAACTCCTAATACACCGACACCATTTTCAGTCGCGGCAATCGTTCCCGCAACATGAGTACCATGTCCGTTATTATCAAGATACACATTTGGATCAGCTTCATAATCTTTTGTGAAATTTCTTCCGCCGATAATACGATCTTTTAAATCTATATGATTAGTATCACACCCTGTATCTAATACGGCAACGACTACATCTTGCCCCTTCACACTCTTTTCCCATACTTGCGGAGCGTGAATCAGTTGTACACCTGGTGGAATTTCATTTACTTGTTCTACCACCTTATTTACGGTAAACGGAATCAATTGTATACCTTTTTGTTTATTCACTGTACTACTCATCGTAATCCCTCCTGAAAATGTATTATTTTCATTTCAGACCACTTTTGAATACGTGTAAATGTAACATTCGTTTTATTCTTTTTGTTTTCCTTCTTTTCAAATATTTCTCAACATCATTTACTACCTCTATAATACTTCTTTATTTTCCCTATGATTTGTAGGAAGTAACAACCCGAGTCGTTCAACTAATAACCAAAATAAGAGGACCAATTAATGGTCCTCTTACAGTCTTTTAAAAGAATGATATGTATTTGAAAAATAATATAAATTAAGACTAAACCTCACTCTTGTTTAAAAACTTTTCTATTTCTTTTACTAAATATTCCGCTCCCTCTATACCAACTGTAATATTTCCATTTGCTAATGTAATATTCTGCCCTGAAACATCACCTGTGATTTGGCAAGCATTGTAAGGTTGATATTTTTGTAAAATGATTTTATCTGCTTCTACAAAAATTTCAAGCGGTGATTTGATTTGTATTCCCAATACATCGCGTAATTCTTTAGGGATAACAATTCGTCCTAATTCGTCTACTTTTCGAATAACTCCTGTTGCTTTCATATTTCTCCCCCCTTACTCTCTATTAATTTTTTCACCTCGCTTTTTCCATTTTATCACTTTTTGACAATACTTGCCTCTTTTTAGAAAATTTTGTACTCGAGTTAAAAAAACACATTTAATGCATACGTAATCTCTCTTTCAATTGTTTTACATAACGGGATCTTATAAGTAAGAAGTATACAACTTGAATAACTATGAAAATACTTAATACAACTGTATTTTCTTTAAACAATGAGTACTCAAACATTTGCCCTAACGCCGTTAAGGCTACTGCTCCATGTAATGTTGCAACACCAATTGGAACGAAGAATAAAAGCGCCAATCGAATTGTAACTACCTTCGATAATTCCCTACTTGTCAATCCAACTTTACGAATCATTTCGAACAAACGAACATCATCCTCCAAATCGGAGAATAAACGGAAGTAAAGGAAACTTCCTGCGCAAACGAAAA
>Ga0209147_100976_pt1 | contig 12491 bp, 8 predicted proteins | sample AraplaCol_mLB_r2_FD_184278 | JGI IMG/M metagenome (GOLD analysis project Ga0209147, IMG submission 184278) | Arabidopsis root microbial communities from North Carolina, USA - plate scrape CL_Col_mLB_r2 (SPAdes) (version 2) | ecosystem: Host-associated > Plants > Roots > Endosphere | place: USA... | reverse complement strand
GTCGCGGCGGTCCAACTGCTCCTTCACTGGGGAGTCCTCTCCCGCGTTGCCGGTGATGAACAGGATTTCGTCCGCGAAACCGGAGATGCCCTCTACGACGTATCGCGCCGCGTTCTTTCGCAACTACTCGTGACACGTCGTGGCCCATCGACCGTCGGCGGCCAGACGCTCGACGAACGGTTGAGCGGGATGCGTGATCGAGGGGCTGCTCCGACAGACGAACTGCGCAACCGTCGCCTGCGGCACCACCTCACTCGTCGGCTCCTCGATGATCCGGTGATCTATTTCGCTGAACTGTCCGACGAGGAGAACGCCTACCTGCGCAGTCAGCGTGCCGCGATCTGCCGTCGGATCACCGAGCTGACCGGTCTGGTTCCCGAACAGCGGGAGGAAGGCCTTGCGATGGTGGATTTGGACGACGACCTCAGTGATGTGCGCATGCCCGAGAAGGGGACGGAGGGGCACGTGACTCTGCTCATTGCCGAGCATCTCGCTCGATCAGGTGCGGTGATCCACGACGTCGACAGCCTCGTCGAGGCGGTTCGCGCGTGGGCTCCTCAGTTCGCCAAGTACTGGAGGGCCGGGGCGCGCGATTTTGCCGCGGCACCGGAACTCGTGGAGGTCGCGCTTGCGCGGCTCGCCGCCCTGCGTCTTATCACTCGCGGTGAGGACACGATCGAGGCGCTTCCGGCCCTCAGTCGCTTCGCTCTCGCCGAGCCGACCATCCTGGGGGATCCGAAACTGTGACCATCGAAACCACTGCATCCGTGTCGCTCACCGGTCCAGCACTGCAGACCCCGACGAGTGTTCGTTGGCAGCCCCTGCGGTTGGGGATCGTCGACCTCTTCTATTACGAGGAGGAAGAATTCCCGTTCGTCGACGGTCGCCTGCTTCTGCGCGGCAACAACGGCGCAGGCAAGTCGAAGGTCCTCGCGCTGACCCTGCCGTTGCTGTTCGACGGTGACCTGTCGCCGCACCGGGTCGAACCGGACGGTGACCAGAAGAAGCGTATGGAGTGGAACCTCCTGCTCGGGGACGAGCACCCGAACAACGAACGCGTCGGCTACAGCTGGCTGGAATTCGGGCGCCTTGACGAGAACGGCGAGCCGCACTTCACAACAATCGGGCTCGGGCTCAAGGCCGCGAGAGGCCGCGCCATCACCAAGCATTGGTTCTTTGTCACGGAGCAGCGAGTTGGTGAGCAGTTGCAGCTCATCGATAGGGGCCGACTGGTGCTCGGGCGCGACCGCCTGGCGTCAGCGCTGGAAGGCTCTGGCCGTGTCTACGACAGCAAAGGTGAGTACCGGCACGCGGTCGATCAGCGGCTTTTCGGGTTGGGGGAGCGCCGGTATGCGGAACTGATCGAGCTCCTGCTGCAGATTCGCGCCCCGCAGTTGTCGAAGAAGCCGAGCGAGGCTGCGCTGTCCGAGTCCCTCACGAGAGCGCTCACTCCGGTCGGGGACGACGTGATCAAGGCTGTGGCCGATGGATTGCGGTCGCTCGATGAGGAGCGCGACGAGGTCAAGCAGCTCGTCGCAGACCAGAAGGCGGTGCGCGGATTCCTGGACCATTACCGGGAGTACGCGAGGGTGATGCTCAAACGTCAAGCCGAGCCGCCGCGCGCACATCAGTCGGAATACGAGCGCTATGGTCGGGACATCATCCAGGCGACCGCGGAACTCGACGACCTGAACGAGAAGCTCGAGGACCTCGGAACGCAGCTTTCCGTCTTGCGTCAGGAACACGTCGAACTTGGCGGCGAACGCGAGGCTCTGCGAGACAGCGAGAACGCTGAAAGCGAGCGCTTGCTGGAAATGGCAGTAAAGACAGCCCAGGAGGCAGACGAGCGCGCTGACCTCGCGAGTGACGCGAAGAAGCTCGCGGAAGACCGCCTCACCGTAGCGCGGGAGGAGGCTGATGCCGATCACGACCGCATGGGCCAGGCGCGTCGGCGTGCACACGAGGCGATACGCGCTGCTGATGAGGCGGGCGTCGCTGCCGGTGTCACGCGTCGCCATGACGAGTTGGTCCAGGTAGCGGCTGAGCAGCTCGCCTCGGCGATCGAGGAAGATCGTGCGGCCAGCAGCGCCGAGATCGGCCGCACGCGCGAGGCGTTGAAGCGGGTGAAGACCCTTCTCGAGGCAGTAGCCGAAGCCGAGGCCGCCGTGGCCCAGAGCGCGCTCCGCGAGGCCGAAGCCGAGAGCCGACGGTCGGATGCGATGGAGGAGCGCGCCGTCGCCGATGCCGCCGTCGATGAAGCGGTCGACTCCTATCTGTCTGAGGTGGAGATCACGCTCGCCGCTCTCACAGAGCTGTCGATCTCCGATGCCGCTTTCGAAGAGTTGGCCGATTGGGTCCGGGTTCGGACCGGTGAGAACCCGGCTGTCAGGGCGCTTCGCTCGTCCGCAGACGAGGTGATGGACGATCTGCGAGCGCAGCGTGCCTACGCGGAGAGCCAGGTGGAGGAGCTGGTGCGTCGACTTGACGAACTCCAGGCCGAGATCGAGGCGCTGGAGTCCGGAGAATCCGTCGAGCCTGAGGCGCCCTCGACGCGCCGCGCCGCACCGGCGCAGTCCATCCCGCTGTGGCGGGCGGTCAGTTTTCGCGAGGAGGTCGACGACGAAGCTCGTGCCGGGCTGGAGGCGGCGCTCGAGGCGAGCGGATTTCTCACCGCGGCCGTCGTATCCGACGGTTCCGTTCGGAGCGCGGAAGACGGCCAGCTTCTCCTGCTCGCGACCGGGGCACCTGCGCCGGGTCGCACTCTCGCCGACGTCCTGATCGCGGAGCCTCCGACGGGTTCTCCTGTGACGGAACCCACGATCACAATGGTGCTTCGAAGCATTGCTCTGAGCGAGGGGCCGGATGCCGATCCCGCGCCGGTGTGGGTGGGCACTTCGGGCCGCTACCGCCTCGGATCGGCCTACGGTGCATGGTCCACCGAGACAGCACGCTTCATCGGCGAGAGCGCCCGATCGGCCGCGCGCGAGCGCCGGCTGGCAGAGGCACGCCTCGAACGCGACCAGCGCCTCGCCGAGCAGTCCGCGCTTCAGAACACCCTGGCCGCGATTGCCGGACGTAAAGCGACGGTCGAGCGGGAGCGAGCAGCCGTTCCGTACCCGCAAGCGCTCCAAGACGCGGATCGTGCCGCTCACGCCGCTGCCGAGCGAGTGAGGCAATGCGAGGTGCAGCTCGCCGCCGCTCGGGAGGCCTCGGGGGTCGCCGCGGACCGCGCTCGGTCGGCTGCAGAAGATCTTCGTCTGGACGCGGAGGTCCTCGGACTTCCCGCGGACACGGAGAGGATTAGAGCGCTCGATGGAGCACTGACCTCCTATGAGCGACATGCCGAGGCCGCATGGAATGACCTCGACCGGTTCGCGACCGCCGTCAGAGAGTCGGTGCGCTCCGCGGAACGGCTCGAGCAGGCTAGGCAGGATGCTGCTCGTGCCGCCGAAGCCAAGGAGTCGGCAGATACCGATCTGATCGCGAAACGTTCGCGGGCCGACGCCTTGCGGGTGTCTGTCGGCAGCGACGTGGAGCTCCATCGGCAACGCGTCGCGGAAAACGCACACCGCATCAAGAACGTGGACGGAGAACTTTCCCGGCTGGATGGGGAGGAGCGTGAGTTTAGCAAGGCGCACATCCGCTTGACTGAGAGGCTCGACCGCCTACGAGGCGACCAGGAGCGCAGCAACAGCGCCCGAGTGGCAGCAGTCGAGGGCCTTCGTCGAACGACGGCGCTCGGCCTGGCACGCGTGGCCGAACTCGCGGCAGAGGAACCCGAAGGACCGGAGTGGCCGGTGACCTCCGGCGTGCTGTTCGCGCGCGCCCTCGATGCCGAACTCGCGAACGTCGACGCGTCAGTCGAGCGGTACAACCGGCTTCTGTCGCAGGTCCACACCGAGTTCACCGAGCTCCAGCGTTCGCTCGGCCGCCACGGGGACGAGGCGGCGTACATCCCGACTGACGACGGCGTGCGCGTAGTCGTCACGGTATCGGGCAAAGAGATGCTGCTTATCGACCGTGCAGCCCAGTTGGGTGAGCGTATCGAAGAGCATGAGCGTCTGCTTAATTCCAAGGAGCGGGAGATCATCCAGACCCACCTCGTCGCCGAGGTCGGGGCTCAGCTGTCGGAGCTTATCGGAGAGGCCGACCAGCAGAGTGTTCAGCTGAACAACGAATTGCGTACCCGCCCCACCTCCACGGGCATGATCCTGCGGGTTCTTTGGAAGCCGCGCGCAGACGGTCCGGGAGGCCTCGTCGATGCGCGGCGGATCCTCGGAACGACGGCGGACGTCTGGAGCGAAGAGGACCGCACCGCTCTCGGGGCGTTCTTACAGGCGCGGATCGCGGAGGTCCGGGACGCAGACGAAGGCGGCAACTGGTACGACCACCTCGGTGAAGCGCTCGATTACCGGCGCTGGCACCGCTTCACCGTCGAGCGTCAGCAGGGCGGAAAGTGGAAACCGGCGACGGGTCCCGCTTCGGGTGGTGAGCGCGTGCTGGCGGCGAGCATCCCGCTCTTCGCCGCCGCCTCATCGCACTACCGAACCGCTGGGAACCGCTATGCGCCGCGGCTGATCATGCTTGACGAGGCTTTCGCGGGGGTCGACGACAGTGCTCGAGCCGACTGCCTCGGGCTGTTGGCGGAATTCGATCTCGATGTCGTCATGACCAGCGAGCGGGAGTGGGGATGTTATCCCCAGGTTCCCGGACTTTCCATCGCCCAGCTCACGCGCTTCGACGGTGCTCCTGCCGTTCATGTGCAGCGCTGGAGTTGGGATGGCCGCCAGCGCACGCAGGTAGCCGAACGCATGTCGACCGGCGAGCACGACAACAGTGCGAGCGAACTGTGGTGAGCGAGGACGCTTCCCAGCTCGAGCGGTTGCGCCGGGTACTCGGCACGCAGGACACCGCGTGGTTGCTCAACCGATTGCGTACGCGCCTGGAACAGAAGGGTTCTCTGACCGGCACCGTGACGAAGCAGTCGGCGAGCACCGCGGAGCGGATGGCGGTCTCCCGGCTGTTCGGGAATCGCGTTCGGACGGGGTCCAGCGCCACGGTCTCGCTAGAGATGCTCGATGCGCAGCTGCGTCGCGGAGCGTGGCCGGACGGGCTAGAGTCCGCCGTCGTCGCCCTGACAGGGCCGGTGATCGGACCAGACGTACGCCGAGCTGAACGCGAAGGCTGGGACGAGGCCTCCCGCGTGCTCCGCCAGGTAACCGGCGTCCACCTTCAGCTCGCAAATTGGGCGGAACAGGCCGAACGCATGGGCACGCTCAAACGTGCCGTTCGGACGCCGGCCGAGGCCAGTCGTCTGGCAGGTCAGCTCGCGATGCTGGCCAAATCGCTCCCCGCAGAAGGGGAGGTCCTGGGTGTACTCGCGGCGCGACTCTTCGGGGATGCCCACGCACTCGACCCGAAGACGACGCTCGGTGCGCTGGCGACGGGCCTCGCCGCGGCACTCGGCGGGCGGCCCAACCCGTCAAGTGCCCACGACCGACGCGACGCATGGCTTGCGTGCGGCGTCGTTGTGGACGACCTCTCGTCGACTGTCATCGCACTGGGACTTCCGGGCGGCGACTCGTCACCGACGGCCAGAGCGCTGGCGGTGTTATCCGGCTCGGGTCAGCCGACGGTGCTGACCTATCGGCAGCTGGCCGTCGATGACATCGGCGTCTGCCCGGAGGTCGTCTGGGTGTGTGAGAACCCCGCAGTCATCGCATCCGCTGCAGACCGCTTGCGGGGGTCGGCCCCCGCGCTCGTGTGTCTCAACGGACAGCCAGGCGCTGCTGTGGTCCGCTTGCTGACTCGGCTGATCGAGGGCGGTTCCAGTCTTCGCTACCACGGAGACTTCGATGCGGGCGGTATCCGGATCGCTCGAACCCTGGCGCGTATGGTGCCGTGGTCGCCGTGGCGCTTCGACGAAAAGCACTACCGTGCCGCGTGCGCGGAGGGGGAGTCGTTCTCGAGGTTCACGGGAATGGTGGGGGACACCCCCTGGGACCCCGGTCTGTCAGCCGCTATGCAGGAGTTTCGTCTTCGGGTTGAAGAGGAGTCGGTTCTTCAGAAGCTCTTGCGAGATCTCGGGGAGCGCTAAAGGGCCGTTGGTCGGAGTTCCGTTCGCGCCGACCTTTCCGTCCGATTGGAGCGGCACGGCCGGAGACCGCCTAGACTCACGGCGCCTTTGGATCCAACTTGGGTTCGGGAAGGGTCGTGACTTGGAATTCTGCGCGGTGCGCCACGGCACGTTCCACGAGTGCGTAGACACGGTCGTTCAGCGCGTCTCCAGGGTAGTAGGCCGAGAAGATTGATTCGGCGTCGTCGGCGCTTTCGACGTCAAGCTCCGCGACGAGGCTGACGATGTCGGCAGTGTCCCGCCCGGGCCGGCTCATCGCGGCGCGGAGTTTCATGGCGAGGAGCGCATCCGCCGGCGCCACTTCGACCCGGATGCCGTGGCGGTCGTAAAGCGGTCTCCAGTCCACGGACTTGCCCCAGTCGGGGAAGAACTGGGAGGCATTCGAGTTCAGCCAGTCTGCAGGCCAATCCCGCTCGACTGCTATCCGCTCTGCGATACGGACGAGTGCGTCGTGCGGGTCTAATCGCGCGTCGACGTCGACCGTTCGGCGACGGTCCACGTGCGAGAGCGCGAGAGCGGCGCCGCCCACGATGCTGATACGAACAGGCCGGATCTCCGCGGCCCGTATTCGCGCGACGAGATCGTTCAGTCCGGCAATGAGTGACTCGCGGTCGAGCCCCGGAGATTGATCAGACACTTGCCAGCGTCCCCTCCTCGATCAGGATGCCGCGCTCGAGGAACTCGGGCGGGACGCGGGAGACGTCTGGCGCATCATCCAGCGGGTGCAGGTGCGGGGCCCGCAGCTCACGGTCATCGGTAACCGCTTGCTCCGTCCAGCTAGCAGCGGGGAGCCCTGCCTGGCGAAGTCGGTATGCAACAGTTCCGGACAACGCGGCGTCCCACTCTCGGCTGCCAGTGCTTCGTGGCTGGGCGACGACGAGGGCCGCGACGACCAAGGGAGCTTCCTTGGCTAGTCCATCGGAGAGGTCGAGAAGCGCCCGGAATGCGCCGTCTCTGCTGCCTTCCTTCAGGGAGTCCGCGATTCTCGCCGCCGTTTCGACAGCGCTCGGATGTGTTGTTGGGATGAGTAGGAGGCGGTGCTCGGCAGCGCGGGCGAGGTGCGCTGCGGAAGCGACCCCGGTGTCTCTCTTGCCGCGTTCCACACCAGAGACGATCGGTTGGTACGTGTCCGCCCGGTCGGCGATCTCCGCCTGACTATATCCGGACACCGCACGCGCAGCGCGAATGAGATCCGCGAATGCCATGCCGATCACCTCCTAGCGATTATACTCAATCCAGTATAGCTAGTCCTGGACAAACCAGGGTTCAGCTGGTCCACAAGCTTCCTCCGCTCTCCGCAAGAATCCGCTCGTTGAGTCGGTCGGCCACCGAGCCAAGGTCATCTTCGAAGAGATCCGCGTAGGTATCCAGTGTCATCGCGGCCGACTTATGCCCGAGCATTCGCTGAAGGGCTTTGACGTTGGCGCCGGCACTCACGGCCAGGCTGGCGGCAGTGTGCTTGAGGTCGTGCGGGGTCATGTGCTCAAGCCCCGCGTCGCGCAAAGCGGTCAGCCACCAGGATTGCCGGTTCCAGGCGGTGTCTGGTCGAGCAAGGTATCCTCCGGCGCGGGCGGGGAACACGAGCGCGGTCCCTTTCTTCCCAGCGATGAGCGCCTCGAGGCGAGGGGCCAGAAACGACGGGAAAGGTACGGAACGAGCCTCCCAACTTTTTGGCGGTCCGACGTGGATGAGCCCGTCCACCTCTGTCGCGGTCTGGTGGATGGCGAGACGGCAACGGTCAAGGTCGATGTCGTTCACGGTGAGCGCTACAGCTTCGCCCCAACGGATGCCGGTGTAGGCCAGTGTCAACACAAGGACGCTGCGCTTGTCATCGGGCATCGCGCGTGCGAAGCGGAAGACCTCCTCGTTGGTGAGATACCGGCGACGCTTCTTGGTTCCCTTGCGCGGAAGGTTGCTCGCACCCCGAGCTGGGTTCGCCGGAATTCTGCCATCACGTACCGCAGCATCGAGGATCCCGGCGAGGATCCCAACGGCGCGAAGGACGACTCCAGCTGATCGTGGCTTACCGGCGTTGCCTACGCGGACTCGTACTGTGACGGCTTTGCCCTGGCTCAGTTCTCGGATCCACTTCTCGACCGCGGAGGGGCGAATCGCGCCGATCGGTGTCGCGGCCCAACGCGGCTCGACATAGACGCGCCAGGCGATGCGGATGGGGGAGAAGCTGGAGGGTTTGAGGGCTTGCTCCTTGTTGGCGAGCCATTCCTCGGCAAGCTCACCCACAGTGATCTTGGATTGAGACGCCTCGAAGTAGGTCCCCTTCATCATCGCTACTTCGACCGTCGCGTTATAGAGCTCCGCTTCGCGCTTTGTGCGGAACCCCCGCTTCTCGCGCTGTTGGTGCTCGGGGTCGCGCCAGCGCACACGATAGCGCCGGCCCTTGGCCGACTCGTAAGCGTCGATGCTTCCCACTTCCAGAACCTAACTCTCGCCACCGACGACGCCAGGCCGCGATAACCAGGAACTCCCCGATCGACGGTTATCCGAGGATGGGTGCACTCTGGACCTGTGCGATCGACACCAGAACCAAGACCGCGTGGAGCATCGGACGATGAAGCGGTTGAGCTTTGCGCCGAGTGGATGCGATACCTCGGTGATAGAGACGCTGTCGTGGCTAGAGGTGAGGCCCACCAGATCTGCGATCTGTACGGATCTCGTTACCTCGGCTGGGTTGAGAACGGGCGGGGGAACGTCGGCTTGGAACTCGTAGAGCGCGCAGGGTCGGTCGTCACGTCGGACGGACGTCGTGGTTTGATCTTTGTTCGCCGTGGCGTTCGTCCGGGAGCGATCGATCGAGCCAATCAGCTGGGTATCGCGATATTTGGGTTTGATCCACGGGGCGGGACGTTGGACGGCGTCAATTTCCTTGGCCGCCAACTGTGGGCAACAGGGCTCGCATGGTAGAGCCAGCAGGTGGATCATTCGATGGCCGCCGACGCGGCGTGCCGCACAGGAGCATCGACAGTCTGTCCAGCGGCTGACTGGGCAGCGCGCCGCAGTTCCGACCTGGCAGCTGCTCGAGACTTCTCGATAGTTTCTTCCACGGTTCGGCGTTGCATCAGTCCGACCAGCTCTGATCTCGCAGCGTCTTCGCTTGGGGCAACGAGCACGACCGAATTCTGCTTCTTGCCGCGAGTGAGACCGACATAGAGGCCCGCTGCGTCAACTCCCGGACCGACGAGGGAGCGGTCGGTAGTCTCGCCTTGGACCCCGTAGACCGTTGTGGCGTACGCGAGGTGAATGTGCGACTCGGCATAGGCCAGACTGACTTTTCGAAGGTCGGTTGTATCGGTGCTGGCGGCAAGGATGACGCTGTCCTTGCCGATGGTCTTCACGATCCAGTTCTGGCGGTTCTGCACGTCGGCGACCGAGTCGTTGCGTCGCGACTGAACTACGTCACCGACCAAGATCATCTGTCCAGCCTGTCCGGAAAACGCGCGGCCGGCGGAGATCGCGCCAGATGCGATCCGACGGGCTTGGATCGCTTCGCTAATCTCTTGCGCTTCGGTGTGTGTCGCCGTCACCAGGGATATCGTTTCTCGATCGTGTGCGGCTTCGAACCACCCTTCGACCATCGCTGCGCGCGCCGTGACATCGCTATCAGCCATCACAACGTGTTCAGTACGAACAATGTCGGCGGCAACATCACTCATGGCTGCGTGGTCGACGGGGTCCCGTAGCCGAAGTGTGAGTTCCGCCCAGTCGGGATCCTTGAATCGATGCGTAGTGGTGAGCTCAACACGTTGAGGCGACCGGCGCCAGAAAAGCGCCATGGCACCCGAGTGCCCGACCGGCAGGGCTTGTTGCTCGTCGCCGACGAGAGCGACTCCAGCGCCAGCGGCGTGCGCGATATCCAAGAGGGCTGACGCGGCCTCGAGGTCCAGCATGCCAGCCTCATCAACGACAATGCGATCACCAGGATCGATGCGGATCCGTGGGCCCTCGTATGTCGCCCCTGTCATCAGATCCCTCTCGCCGATCGAGAGGCGCTTCCACACGGTCGCCCCGGACGCGTCAGTTGCCCAGCGCCATCCAAAATCGTGCAAGAGTTGGTGAAGGGACGACGACGAACTCATCGCCTCGCGTCCTGCGACAGCGGAAGCCTTCTTGGTTGGTGCAACGATGACCATCTTGCGGCCGCGTCGTCGTAACGCGACGCTCGCGACCTTGAGCATGGTGGTCTTTCCCGTGCCGGCTGGGCCAGAGACGACGACGCTGCGTGACGTGCCACCGATAGCCGCAGCACCATCAATCTGCCCATCATCCAGAGCTCGTTCAGGCCCGATTGCGCGTCCAATCGCAACGACCTCGTCCGTGTCCAAGGTCTGTCCGGGCGCGGAGAACGCGTCAACCTTCTGGGCCAGTGTGGCCTTAAGCGTTGCGGTGGAGACCGCCATGAGGTGCTTGACGTGCTTGGGCGCGTCCGTTTCGGCGATCAGCGTCACGGTGCGCGATCGCGCCACGACTTCCTCCGCGAGCTTCGCGAGCGCATCGCGGTCGGCGACAACGCCTGTCCCGGCGATAGCTCGGAGCGCGCCGGCCCGCACATCCATCCAGCTGAATCGACCGCCGCTGCCGGTCGAGCGGGCGTCCGCGTCGACAACGGCCTTCGCTGCCAGCAACTCGATGTCAAGGTCCTCGATAGCGACGGGTGGGACCGAAACTGGCGAACCATGCATACCGAGCGCCGGGTCGGCGGTGAAGAGTTCTTCACGGACGAGGGCGGCCCAGCCGTCCTCGTCCAGCTCACCGGGCTTGTTGGGTCGGCCGGCCGCCCACGCCCAATGATCGATCTGACTGAGCACATCGTGGGAGGGTTCCTTGCCAGGGTGCTGTTGCTTCCACCAGGCGGTGCGGGCGATCTTGTTGGCTTCGATCTGAGCGGACCGCTTCGACAACGGCCGCACCAGATGTTGCAGCTGAATAATCTCCCCGTCCCCATTCAGGGTGAATCCCTTGGCGGCGAGAGCACTAATCCATGCCGGGTCGGTGCGGGAGGCGAGGTCGCCTTCGGCGTTGATCACGTTCTGGAACCGCAACGCGACCCGAGTGTCTACGTTGGACCATTTCCCGTCGACGCCTTGGACTTTGACGTTGAGCCAGAGGTGGCGGTGCTTGTGGGGGTCCAGGGACCGGGAGCGTTCGTGGCGGAGTTCGACGACTTCGATCCGGGCGAGGTCTTCGCGGTTGGCGCCGCCTTTGCCGCGGCGGGCGTTGAGCTCGGACTGCCACAGCTTGATGATTCGGTCGCGGAGTCGGTCCTGGAGGTCTTCGTAGGCGGCGGCGAGGTCGGGGTCGAGCATGGCGGCGATCGAGAACGACTTTGGGGCGTTGATCGTCGCATCCAGAATCAGGTCCGCGACGGGCGACTCGAGGTCACGTCCACGGCGCTCACCCGTGAGCGGGTCGAGTCCGTCGACCCAGTTCTTGAGCTGTTCGCGTGTGAGGAGGTCGTCGCGGATGGCGCCGTTCTCGACGATGTACCGGGTCATGACCACGTCGGCGTAGCCGGCGGCGGCGATGACACCGTCGGCGGTTTTGGCGGTGAGGGTGGCGTCACAGACGCCACTGAAGGCGTAGTTGACTGCTTGCTTGACCCCGTGGGAGGACTGTCCTCGCTTCCATCTGGCTACTCCGCCTCGCACCTTGCACTCACCTCCCTCCCTTGGCTTCCGAATTTGGGCAGTCTTGTCCATTGTTCGAAAATGTCCCTCTACTTATTACTTCCGGTTCGGAGGGCGTTTTTGCGCGCATTTGGCGCGCAGGCGGGTCTTTCCGGCAAGTTGCGCTGTCTCGGGCCGGCAGGGAACAGGCTGATCCGGTAGGCCACGGAGCCAGTCGGCGAACTGTGCTGCGGTGCGGTGTCCGGAACGAATGCCCTCATACCTACACGTTGTGTTTCCCGGCCGGTTTTGACGCGCAAATCCGAAATTCGTCGGATCCAGTTGTCCAGGGCAAGCCCCTACCGGATGGCGACTGAGGTGTGAGCCGATCCTCTTGGGGGCTCAGGATGCCCCGCGAGCCGGGTCAGATTGACGAAGGGTACGCACCCTGTCTCGGCGGTGAGGGCGGCAAGCCAACCGATAGGGGTGTGCGGGTCGGCGGCAATCGCCCACCCATCCATCACGTACTGGCTGACGGTCTCCACACATTCCTGCTTCTCGGCAGCGGTCGGATTCGAGGATCCTTCCACGCCGATGAGTCCGCCTTGTAGTTCCGGTGCCATGTTGCTGGTGCCGATGGTGAATACCCGCATCTCACTCACTCCCAATGTCGATCGTTTTGAGTGCCTTTCCGGCGGGTGATCGAGAGCGAGTGGGAGGTGTGTAGTGGCGGG